>Ga0247741_1001374_pt1 | contig 13536 bp, 10 predicted proteins | sample UWRJL213509R2_FD_180945 | JGI IMG/M metagenome (GOLD analysis project Ga0247741, IMG submission 180945) | Plant litter microbial communities from Arlington Agricultural Research Station in Wisconsin, United States - UWRJ-L213-509R-2 | ecosystem: Environmental > Terrestrial > Plant litter >... | reverse complement strand
ACCGTGGGCTTACCTGACATGGGATCGTCCTCGTCTCTCTACTTGACCGCGTCCAGGCTGATCTCCCAGATGCGCTCCGCGTTCTCTTCGTCGAGTGCGTAGTTCGCGACCTTGGTGGAGAAGATCGTCAGATCGTCCGGACGATGATCCGTGACCTCCGCCTCCTGGTTGTCATTGAAATAGCGGCCACTGACACCCTCGAGCAGGGGTGACGTCGCGAGGAGTATCGTCGTCGCGGCGCCTTGCTCCGGACTCTTCTGCTGGTCGATCGGGGTGGCCAGCGTCCCGCCGACATGACGCTGAAGGGGAGTCACGATCGCACCCGGATTCAGGGTATTGACCGTGATCCCGTCATCCGCCCACCTGCTTCTCGCTCCCACACCGAACAGGATGACGGCCGTCTTGGACTGTCCGTAGGCGAGTCGCGGGTCGTAGGGCCGGAAGTTGAAGTTGATGTCGTCGAAGACGACGGGCGAGAACAGATGAGCGGATGAACTCACCGAAACGACCCGCGCCCCACCGGCGGCCGCCAACGAGCGGTGCAGTCCGGTAGCCAGCGCGAAGTGGCCGAGGTGGTTGGTCGCGAACTGTGCCTCCCAGCTCTGACGCAGGCTCTTCTCTTGAATGGCCATGACCCCGGCGTTGTTGATCAGCAGGTGGAGAGGCTCGTCCCAGGCTTCGACGAAACGATTGACGGAATCGGGATCGGTGAGTTCCAACTCGCGAACGTCGATGTCGGCGTTTCCCGTCTCGCTCGTCACCTGATGGGCTACTGCCCGTCCAGCCTCGGTGTTGCGCACAGCGATCGTGATATTCGCGCCTCGACGAGCGAGCGTCGTCGTTGTTGCGACGCCGATCCCCGACGCGCCACCCGTCACGATGACTCGCTTACCGGTCAGATCGACGTCAGCGCTGACGTCATCGGCTGTCGACCGAGCGTCGAAGGGGGTCGTGATGCGTGCTGAGGTCGACGTGTTCATTGCTGCTCCCTGAAGTGCGTCCATCGGATACGAATCAAGGCAACCATTCGTGATAGCCGACCGAATCCATGGAGCCCCCCAGTCGCAATCGCCCCTACGGAGTGCTCACCCCGTGACGACCAACGACCTGAGAGACTTCCGCGTAGCGGATCGTCCATGGTGAGCGTGAGCGTCGCGGGTCAAGCTCGTATCCCATTCGAAACCGAGAGTGCCGCCAGACATGCAAGGTCAACCGGACGCACAAGTCTCCAATCCGCTGATCGGTCGCGATTACGAATGCGGCCTCCTCGACGAACTGGTCGAGGCGGTCGCGGAGGGTCTAAGCGGGTCGTTAGTGCTCGTAGGCGAGCCCGGCATCGGCAAATCAGCGCTCATCGACTATGTATCCTCTTCCGCCGTCGAGGTGGTGCGACTCGTAGGAATCGAGTCCCAGTTCAGCATCGAGTTTGCAGCGTTGAATCGCGTCCTGATGCCCTTCCGCCACCATCTGGGCGAGCTTCCGACGCCTCAGCGGGAGGCGCTACTCACTGCCCTCGAGGCACGGAGTGAGACGCCACCGGCGAAGTTCCTCGTTGGTCTCGCGACGTTGGCGCTGCTCGCGAGTGCGTCGAAGCGTGCTCCTGTGATCTTCTGCATCGATGATGCCCAGTGGATCGATCACGAGTCTCTGGAGATCTTCGGCTTCGTGGCCCGACGAGCTCATGCTGAAGGCCTGGGATTTCTCTTCGCGACCCGGGAGAGCGGCACTCCCCTACCGATGCTGAGCGGCCTGCCCACTCACCCTGTGCTCGGCTTGGAGCCTGCTGCCTCGCTTGCGCTGCTTCGCCGCGCACAGCCGACCGGCCTGAGCCCTCTGGTCGCTGCGAGAATCGTTGCCGACTCGGGTGGCAATCCCCTCGCGATGGTGGAGGTCCTCTTGCTCCTGACTCCCGAGCAACTGGCGGGACGATCCGCATTGCCCGAACAACTGCCCAGCGTTCTGGGGTTAGCGTCACATTTTCTTCGGCAACTGCAGGGTCTGTCCCAGGACACGCGATCGCTGCTCGTTCTCGCCTCATCGATGCTGACCGATGACTCAACTGTGTTGTGGCGCGCGGCAGGGTTGCTCGGGCTGCCGCCAGACGCAGCGGATGACGCCGAAACCCGGGGCATCGTCGCCATCGGCGACACCGTGGAGTTTCGTCACCCTCTGATTCGATCAGCCGTATACCAAGCGGCTGAGCCTGCCCAACGGCACAGTGCACATCGGGCGATCGCGGCGGTCGCGCAGCAGGAGCACAGTGACGATATTGCGTCATGGCACTTGGCCGCGGCAACGGCCCAGCCAGACGAAGAGTTGGCTGCAAACCTCGAGCGCTTCGCCTCGCGCGCAGAGCGACGTGGCGGTCACCTCGCGCGTGCTCGCTTCCTTGCTCGAGCTGCCGATCTGTCTCCCGCCGATGGCCTTCGTGGAGAACGCACCTTCGCGGCCGCTCGTGCCTACCTGGACGCCGGTGACGGGGTGATGGCGGAGGCCTTGCTGCAGCGGGCTATACCGTGGCTCACCGCGTCTGGACGGCAGGTGGACATCCTGCGCACGCGCGCGCTCCTTGCGATGTTCCACCAACGATTCCGTGAGGCATACTCGCTCCTCCTAAGGGCCATCGCTATCGCCGACCCGTCGGAGAACGAGCTGACGCGAGTCTTGCTGTTCGAGGCGTTGAGATCGGCACTCGGGGCAGACGGTATAGCGGACAGGGCCGCTGCTCGGCGAATCGCGGAGGCGGCGCTCTCGTTCGTTCGGAGCACGGCTGCGACGGGGTCGGTGAGGGACCTGCTGCTAGAAGGGCTTTCGACCCGGTTCGCCGAGGGGTACTCCCAAGCCCTGCCGCTCTTTCGACGCGCGGTGGCGCGCATGTTCGCCGAGGAGGACGCTGCCCTGGGGGCGCACACGTCTCCTGTCGCGGGTTGGTTCGCTGCGGACGAGATATGGGACGCCGAGGGCCGTCTTGCCATGTTCGAGCGGGGAATCGCCGCCGGACATCAACAGGGGGCGCTTCACGTCGTCCATGTGTCGCTCGCAGGCCTCAGCATCTCGCAGTGCTGGGCCGGCGAGATGGTTCGTGCCGAGCAGACCTGCTACCAGTCGATCGAGGTTGAAGCGCTCATGGACGTCGCCCGGCCGCGTCGGATCTGGCCCCTGATCCACATCTTGGCGTGGCAGGGGCGAGAGGAGGAGTGCCGAGACAATGCTCGCACCGCAGAAGACCTGGGCAACGAATGGGGATCGTTGTACATGGAGATGTTCGCGTGGTCGGGCTTGACGATCCTGGAACTCGGACTGGGCAACTACGACGAGGCCCTCGGCTGGGCGCTGCGCGTCTTCGACCGAGACGTGCTGGGTTTCGGGAGCACGATCCTTCCTGAGGTCGTCGAAGCAGCTGCGCGCGTCGGAGAGGCGCCGGCAGCGCAAGCGGCGATCGCGCGTCTTTCCGAACGTGCGCAGGCCAGTGGAACGCCATGGGCCATGGGCATGCTTGCCCGGTCTCAGGCGCTCGTCGCTCCCGCAGCGCAGGCCGAAAGCTATTTCGTCGACGCGATAGCGATTTTGGCGATCACACCTATGCGCGTGGAGCTCGCTCGGGCTCATCTGCTTTTCGGTGAATGGCTTCGCCGTCAGAAGCGACGTCGAGAGGCGAAACGGCAGTTGCTCACCGCGCTCGAGATGTTTCGCGCCATGGGCGTTGCCGGGTTTGCTGCGCGCGCTCGGTCAGAGCTCGTGGCGATCGGTGCCGATGCAGCGGAGCTCGCCGCCGATGCGGCGATCCGCTCGAACTTGACCAGGCAAGAAGCACGGATAGCCGAACTCGCCGCCAGCGGTGCAACCAACCCTGAGATCGCCAAACAGCTCTTCTTGAGCTCGTCGACGGTCGAGTTCCACTTGACCAAGATCTACAGAAAATTGGCCATCTCCTCCCGAAAACAGCTGGCCGACGCCATCGCCCGGTAAGCGCTGCGTCATGTCTTTCCGCCAGCCGATGGCGTGACCAGCGATCTCCAGAGGAGGGCCGCCGCGTACGTGCGATAGGGGCTCCAGGGCTGACCGATGCGACGAACATCCTCTATCGAGGGGACGTCATCCAGCGAGTAGACGCTCCGAATCGCTGTGCGGATCCCCAGATCGCCGGCAGGCAGGATGTCGCCTCGCCGGAGCTGGTGAATCAAGAACATCTCCGCGCTCCACGGACCGATTCCTTTGACCCGAGTAAGAGACTCTTCGGCCTCTTCGTCGCCGACATCGGTCAGATTCTCGATGTCGAGTAGTCCCGTACTCACGGCCTCTGCGAGATCCGTCACGTAGGTGGCTTTCGAATGAGAAGTTCCGATGGCTTTGACCTGCTCGATACCCAAGCCCAGCACAGCGTCCGGCGTCAGCGAGCCACCCACGGCGATGACCAACCTGTCGTAGAGCATTAGAGCAACCCGGGCTGAGATTTGTTGCGCAAGGATATGCATCACCATCCCGCCGAAGTTGCCGCCTGTGGTCCGCCCGCCATCCGGAAACTCGAATGGGTCGGGGGCTCCCACGCGCGCAATCAGTTCCGCGAAGAGTGGCTCGGCATGCGCGAGCCGGTCGTATCCGTCCTGTATTTTTCGCTGATCTTGCGCAACCATGCTCCTGCTCCTTTGCTGTGCCCGCGTCCTAATGACCTGCGTAGATCGCTCGGTGTACCGATGCCACAGCACTCGCGCCTTCGCCTACCGCGGCGGCCACTCGCTTCATCGAGCCGTGCCTGACATCACCAGCCGCAAAAACAGCAGCGGCGGAAGTCTCGAAGGGGAACGGCATTCGATCCACACCGGGCGCGGTCCGGAACGAGCGTGAATCGACATTCACGTCGGTCAGGATGAAGCTGCTGCTGTCGACGTCGATACCGGTGAGCCAGCGCGTGGATGGGGTTGCTCCAATGAAGCAGAACAGGGCGCTGTACTGCTTCCTCTGCACCTGTCCTGTGTTGCTGTTGGTCAGAATCACCTCCTGCAACGTCTCCGCACCGTCCAATGCCGTGATCTCCGTGGAGGTGAACACGCGAATGCTTCGATGCGACGACAGCCGCTGAGCGAGGTAGTCGGACATGCCTGCCCCGATGTCGGGTCCGCGAATGACGAGGTCGACGGTGCAGTGATGAGCGGCCAGAAAGAGCGCAGCCTGCCCTGCAGAATTCGCACCGCCGACGACAACGACAGACTCCCCCGCGCACGCCGTCGCTTCGAGCGTCGTCGCACCGAAGTAGATGCCTGCTCGCTCGAACCGAGCCCAGCCCGGGATCGGGAGGGTCTTGTACTGCGCGCCGGTCGCGACGATGACGGCTTGCGCGCTGATCTCGCTTCCGTCTTCTGTTCTGAGCACGGGCTGCGATCGGGTGGTGTCGAGTCCGACGACCTGACAGGGCGAATAGATATGCGCGCCGAATTTTAACGCCTGAACACAGGCCTGATTACTCAGGTCGGTGCCGCTTATGCCGTTCGGGAAGCCCAGATAGTTCTCGATCCTGGAACTCGCTGCAGCCTGGCCACCGGGGCTCACGGTGTCGAGCAGAACGGTCTTGAGACCCTCAGACGCGCCATACACCGCTGCGGCCAAACCGGCCGGCCCGGCACCGACGACCACCAGGTCGATCGAGGTGTGGGTCGGTCTGTAGGAAAGGCCGAGGCGTTCCGCGAGGCGACCCGGCGTGGCGCGTTCGACGACCCCTCCCGGGACGAAGACGACGGGAAGGTCGTCCTTGCGTACCTGAGCCGTGCGCATCAGCGCGAGGCCGGCTACCGATTCGCTGTCGAACCAGGCGTGAGGCAAGTCGAGACGTTGAGCGAACGCCCGCAGAGCGAGCAGCCCGGGTGAGGACGGGCTGCCGAGGATCTCCATCGTATGGGCGGCGACTGCTTTGACGAGTCTTCTGCGCGCTTGAAAAGCCTCGAGGAGAATCGCCGAGAGTTCTGAGTCTTCGGCCATTAGCCTCCGGAATCCGGCGGGAGGGATGCGACTGATCGAGCCGGCGGTCGATACTCGGGCGATCAGATACGAGAACTGTCCGGTCAGCAGACTCAACTCACCCAGGAATTTGCCGGGCGTATGGCGGGTGATGAAGATCTCCGGAGAGTCGACTGTGCTCGCCGCGAAGATATCGACTGCTCCCCGATTGACGAGAACCAGGTCTGACACCGGCTCTCCGACGCGATAGAGCACGTCGCCTACGGAGACAGATTGATGTACGCCGTAACGCCTCATCCGTTCCAGTTGTTCACGGCTGAGGCTTGGATACGCCGGGTCGTCAGGCGGGATTTCGGCGGAATGTCCGTCGCTCATTCGTGGTCTCCCCTGCCGCGTCCCTGGTCCAGGAGCGCGTCGTTGCTCTCGGCGGGATGCGCATCGTGAGGACGGCTGGGCTTCTGAGCAGCGTTGTCGGCGCGACGCAGCGTCTGCTCAGCGCGCCGCGCGCCCTTGTGAACGGATCCGACGAGAACGATGGACCGGAGCCCGATTGCGATCACGCCGGCGGTGACCAACCCCGCGGCACCGTAGGCGACCCACCGCCAGCCATCGAATCCCGACAGCTCGAGCCACTGGACGATGAAAGTGGCTGCAGCTGCAGCGGGAAAGGTAAACGACCAGAAACCGAGGGTGAAGGGCAGGCGTCGGTACACGGGGATGAGAAACAGCTGCATGGCGATCATCAGGGCCAAGATGCCCAGCAGACTCAGCGAGATGGGATCGTCGTGAACCCCGTTCATCGCAAACCATGCGGCGCCAGCGACTGCCGGTGGCGCGATGAGGATCGCGAGCGTCGGGGTCAGCGGGTCGGGCAGCGGCGGAAAGAAGGCCAGGCGCGAGAGCAGAACTGTCACGAGCACCACCCAGAAGAAGATTCCCACCGCGAAAGCACCCATGGCGATCATGGGGAACCCGAGTTTCGCAGCGGTGGCCGAGGCTATTAGAGGGGACGCCACAGTGGGCAGCAGAAATGCGCCGTGGAAGGCTTCCTGATTGAGCTGCCCGGTGTGCCAGAAAGCGAGGATCCACGCGGCGCATACTCCCGCCAGCAGGAAAGAGGCTGCCGCCAGCACGAATCCGCCGATCGGCCAGATGATGTACAACTCGGATCCCAGGAGCATTCCGACCACCGGCACAATCGCGACGATCGGACCCTGGGCTGGATGTCTCAGCTGAGAAAGCAGCGTCTCCTCACTCCGTGCGCCTCGCACGAGGTGAGCGACGATGAGCCATACCCAGGATGTTGCGGCTCCGAGCCATAGGACGATCGGGATGACGTCGGTCAAGGCCAATGCGGCTGCCATCGTCGACCACAGCGACGCCAGACCCGCGAGTCCGAAGCTGATCGCCAAGGTGTTGAACGGAATGCGTTTCACCGTCGACCTGTCTTTATCTAGAAGGGGCGTAGACATCGCTACAGAGCTTCCATGGCCGACAGGATCACATCGCTGACGCGTTCGGGTTGCGAGACGATGATCGCGTGCGAACCGTCGAGTTCGACGATCTCGGCGTTCGCCCGGCGTGCCATCGAGCGGATAACGTCGGTGCCGGCCACCTTGTCCTCTGTGGCGATCACGGCCCACGACGGGAGGGACCGCCACGCCGCGGCTGCGGACTTCTCGAAGACCGCCGGTTCTGCAAGCGGGCGTTGCGAAGCGGCGAGCACCGCGGCATGGCCTTCCGAGAGGTCGGCTGCGAACACGCGGTGAAACGATCGTGGGGCGATGTTGAGCTCCACGGCAGTTTCGTCACCATTCCCGGTGAGGTACCCCCGTCGAACGAGCGCCGGCGCGATGAGGGAATCCCTCGACATGGCTTCGAGGTCGGTCAATGATTCGTGCTCGTCTGGTGCGAAGGCGGCGACATAGACGAGACCGACGACGTTCCTCGCTCGTGCGGCCGCATTGGTGATGATCGCTCCCCCGTACGAGTGCCCCACGGCCAGCACAGGCCCAGATATGTTTGCCAGCACGCTTCGCAGGTACGCAGAATCGACGGCGATTCCGCGCAGAGCGACGGCGGGCACCATCACGGAAACTCCTTTCGCCAGAAGGACGCGGGCTACACCGGCCCAACTGCCGCCGTCGACGAACGCGCCGTGCACAAGGACCACGGTGGGGCGTACCGGTTCGATTCCGGGCATCGTCGCCGTCCTCCTTGCCGATTGATCGCGGGCGTCACCACAGCGGCTGATGACAATGGGACCATTTCGACGCATGCTCCGCATCTGGGATGGACCCCAGTGTGTTGACCATGCCGGCGATCTGTATCAAGGGTTGTGCCGCGCACAGAACTTGGTTATGAATGGCTTCTATCCGGCACCAAGGGACTGGTAATCCATGTTCGGTTGTATGGGCGCGAGCAATGAATGATCCAGAGCGCGCCTTTCGCTCGAGTGACCAGTCCTCCGTGCGACGCTCTGTGCCGCCGCAAGCGACTGCCTCCCTACTCGTCGGTCGCGAAGCCGAATGCGAGATGCTGGACGGGCTGGTCGAATCGGTCACATCCGGCCTGAGCGGATCGCTTGTCCTTCTGGGCGAGCCCGGGGTCGGGAAAACCCGTGTGCTCGAGCATCTCTCGACGCTGCGCGTGCGGATCGTCTCTCTGGTGGGAATCGAATCTGAGTTCAGCATCGGATTCGCTGCCCTTCATCGGCTGCTGGTTCCGTTCCAGAGACACTTCGCCGATCTCCCTGGACCCCAGGCGGATGCCCTGGCGATCACGTTCGGCGCCAGGGACGATCCTCCCCCGCCCAGATTCCTGATCGGGCTGGCGGCTTTAGGCACGTTAGCCGCTGCCGCGAAGGAGGAACCGCTCATCTGCGTCGTCGACGACGCTCACTGGCTGGATCATGAGTCGCTAGAGGTGTTCAGCTTCGTCGCACGACGGCTCTTCGCGGACAGCGTGGGGTTCGTTTTCGTCGGTCGCGAGGACCACGACGCGCTGAAGGTGTTGGACGGCCTCCCGACCCATCACGTCTCGGGACTGAGCCGGGAGGCGTCATACGCGCTGCTGGAATCCGCGCGTCCCGGCGCCATGAGTTCGCTCGTCGCCGCCCGAATAGTCGCGGAATTGAATGGGAATCCGCTGGCCATGCTCGAACTCCTCGGCCAGTTGACCTCCGAACAGCTCGCGGGCAGACTGCCTCTCCCCCAACAGCTGCCGTCCGGACGCGGTCTCAACGCGCACTTCCTCCGGCAGCTGGAAGTGCTGTCTCCCGAAACGCGGACTCTGCTGGTCGTGGCCTCGGCGATGACGACGGACGATCCCTCAACCCTGTGGCGTGCCGCTGCCCTCTTAGGGCTACAGGGAGACGCGGCGGATAGCGCTCGTTCACTCGACGTGTTGTCGATCGGCGAGACGGTGACCTTCCGCCATCCGCTCATCCGGTCTGCTGTGTATCACTCTGCAGAGCCGCGGCTGAGGCGCCTGGCTCACAGTGCGCTGGCGACGATCGCGGAGCTGGACGCGAACGCGGACCTTGCGGCATGGCACAGGGCTGCTGCAACGAGCGCGCCCGACGAGGATGTCGCGGCGGATCTCGAGCGATCGGCACAGCGGGCGGAGCGACGGGGAGGACAACTCGCGCAAGCTCGCTTCCTCGTCAGGGCAGCCGAATTGTCACCGGGGCCGCGGGAACGGAGCGATCGCACCTTCGGGGCGGCCGAGGCATACCTCGCGGCCGGCGACGGAATTCTGGCAGAAGCACTGCTCGACAGGGTCGCTCCATGGCTGGACGACGCGGGCAGACACGGAGAGGTTCAACACCTCCGCGCGCTCATCGCCATGTTCCACCACCGGTACCGCGACGCGTGGACCATCCTGCTGGAGGCGGTCGCCACCGCCGACCTCGGCAACGAGGAACTCATCCGGAGCATGCTGTTCGACGCGCTGAGAGCGGCGTTGGCAGCCGGCGACGAAGTCGATCGGAAAACCGCCGAGCGAGTGGCCCGCACCATCTTGGATTACGTCGGTGAGAAGCATCCGCCGGTGTCCTCGCGGGATCTGATGTTGGAGGGACTGGCGACCAGATTCGCACTCGGGTACAGGCAGGCGCTTCCGCTGCTGCGAGCATCCGTCCAGAGTATGTTCGCGGATGAGAACCAACCTCTGGATGCCCACTCTCCTCCGGTAGCCGGATGGTTCGCCGCTGACGAGATCTGGGACGACGACGGTCGCCGGGCGCTGTTCGATCGAGGGGTGGACCGAGGTCGACGACATGGGGTGCTCGACGTGCTCCAGGTCTCTCTTGCCGGGCAGTGCGTGTCCCGCTGCTGGTCTGGGGATATGAACGATGCCGAACAGAGTGCCTTCGAGTCAGCCGAGATCACGGCTCTGATGGGCCTGCCGAAAGCAGCCGGGATGGGACCTCTCATCCATCTTCGCGCCTGGCAGGGGCGCGAGCGCGAGTGCAGGGACAGCGCTCATGCAGCCGCGAGTTGGGGCAAGCAGTGGGGGTCTCTGTACCTCGAGCTTGCGGCGTGGTCGGGGCTTACCATTCTCGACATCGGATTGGGCAACTACACGGAGGCATTGGCATCTTCCCTCGAGATCTACGAGCGGGACAACCTCGGCTATGGGAGCACGATTCTTCCCGAGGTGATCGAGTCCGCCACACGGGTCGGTCGGACTGACATCGCCGAAATGGCGTTGACGCGGCTCACGCATCGTGCGCAGGCCAGCGGGTCTCCGTGGGCGCTGGGGATGCTCGCGCGTTCGCGAGCGGTGATCACCTCGACCGCGGACGCCGAAGCGCTCTATCTCGAGTCGATCGAGCTCCTTCTTCAGACTTCGCTTCGAGTGGAGGTCGCACGCACCAGGCTGCTCTACGGCCAGTGGCTTCGCCGGCAGAGACGGCGCCGTGATGCCCAACGGCAGCTCTCCGTCGCGTACCGAGTGTTCGAGGACATGGGAAGTCGGGCTTTTGCGGATCGGGCAGGCACTGAACTTCTCGCTGCGGGCGCGAAACCGATCGATCTCTCGACGCACGACAGAGGAGACCCGGGGTTGACTCCGCAGGAGGCTCAGGTCGCGCGCCTAGCGGGCTCGGGAGCGACCAATTCCGAGATCGCTGTGCACCTGTTTCTCACTACGTCCACTGTCGAGTACCACCTGAGCAAGATCTTCAGGAAGCTGAACATCACGTCGCGGCGACAATTAGCCGACCACCTGCGCGAGTGACGACAGGCGACGCCGGTCATTGCACCGATGAGGCTGCTTTCCGGATCAATCGAACGACCTCATCTGGGTGGGAGATCCCGACGACGTGCGACGCGCCAGCGACCTGAACGGTCTCCCGTGCGCCGGCACGGGCCGCCATCACATGGTGAGCGCCGGCGGGGATATTGCGGTCGTTCTCCCCGAAGACGAACCAACTCGGAACCGACTGCCAGAGGGCGTTCGTACCGAGCGGGTCGTTGAGGCCGGCGCCTGTGACGGGTCGCTGCGTGACGGCCATCATGCTCGCCTGGTCCTCCCCGAGATCCGCGCAGAATTGCTTCCAGTACTTGGACTGATCGATGTACAGGTCCACCCCTCCATCGTGCAGTGGCACTTCCACCAGGGTGTCGGCCAGGGTGGATCCGGGAGCCAGCGCAGAGGCTGTCGCAGGGCTCTCCCCCTGCTCGAGCGCGAACCCGGCCACGTAGACGAGTCCGACGATGCTGCCGGCTGCGGCGTCGACCGCAGTCATGACGGCACCGCCGTATGAGTGCCCCGCGAGGATGATCGGTCCGTCGATGGTTTTGATCAGGTCGGTCAGAGGTGCAGCGTCGTACTCGATGCCCCGTAGAGGATTGGCATAGGCGATGACGCGATGCTCGACGCGCAGTGGTTCGATCACCCCGCTCCAGCTGTCGGAATCGGCGAACGCGCCGTGGACTAAGACGATGGTGGCCATGAGCTTCTTTCGTGTGGATGGATGTGCATGGTGCTGAGGGTCAGACCGGGGAGGGTCAGGTTTCCAAGGTGGAGACAGGCTGACCGATCTCGACGATGTAGGTCGACAACATCCGGCCGGTGTCGGGGCCGAGGTCCGTGGCATTGTGGGGAACGCCAGGTGGGATCAGAAATCCCTCGCCGGCGTTGAGCACTCGTGTCTCGCCGTCCCGGCGTTCCATCCGGACCGTCCCGGCAACGATGTAGCCGACCTCTTCACCGGGATGGTGGTGCCAACCCGATGACACATCGACCGGGATCTCTGTGAGCACCTGAACGATGTCCCGACCCGGAATGGATGATGGAACGTGCTGGATCTCCGTACGTTTGAGTTTCTGAGCGAGCTGGTCGTGGTCGTTGGCGTTTGCGGGGCCATCGGGCAGCGCAGTATTCATGACTTCGTCCTTTCTGGATGGTGTGCGGAGTCGAGAAGCACGAGCAATTCTTCGGCCACCTGGTCGGGTTGGTCTTCCACCAGGAAGTGAGAAGCATCTAAGCCGCGACCGCGAACGTCTGTCGCCCAGCTGTCCCAGACTGATTGCACGTCGCCGTAGAACTTGGGGAGGGCACCCGGTGCGCTCCACAACAGCAGGAGTGGGCAAGTGATCCGACGACCCGCACGCATATCCTCATCGTCATCGGTCCGGTCGATTCCCGCGCCGGCGCGATAGTCCTCGCAGATGCCGTGAACCACGGTCTGGTCGTCGAGCAGTGCGCGATATTGGTCCATCAGTTCCTTCGGATATCTCCCCGCAGCACGTCCCAGCCCGAGCGCTCGGACGTGGTGGTCGAAGAACGCCCCCGGGTTCGAGTTGATCAGATCTTCCGGCAGCGGTTCTGGCTGAGCGAGGAATGACCAATGCCAGTAGGCAAGGGCGAGCTGCGCGTTGGCGCGAGCCCAGACCTCTCCGGTCGGCACCACGTCGAAGGCTCCCGCCGCGGTCACCTTCTCGGGGTAGTCGAGGGCCATCCGATAGGCGATGCGGCCTCCGCGGTCGTGCCCGGCCACGGCAAAGCGGTCGAAGCCCAGCGTGCCCATGAGCTGAACCAGATCCGTCGCGATCGCTCGCTTCGAATACGGGCTGTGATCGGGCGCGGTGTCCGGGCGAAACGAACGCCCGTAGCCGGGCAGATCGACCACGACGACGGTGTGATGTTCCGCTAGACGCCCGACCACGGCGTGCCATGCAAGATGAGTCTGCGGGTAACCGTGCAGGAGGAGCAGCGGGGAGCCGGTCCCCCCGACACGCGCGAAGACGGCACCCCGGTCGACATCGATCAGTCGTGAGTCGAAGTTGTCGAACATCTCGCACCCGGCGAACTACGACGGGTTCTCAAGGAAGCGGAGAAGTTCCTGGTTGACCTCCGCAGTATGAGTAACCGGGTTGATATGCGGGCCACCCTCGATCTCCACATACCGTGCCTTGGGCAGCGCCTGGTGGGCACGCTCCCCCTGTCCGTCGATGGACAGGATACGATCCGCCGTGCCGTGCATGATCAGCATCGGGACATCGAAGTGCGCCAAGTCTGCGTGGAAATCCTCGAGCCAGGTTTGGGGGCATGCCCAGGTGGCATACGGGGATGCCT
>Ga0247741_1001373_pt1 | contig 13540 bp, 20 predicted proteins | sample UWRJL213509R2_FD_180945 | JGI IMG/M metagenome (GOLD analysis project Ga0247741, IMG submission 180945) | Plant litter microbial communities from Arlington Agricultural Research Station in Wisconsin, United States - UWRJ-L213-509R-2 | ecosystem: Environmental > Terrestrial > Plant litter >... | reverse complement strand
ATTTCGACGCCTGCCATGGGCGGCTCAACCGAGATGCCAGACAACCTTCTCCAATTTGCGCCGCTCGTGCACCGAGTTATTGAGTTCGACACCGAAGCCTATTGGGACAGCTACGTGTACATCACGGCTAAGACCCTATGGGTGTCAGGCGGTTATATCGGCAATCGGCCCGGCTGGCATTCGGATGGCTTCGGCGGTCCCGATGTGAACTATATCTGGTACGATCGCGCGCCGACCGAGTTTCTGCACGATAGCTTCACGCTGCCCGATGATTGCGCCGACGCCATGGCGCACATGGAGGCTCGCGCCTCCTCCAATGGTCGAATCGTTACATACCCTGCCATGTCGCTGTTGCGGCTGAGCCAGCAGGTCATCCACCGATCACCGGTCGGATTTTCTGCCGGGATGCGGACCTTCGTCAAGATTTCCGTGTCCGAGGATCGCTACGATCTGGAGGGCAATTCGATCAACCACAAGATTTCTGAGAGATGGCCGCTCAAGCCTAGGGCGATCGAAAGAAACCACCCATGTTCGCCTCTCCCCCCCACGGTGCACCCATGACCCGCTTCGCCGTCTTCCTAGCCGCCGCCGGCTGGACACCTACGCCAACCGACGTGCCGCTGTTCCGCCCGCTGGACGCGCAATACAACCTCGCCGCCTGCCAAGCCTATGTCCGCACGCTGCGGCTCATGGGTGGGCCCGGCATGGTGAAGACCAACGAACGTGAGCCGGGTCTGGCGCTGCGGTGCTTGGCGATCGAGGTGGGGAAGTGATCGCCCGGTTGAAGCGGGCGGATGACGACTGGAAGGATTGGATATGGTGAGCGAGATGAGCCCCGAGCTAATCAAGGCCATTGCGGCCGCCCGCCACTGGCAGGACAATGCGACCGATGAAGTGAAAGAGGCTATGTGGGCCGCACAGCGCAAAAGCTGGTGCGCTGGCCCCCATGGCCCGACCGATGGCATGGGCACGGTTTATTTCCCCGCCCTATCCGGGAGCAACCAAGATGCAGAGTGAGGAACTCGATAGGCGAGACGAGCAGAGGCACAGCGAAATGATGGCGATGATTGCGCTACTTAACGACATCATTAAGTCCCTCCCCCTTCCACCCAAGGAGCCCACCGATGCAGAGTGACATGCGCGCGAGGCTGGTTGAAGCGGCGGCGATGGCAAAGTTCGCGCATATCGAAGGTATCCCGGTTGACAGCGATAGTGTCCGCTATTGGTTTTCTGTGGGGCCTGACGCGACTGGCGAAGACGCGGATTGCTATAGCATTTGCCAAGACATGCGCGCTGAAGCATCCATAGTCCTAGACGCCATCCTCGCCGCGTTGCCCGATGTTCCCAATGAAACGCTGGCTGTCGGTTATGAAGCTATGTTTGCAGACAAATGGAACGGCACGCAGGCTCCTATGATGGATGCCGGGCTCCGCGCCATGCTCTCCACCATCACAAAGGAGGGAAACAGCTAAGGCTTTACGGGCGCGCTAACCGCCCAAGCCCGCAGCGCCTCATAGCGCGCCGCCACGTTCCGCCCATAATCGCGCAGAGCCACGATCCATGTGCCGATGCTCGCGTCGGTGATTTCAGCGGGCGCTTCCGGCTGCGGTGGCAGCGCTTCCACCAATGCCGGCGGTGGGGGCGCATTCCCGGGCCTGATCGTTGGCGCGCAGGCACTCGATGAGGCGAGACAAGCCAGCGCTAACAGGCTGGGGACGCTGAACGTCAATCGCATTGGAAAGGGCCTCCTGATCCTTTTGTTTGGCGGAGGATGCGGCCACCAATCCGCTCGAGAGGATGGTAAGGCCGGCGACGTCGCGCTGGCGAGCTTGTGTCTCAGATGTGAGCGCAGATGAGAGGCTGGCGTTCTTTTCCCTCAGATCGGCTACGCTACGCTGCAGTCCGCTCACGTAGAGCCAGCCGGCCAGAAGCGCCGCGGCGATTGCGAGATAGGGAAGGAAGGGCTTGGCCAGCTTCCACAGCGCCAGGATGCTCACCCCTGCCCTCCCTGATTGACCGTATCAGCCTGCTCGACCGTCGATGTCGCGCCCTTGGGTCGGAACGTGCCAATCACGCCCACGAGGCCCGTCGTCAGGCCGCCGAAGCCCAGCGCCTCGGCATAACGTTGCTGCCACGCTAGAAGCGCCGCGATCGTCGCGAGGTAGCAGATGGCGAACAGGATCGCGCAGAAGGCGATGAGGGAGTGGCGGTCGTTCATGCGCCGAACCTCCCCCACCAGCCTTCGCTATCGGCCGGCGTGAAATAGGCGCTGCGGTTGGTCCAGCCGGCCATGTACGGCCACTGCTTGAGCGAGACATAGAACCGCGCGCGGATGAAGGCCCACTGCCAGGCGCAGGCTTCAAGACCATGCTTCGTGAGATAGGCATTCACTGCAGCGATCGTCATCGGGCCGAGCTTGCCATCATCAGCTACCCCGATTTGGCGCTGCAGTAGCTTGACCGCCTGCGCCGGGCCGGCGCCCCAGCCCATATCGAAGACGCTGGCAGTCCACTGGTTCCACGGCAGCTTGTCGAGTTTAGGCGCAAAGAAATAGGCCAGCAGCGCGATCTGCCCCGCCTCATCCAGCGTGAGCCCGGCCATGGTCGCCTTGGTGATCGCGCTCACATCGACCTTGCGGTGAGCAGCCAGAGCTTGCGCCGTTACACCGCGGTTAGACCCGACGAGCGCGCCGACGCCTTTCTTGCCGCCGGTCCAGTTGCCGTTGTCGTCCGGATCGAGCGACAGGCCGCCTTCCCATCGGGTGATATAGTCGCGCGCGAAGGCGAGAGGGGTCATCATTTGGTCACCGGCGGATCAGTGGGCAGATGGAGAATCCCGGTCGCCCGAAAGAGCAGGAACAGCACAGTGAAGCCGACGCCGATCACCGGCCACCATGTCAGCACCGCCTTCAGCAGCGCCGACCCGCCGTCTCGATGATCCTTGTCGCGCTCGAGCGCATCGACCCGGCCATTGAGTGCGTCGTGGCGCGCGCGCAGATCAGCCACGTCCTCATTGACGCGATTGCTCTCGATCTTGGCCAGCCGCTCCAGCATGCCAACCTGCGTGCGCTGCATGTCCGCCATGCCGGCCGCAATCTGCCGCACACTTTCCGAAAGGTTTTTGATCACCTCGAACTGGAAGCGCAGATCACCCTCCCCGCCCCCGGAAAATCCTTCAGGCATCATGGCTCCCGTCCGAGCAAAGAGATTTTACCGCCCAAAGGAGCGCCCATAGAAAGAGGGAATATGCGGCGGCGATCGCCAAGCCGGCGAACAATAGCGCGACGACATCCATCCCCCATCCATCCAGCCAAGAGCGCCGCCTGTGCCCAGGCCAGGTAATGGAAACGCCACCAGTACGAATATTGCATCTCGCGCGCCGACGGGCTCACGCCGATGAATTCTTTAACCAGCCAATCGGCATGGAAAATCATTCCGATCCCGAATGAAAAGACGAGCAACGCCTGCCCATTGGAGCTTGCCAACAGGGAGAGCTTTCGACGCTCTCTCAGCAAGAACCAATCGACCGAGCACGCGCCGAACAGCACCGTGAGCCAGTCGACAGCCATATTAACCGGCACGTCATACTGGCTTCCGGTCAGCTCGTAATAATCCGTCAGGATCAGCCAGTTCGCGAATAGCGCGACTGAAGCGCGGATCTGGCGTGCATCACCGAAGGCGCACGCTAAAGCCGCCAGTGTGCCGAGAACGAGCCAGAGCGGGACGCCGAACATCGTTTATTTTGGCCCCGGGCCGTTGTCGCCCGTGTCCTGCGTCGTGACCCCGCCGCCATCCTGCGGGCAATGCCGGTTCAGTACCGCCAGCAGATCCCGCTTCAGGGGGCCGTTGGCCAGCTTCGCTACCGCCCGCTTGACGTCTTCGATGCCTTGCATGGCCTATCTCCCGCCGTGGTTTCGTGTTTCCCGGCTGACGTCACCGGAAGCATGGGTGAAGCGGCAGGCTCGGATGAGTGGCGACGCGTCGATCACGTCGCGGTTGTGGGCGAGGATCTCCGGATTGCGATCGTAGATCGCGTAAAAACCTGCCACCATCTCACGCAGAGGAACCGGGCCTTCAGAACCGACGAACTCGGCCGGGCCCGGCGTCCCGAATGCGCGCTTCACCGCACCCGATATGGGCCACCGCATATAGGAGAGCGGATCCCCAGAGTGTTCCATCGGCGCCACATCCAGCAAGGTAAGCGCCTGATTGAAGACGTGCCCCAGCAGATCGCCGCAGGGATGGTTCATGACATGGAAACCGCGCCACGAAGGCCCTTTCTCATCGATCATGTCAGTGATCGTGATCTCGCAATTCACCTCACGCCGGCGCAGCTCGTCCAGACCCGCCCGATAATTCGCAAGCAGGTAGGCGGGGTCGATCGCTTCCGGATCCAAAAAGAAATCGACCGCCTGCGAAACGGATAGTTCGTTCAGATAGCAGGCCGCAATGACCAGGCTATGATAAACATAATCCGCCCCACAGATCTTGGACCCCGCTTCATCTCGGAAATAGACCATGTCCGGAAGGTGGCCAGCGAACCACATGGACGGGAACGAAATGGCGCGGCCGCTCAGAAACTGCATCAAATGCGCAGTGTCGGCCGGATGCATCGATGGGCCGATTTCCTGAAACAGGAACACGTCGAGCGAGGCGACAAGCGCCGGCATTGCCGCGCGGTCCTGTTCCGTCATTTCGTGGATTGGCTTTAGCTGAACAACCTCATAGCGCTCCAGCAAGGGGGCGTGATGAGACGCCATGGCCTGGATAGCCTGAGCTTGACAGTTACCAAAAATCGCTAATTTTTGTTTCATAGTCTCGTTACTTTACATGTCCCGCCCATAGTCGCAATCTGCGCCGTGACATTACTTGCCGATGAGGACGTGTAATTCATAGTAAACGTTACCACGCCTGACGCGATAGAAGTTGTCAGGGTGATCGTAGAGCCTCCTGTCGACAGGCCGGCACCATTGACGTAATTCGATCCGACCAGCGAAACGACTGCAGCGCCCGCTCCGCGCTGGATAAGATATTCGGACGCGATGATTGCCCCGCCGACGCCGCCAACCGCCCCCGACGCCATCACCTTGACCGAGACGCCGGTATTCGTGTCCACGGCCACCGAGAAAGCGGGAATGACGCGCGCCCCTGATCCGCCTTCAGGATGATTGTTACCCGCGAGCCACTGTGACGCCTGCAGATCGTGGATAACCGATTCCGCGATGAATGGCGTTACGCCGGCACCCAGCGTGGTCAGGCCACCGAAATTGGACCCCACAAGATGGATCGATTTGAGCGGGACCGCTGTGGCGCCGACCAGCAACGGCACCGTGCAGCCGGCGTCGAACTGGACGCCCGGGAACGTGATGTTCGACAGATAGACGCACGCCGCATCGATCGAGATGGCGATCGGGGCGCCACCGCCAAGCTGCGAATTCGAGAACGTGATATCCCCGACCACGCACGCGCCCTCGTAGCGTAGGTATGCCGCAGACGCATCAGCAATGCCGACGTTGCCGCGCACGTTGTCGAATACGTTCCCGGTGCCGGATCCCGCGGTGAAGCGGATGGCATAACGTCCGTAATAGACGTTCCCTTGAAACGTCAGGTTTTCATGGGTGTTGAACGAATATAGCGACTCTTCCCCGAACGGCGTCGCGTGCGTCGCCTTCGTGATCTTCATGCCATCCCGGAAGCCGTAGAACGTCATGTCCTTGAAGGCATTGTACTGGAAAAAGCCGGACGCATCGCCCGTCACTTCGATCGCGGCACTGCTCGTGTAATCGCCGGGAATGCCGTTGATGAAGGTCAAGCTATGGTAGTGGTTGCCTTTCAGCGTCGCATTGGCGGTGATCTTGAAAAGAGAACCGTTGACGTTATCGGTGTAGATGACCGTTCCGGTTTCGCTCTCGCCGACGAAGGCTACGCGGCCGAAATCGACGGGCGATGCGATCCGATAGTTGCCGTTCGGGATGTAGACCGAGACACCTAGCGATTGCGCCGCAGCGACTGCCGCCACGAATGCAGGCGCGTCATCGGTGCTGTAGTTACCCACCGCACCGAATTTGCGAACGTTCAGGGCGTTGCCGGCGGGGAGATCGGCATAGGCTTGGGAGGCAAGCGGGATGTTGCCGCTAGCCCCGCCGATATAGGCCTTGTGCGCCGTGGTGTCGATCGCGAGCTGGTTCGCCGGCAAGGTTATGCCGGTGAGATCCGATGTTGCCAGGATGCTGCCGGGTGGCTGTACGCCGATGGCGATGTTGTCGTCTTCGCGTACCAGCGAGCCCGCGATCCGGTATTGGATCGTGTAAACGCCGGCTGGCACCGTCAGGGTGAATTGTCCCAACGCATCAGTGGTCGTGGTGGCGATGGTGGCGCCAGCTTGCACGCCAGAGACCATCGCGCCGATGATTGGCCTATCGTATTGGTCGAGCAGCGTCTCCGGGTAGCTGGCCATCAGGCACTCCCCCAATCAGCACCGAACGGAACGTTGATGTAATCGCCGTTGGACGCAGTGACATTGACGATGCCGACCGCTGAGCCGTTGCCGGCATTCGGAGTGGTGAGCGTAATCCTGACGGTCGTGCTGCTTTCAACCGCAGCCTGACAACGCGGCGGGGATGTGCCCCCGATGGTGAACGTCGTGGGGATCGTCGAGGTGACGACGCACTGAACATTCTGGCCATAGCCGGTTGCTGTAAGACTGGCAGGCGATGCGCTCAGGGTGAAGTTGGAGCGGCCGTAGAAATCAGCGAAAGACAGTGGCCCCGATGCGGACGCACCGCCCTTGCCATAGAAGCCGCTCGGGAACGGCGTGGTGCGCGCCAACACGAACTCATCGGCAATGTCATACAGGCTGATCGGGCCAGAGAGGGGGAGCGTCATACGTTACCCCCACCAAGGCCGCCCTGGATATTTCCGGCACCCCTGATGTTGTTCGCATCGATCGAGGCGACACCCACATTGTTGATTACGAACACGAATTTGTTGTTCGTGCGATCGTAGTAGATGTAATCGCCTACATCGAAGACCACCGCAGGCGATCCGCCCACGATATCCATATAGAAGTTGGTATCCCGACGGATCGCGCCCGTAAACGTGTCGCCACCCTTGTTTGCTGGCGTATACCCGAGCGTCCCAGAGACGCTGGTGATATAGCCGGGCCCATTGGCAAGCTGGCTTAAATTTGTGAGATTGGCGGCGGTCCAAACAGCCGAGCCACCAACCGTCAGAGGGCCGTTGGCAAAATTCCAACCAGCACCAGTTGAGCTATAGAGTGGGATGGGCTGGCCGCTTGAGGCGTTGCCCACATACCCCTGGATCGTTCCAGCCGAAGAGAAAAACGAGATGTTGCCCGTTAGGGTACTGCTGCCCGGATATATCTGAGAATATCCAACCGATCCCGTTCGCGTGGTCAGGAGGCCGGCGACGACCTCGCCCGAAAATACGGCGGTGGATCCGGTCGTCGGCCCCACGGTCGGGGCGGCAATGAATGAAGCCAGATCGGCCATCTGCTGGCGCTGAGCATTGTTCAGATTGCCAGCCGGGCAGCCTTCGGCAATGCTGATAGTACCGCCCGCAAGGACGTTGCCATTGTCTACCGGTGTAGTGCTATAATCGTAAATACCGGACATGCGCGCTCCGTGTGCACAATGGCCGGAGCGGCGGCCTTGCCGGAGAGCGCCTTAACGTCGGCGTCAGACGAAGCGGACAGTGCCCGCGTGTGGGGAGAGATTAGCCTATTTGGAATGGATGCGCAACGTGGTAGGTGATGGGGATGGCAGAGATGATGACAGTCATGGCGCTCAAGGGCGCTGTTATTGCAACGGGTGCTACGATCGCGGCCATTTGGCGTAAATGGTCACTCTCCTACATTGAGCGCAACCGGCGCCCCGATCATCCCACCGACGTAAGCCCGCTTCCGTATCTCATCGGCAAGCGCCTTAGGAATTTTGCCCTGACCACGAAGCGAAAGCGCCTGTAGCGCGCGGTCGATGCCGGGGATATAGGGTGCAGCACCCGCTGCCGGCAATGCCAAGAGTGGGTTGAGAAAAGCCCCAAGCCCGCCAGATGCCGCGGCTCCGCCTCCAGCAAGAAGCGCCCCCCGCTCTGCTGTGCCGCTATTAGGCACATTGTTTGGCAATACTGACTTGGCCGCATCAGCGATATCCTGAAGGCGGGCATTGCCGGCGGCTGCGTTTTTGGTCGTTGTACCGTAGCCCCTCTTTGCGGTTGCCGCAGAAAGTTGCTGGGGCGTGAAGACGCCGTCTCCATGTGCCTTACTGGCAGCGTCGTAGATCCGGCTCATATTGGCTTCAGCCTGATTAGCGCGTAGAAACCCATCAGCTCCCTCAGGAGAATGCCGGCCGGCTAAATCAATAAAATGCTGACGGACAGCGCTAAGCTGGTCCGCAAGGAATTCGCCCTCCACGGGCTTCTTCCGCGCCTCGGCCGCCAAGCGCTGCAGCGTCCGCGTCACGTCCTGCAGCCCAGCGCCGTCCAGGGTGCCCCCTTGCAGCAGAGGGGCGACCTTGTTGGTCATAATGTAATCGAATGACTGCGCTGCCTCGGGCGGCAAACTGGCCGCATTCGCCGCCGTCGCAGCCAGATCGCTCTGGAATACCTGATCGACTGGCGCGCGCACTCGCTTCAATGCGTCGTCATAGTTGTCGCCGATAATCTCCTGCGCTGCCTCAATCGCGGTGCGGCCGGCTTCAGCTTTTTTGGGGAGAACCGCGCCCAATGGCTTCAATGCCTCGTTTATAGCCCCCGTATTGAACTGTTCGATACCGCGACGCTTTGCCCCGCGGATCACCACGCCCAGCCCGGGGATACTTTCGCCCGTATTCTCAACCCACTGCGCCAATCCGCGCCCGGAGCGCTGCCCCGGTGTCATGACAACGCCCATCTGCGCAAGCTTGGCCACCGCTGGATCAACCACCGGAGAAAGCCCGCGTCCTACGCCCCGGACTACGCCGGCACCGATGAGCGAGCCAAGTCCGCCTTGCAGCGCCTGATTCCCTGCCTCCGACACACGATCCCCGATCGACGTGCTATCGCCTTGTCCAAAACCATGCAGGCCGCCCTGTATAGCTCCTTCACCGGCGATCCGGGCGGCGCCTGCCAAGGCACGCGCGCGCGGGACACCCACCGCGCCAGCCCTCACGACAGATTTAGCGATCCCCCGGGCGCCAGACGCGAGCAGCGCTCGCCCAGGAACTGGGCCGACCACGGCGCCAGCGACTTGGCCAGCAGCGCGCGAAATCGGATGCTGTCGTTGATCCGTGGCCGCGATCTGCTGTTCTTGAGCAAGATTGTTGCGAAAGGCGCCGCCGATATCGCCGGTTTCCCAAACGCTCTTGATGTTGGGGTTGGTCAGCTTGTCGAGCGGTAAGACAGAGTTCAGGCCGGCCACGATTTTATCAGCGGTGCCGAACGTCGCCATATCAGTGAAACCGCGTGCCGCGGCGTCGGCAGTTCCCGCGGCGCCCGAGCGATTGACCGGGGCATGGCCTGAGCTGGCAAGCTTTGCCATTAGCTGAGTGCGCGTCATACCTTCCGGCACATTCCGGATTATGCGGCCATCAGGGAGTTTTACGTCCACGCCGTCAATCCTTCAGGTCGTTGAAATCGATCACCTGAGCCGCGACTGGGGCCGCCGCCTTCTGACGCCGCACCGGACCGCCGGGGGCGGTCTTGATGCCCAACAGCCGCCTCTGATCCGCAATCGAGCCCTGAATGATATTCGACATCTGACGGTATTTTTCGATGTTCCCAGTGTCGTTTCCATAGCGTGAAGGCACCAGAGCGAGGAAAGCGGCGCTTTCTTTATCGCTGTCAGCGCCAGACCCGGGCACTCGGAATGCTGCCTTGGCCAATGGCGTCATACTGTCGACCGTGGCGTCGTACTTAGCGTTGTCAGGGCTGAACAGACTTGGTGTGAACTCGGATATCGACTGATAGACGCCGCGGCCATTCTGCGTGCGGTCGAACTCATGCGACGACACTTGAACCTGTCTTCCTAAAGCACGTAGGGCCGCAATCTTCTGTAATGCGACATTGCGCGCGTCACCACTAAGCTGTGGCCCGCCGGGCAAGCTAGTCGTCGCACCCTTGTTTATCGTCGCCTGCGGCGTCTCAAGCGATGCCAGCAATGCAGGGTCTGTAATGCGCGGCATTATTTGCCCTCCGGGTTATCGAACCAAGCGCCGCCGATCTTATAGTACGGCTTGCCGCCAACCACACGCGTCATTGTCGTTTTTGGAGCCCCCCCCGCCTTGCCGCCGGGGGTGCGCTTTACCGCCAGAGATCCTGCCACTCGGCGGTCGATCTTCGCAAGATCGGCGGCATTTTTTACGCCGACCGCTTCATCGCTGTAGGCATAACCCGGGATCGCGCGCTCAACAATCTTTGCGATGTCAGCATCGCTCAGGTTGGGGTTGTACTGCTTCAGGACACCAATGTTCTCCTGAAGCGGAGTGGGCTTGGCAAGTGGTGCCTGCGGCTGCTGAACCATCTGGAACGAACCGGTATCGGGGTCGCCAAAGCCAACACCGCCATTCTGCAAAGGCAGAAACTGCCCCCGCCCCTGCTTGGCCTGCAATGCCTGTAGCTGGGCCTGCTGCAACTGCCGCTGCATCTCGTCCTGCTGCGTCTGTCGCTGGTTCTGATCCAGGTTGGTCAATGCATCGCCCACGACGCCGCCGCTCGACTGCGCGATCGCCTTACCAAGCTGGCCGAGCGGGTTCGTTGGGTTGATGAAGCGGTTGAGGATGCCGCCCAAACCCTGCTGCCCGGTAGGGCCACCCGATATCAGATCAGATAGTCTCATCCGCCGATCCCGAAGTTGAGGCCATTAAGGTTGGCTTGCCCGATCTGGTTCCAGTTCGGCAACGCGGCCTGCGGAACGCTTGAGAGAAGACCGCCCGCACCTCCTCCGCCAAGGCCCCCAAGAAGCCCGGAAAGACCACTGCTCGCGCCCCCGGTAGCCAGCGCGCCCGCTAGCCCGAGCGCAGGGCCCAAAATCGAGCCAAGCCCGCCGGTCGTCTGGGTGCTGTTCTGCTGCTGTGTCGCGTAGGGGGCCGTCGCCTGCGTCACGCCGCTGGAATAGGCGCTGGCCCCCTGCAACGGGAGAAGCGTAGACGTAGAGGCAAGATTAAGAAGTGGCGATATGCCTGCAAGATTCGCCGCATATTGCGAACCTGACCCCAATGCCGCCTGCTGCTGACGAGCCAGTTCCGCGTCCCGGAGCGAGGCGGCGGCCTGCGTTCCCTGCTGCGACAATTGCCCCGCCGACTGCAACGCGCTGAGATTGCGGTTCGCATCGGCGCTCGACAGGCTCGCAGCATTGGACAAACCGCTTTGTTTCAACTGGGCTGCGTTTGTCAGCGCGCTGGCTCGCAACCCCTGGTCGGTTGCATATTGGTTGGAATAATAGTTCGTCAGCGCGTTGCCGATGCCCTGAGCGCCAAGGAGCGACGCAAGGCCACTACCGGCACGGCCGGCCCCACCGAAGCTTGACGCAAGCCCCGCGCCAGTCTGGTCGGCGATCTGCTTCGCCTGTGCAGCAGCGTAAGGGTTGGTTCCTGATGTGGCCGACAGCAGCTGATCGATGTACGTGTTGTCGCCATTCGCGAGTTGATCGATATAGGGGTTCGTCGTCGCGCCAGCTGCGGCGATCTGGGATGCATAGGGGCTGTTAGCCAGCTGATCGGCATATTGATTGGCGCCGACACCGCTGCCATTGATCGTGCTCTCCAGCTGGTTGTTTCCGGCCTGAAGATAAGACGGCGTGCCTGACCCGATATTCTGGATCGCCTGCATCAGGTAAGGTTGAACGGCAGACGAGTTGGCCTGCGACTGCTGCGAGGCAGACTGCAACCCACTCAGGCTGTCAGTGATCGCCGGTTGAGCCCACGTAGCCGCGCTATTGGTCGTCGTGCTCGATGTCTTCTTTTTATTGGACACAGGGCCCTCCGATCACACGTTCCATCACGACTTGCTTTTTGCGCCAACCGCGCGCGCCCAGAACGCGCTCCCAGCCGACGCGCCCTTGGATGGTGATCGCCTCAACCCCGATCGGCCTGGCGCGTTCGGCGACGATGTCGATCAGTTCGTCGATGCAGCCGAGTGAGCCCAAGCCGCCGAACAGCTGGCAATGCACCGTGCGATCGGTGTGCAGCGTCGTGACGGCCGCGGCGATCGGATTGCCATCGTGGCGTTTGACCCAAAGGATCGCCTTGCCCGCCAGCAGATCGTCAATGAGCTCATGTGTGGTCGTGTCGCCGCCACGGTCGATCGCAGGCGCCAACAGGGCATGAACTGCCGGCCACGTGTGCGGATCGACTGGCTCCGGTTGGAACGTCATACGATACGCCTCCGTGCAAATCCGTTCGTGTCGAGATAATCGTCGCCAATCCCCAATCCATCGGCGGCCGCAGCGGCGTCATCGGCATATGGGCCAGCCGAAAATGGCCGCTCCTGCTTGTTCAGCAGGTGGACCAACTGGCGTGACCAAGCGAACACGTCGGTAGCCGAGCGGAGATAGGGGAAGGTCATCGCCGCCCCGTCGCCTTGATCGCAACCTCGATGCCGACGGCGCGCGACCATGTGTCGTTAGCCGGCATCTGCATCTTGTATCGAATGTACCGGCCATCATTGCGCTGCGGGCATGTGCCGGCCCTGTTGAGGTCGACCGGCGGCTTCCAGGTGACGTTGTTGGCAGTCGTCTGGTCGCGCTCGCCCACCGTCATCGTTACGTTGGCACTGTCCACGATCGGGCGAACGGCGGTCACGAATGTGCGCTGCCCCGGCGAGGATTGATAATCGCCTGTCGAGAGGACCGCCGGCAGATTACCGCCTGAGAAGGTGCCATAGGTGTTCGTGCTGTCGATGCCGGAAAGCACCGGTGCGCGGCCGGCGAATGCAGGATCGTCGAAAGATCCGCCGAAACTGTCGGGTGGCGGCATGCTCTCGAGGGTGCGCGGGAGGCTTTCCGATGAACTCAGCGCCTGCACGGGATAGTTGATTGTCGTCCAGCGCTGATCATCGATCGAGAAGCACAGCAACGTCTCGATGCCGGGCTTCGTTGGCTCGGGGAAACCCCAGAGCACGCAATTGTGGATCGGATCGTAGCCTGAAATGATATCGTCCAGCCGATTATGATCGAGGCGCTGATTGAACCAGCGATCAACCCGGTCGGTCCCGATTGGCGTGCTGGACACGCTGTTCCAGACCCGGAAGCCATCGTCGGAGATGAAGAACACCAGATCGCCGATATCGCAGACGGAGCCGGTCGAAATCGCGCCCCTGCCCGCCTCCGCGACCTCGAATGTGAAGACGTTTGGCGTCCCGACATATTGCATGCGGCTGATCGACTTGCGCTGAAAAACGGTTCCGACTTCACGGCCGGTGATGGCGATGACCGGGCCGCCGATGTCAGGCATGGGCTGAAAGTCGGCCTGCGTGGCGATATCGGTGCCCCACGTGTCCGGATCGTTAATGCCCGACCAGCGGATGCGGTTCGGCTGGTAACCATCAAC
>Ga0247741_1001372_pt1 | contig 13543 bp, 10 predicted proteins | sample UWRJL213509R2_FD_180945 | JGI IMG/M metagenome (GOLD analysis project Ga0247741, IMG submission 180945) | Plant litter microbial communities from Arlington Agricultural Research Station in Wisconsin, United States - UWRJ-L213-509R-2 | ecosystem: Environmental > Terrestrial > Plant litter >... | reverse complement strand
ACACCTGGTACTTGGCCAGCCAAACGACGTAGGCGGCGGCTCGCACCTTTCCCTAAATCGTTACGGGCTGTTGCATCTAATTTAAAGTCTTCTTGAGACATGGTTACTTCCTCAGTTATTGAGACATTTGCACGGCGTAGCGAGCGATGGCAGAACAAGGCAAAAATTGTTAAAAAAGCGGAGTTTACATGTAGTAAATGAGCATTTTTTAACAATTTTTAACGCGGTTATGTCGAGCGCAGTAGTCGTGCATGTGTCTCATGTCTGTTAGATCCGCGACCAGAACCTAACAGGGGTTAATTGCTCTCATTCAATAGTAGTGAGAGCAGTGGTTCCAAGCGGATTTATCTAAACATCGCACTCAGAGATTCTTCATTGCTCAAGCGGCGCATAGCTTCCGCGAGCATTCTGGATAAAGTCAGCTGACGCACTTTGGTACAGTTCTTTATCGCATCGCTCAATGGAATGGAGTCGGTAACGACCAATTCATCCAGCACTGAGTTATTCAAATTCTCTACTGCCTTGCCCGACAATACCGGGTGAGTTGCATAGGCAATTACGCGTTTCGCGCCTTGGTCTTTCAAGGCTTTAGCGGCGCTGCACAAGGTGCCGGCGGTATCGACCATATCGTCGACCAGCAAACAGGTGCGACCATCGATTTCACCGATAATATGCATCACTTCTGCAACATTAGCGCGTGGGCGACGTTTATCGATAATCGCCAAATCAATACCTAATTGCTTGGCTACCGCACGGGCGCGGACCACGCCGCCGATGTCCGGTGAAACCACAATCAGGTTTTCAAACTTTTGTTGCTCAATGTCTTCGAGTAAAACGGGTGAACCGTAAACGTTATCCACGGGTACATCGAAGAAGCCTTGAATTTGTTCTGCGTGCAGGTCAACTGTTAATACACGGTCAACACCTACACCAACCATCATGTCTGCTACTACTTTGGCAGTAATAGGCACACGCGCTGAACGCACGCGACGATCCTGGCGGGCATAACCGAAGTAGGGTACCACTGCGGTGATACGGCCAGCGGATGCCCGACGCAGAGCATCGACCATCACGATTAATTCCATCAAGTTGTCGTTGGTAGGTGCGCAGGTAGGCTGCACCACAAACACATCGCGACCACGAACGTTTACATTTAATTCAACGGCAATCTCGCCATCGGAGAACTGATCTACCGACGCATCACCCAGTGTCATACCGAGTTCATTAGCGATTTTTTTAGCCAGATCAGGATTAGCGTTACCGGTAAAGACCATAAAGTCAGTCACGTCAGATACCTTTGTGATTGCCAGTGATTGTGTGGATGCCAGTGCCGACGTTGTTCGCAAGATACGAATCAGAGTTTTTTAACCTTGGGATACCCCAGGTAAAACCCACCATATCGGTTTCGATTGCTGAACAAGGATAGATGAATATAGATGATGGTGTCATTGTTGATGTTTCAATTTAAGCAGCGTTTTACGCTAAACAATGAACCTGAAAAATGGCAGGGGCGGAAGGACTCGAACCTACGAATGGCGGGATCAAAACCCGCTGCCTTACCACTTGGCGACGCCCCTATTTTTTAAAGCTACTATGCTTTCAATTTGAACCTGGAAGTAACCTGTAGAGCGGCGATTGATTAATGCCTTGCGCTACAAAACCGGGCAGATGTTTGGGTAAACGTTGCAACACATTTTGCGCTGCTTCTGCCGTTGCGAACTGCGAAAAAACGCAGGCTCCGGTTCCGGTTAACTTTGCTGAGTAGCCGTGTTCTGTAAACCAGTTTAGTGCTTCATCAACTTGTGGATAAAGGCTTCTAACCAAGGCCTGACAGGCGTTTTGGCCACCCTGTTCAAGAAAGGCCGCCACTTTAATGGCAGGCGAGTCTCTTGTCAAATCTTTATGTGAAAAAACCTGCTGCGTGGATACGTGGCAATCAGGTTGCACAACTAAGAACCAATTTGCAGGCATTTCAATGGGTTGGAGCGCTTCGCCGACACCTTCCGCCCACGCCGTTTGGGCGTTTACGAACACCGGAACGTCGGCGCCAAGCGCCAAACCAAGTTGTTGTAGTTGAATGCTGGATAATCCGCATTGCCACAGGTGGTTAAGTGCCACCAATGTCGTGGCCGCGTTACTGCTGCCGCCGCCGATTCCACCGCCCATAGGCAGGCGTTTTTCGAGGTGGATATCAATACCAAGGGTCGTGCCAGTTTGCTTTTGCAAGCTGCGAACTGCTTTGATGATCAGGTTATCTTCAAAAGGTACGCCCGAAATGCCCGGCTGTAGCGTGACGCGACCATCATCGCGAAGCATAAATTCCAGTGTGTCGCCATAGTTTATTAGCTGAAATAGGGTTTGCAGATTGTGATAACCATCCGCTCGGCGGCCAGTAATGTGCAAAAACAGGTTGAGTTTGGCAGGCGATAACAGGCTTAAGGTTTGCGACATAATCAATTCTTGGTTTCAGGTTCGAACAGCCATTCGCGCACAGCGAGCGTTAATCGAACATCCTTATATTCAGCAACTATGCGCCCTGGCATGGCTAAGCCATCTTTGCTGGTGGCAAGATAATCGCCATAAGTAACTTTCCACCCGAGTTGTTCAAGTTCACCAATCAAGCCTTGGGCATTGGGCGTGAAGCGCGTAACTTTACTATTGGGATCGGGCAGGCCGCGCACCCAGAATGCCAGCTGGGTTACGGGAATATTCCAGCCGGAATTTTTGCGGATCAACTCTTCAGCGGTCTTGGCCGTTTTTGGCGGTTGGTCCGCTTCAGTGAGGGTGACGCTATTCGGTTGGCCATCAATCGTGAGTTTTCCTGAACCAAAAGGACCGCTGAGGTCGATGTGGTAGGCGCGACCAATTTGCTGCCACTTAATACTCGCGTTGCCGCCATCGTTGGGTACTTTCACAGCAAGTTTGCCGATAGCCTGCCAATTATCAATAGCGTCCACCTGGGCTTTATGGTTTGCCCAATCCTGACTAATAAGCGGTGCTTTTGGCGCTTGGTGCGCACAGCCACTCAAGACTAGGGCGATAAATATGAGTTGCAGCCATGAAATTTGAAAAACGCGCATGAATGATCCGTTAATTATTCGGCTTTAAGCCTTTTCATGGTGGAGGTGATTGTGCTGTCATCCGGCGCTTGCTTCATCCCTTCCTGCCAGATTTGGCGGGCCTCTTCCTGAGCGCCGGTCACCCACAAAGCTTCACCAAGATGCGCCGCCACCGCTGGCTCCTGATAGCTCGTGTAAGCCTGGCGCAGTTCGCGAATCGCCTCTACATATTTGCCCTGGCGATAGTGAAGCCAGCCGAGACTGTCGATAATTACCGGATCATCCGGCTTCAAGTTGTGGGCTTTGGTCAGCATTTCTTCGGCTTCACGATACGCGAGCGGGTCGTCGGTCAGCATGTAACCTAATGAGTTGAGCGCAACTATGTTATTGGGTTCAAATTGCAAAATGCGGCGCAGATCGCGCTCGGCATCCGCTTTTTGGTTGCGTTGGATGTACAGCATGGCGCGCGCATAAAACAGTTTGCTGTTATTGCCGAGACTCGCAAGTGCTTCGTTGAGCACCTTTTCACCTTCCGCCAGATAATTGTGTTTAATCAGCGCCTGCGAATGTAGCAAATACAAGCTTTCAGATTGGTCGGGAAAACGAGTGCGCACACGGTTCATATGTTGTTGCGCGCTAATAAAGTCGCCCTGGCGGATAAAAATATCCAACAAGCTGATAGTCGCTGATAAAAAGTCGTTGCCGCGTTCAACCTGCAAATAGTTAAAAATCGCCTCTTGCCAATTTTCCTGAGCTTCGGCCAATCGACCTAAATAATAATGCGCTGTAGACGTGTGGGTTTCGGTATCCAACAATTTTTCAAAAGCGCGGTTAGCGGCTTTGTAATCTTTGCGTTCCATGGCGATGATGCCCAGCGACAAAATAGCATCCGCATTTTTGGGTTGCTGCTTGGCGATAATCGCAAACTGTTGCTGCGCCAGCGCCAAATCGTAATGGGTAAGGATATTAGCGTACTGATTGCGCAGGCTGATATTGTCCGGGTAAAAGGTCAGCAAATCTGCCATTTTGGCGATAGCTTCGCGGTCGCGCTTTAATTCGTGCAACAAATTCGCTTCGAGGATTGCCGCTGGAATACTGCGGGGATAAGCCTTGAGTGCATTCTGCGCATAGGTCATGGCTTCGTCGAAATTGTTTTGCTGTTGCAGCAGCAAACCAATTCCGACCAGCACTTGCTCGTCGTGCGTGTAGCGAGGCAGCAAGTTTTTAAAGCCTTGCAACAAGCGGTCGCGTTGCGGTTTGGTCAAGGCTTCAGCGCTCGCGGCGATATTTTGAAACAGGGGTTCGCCGCCTTGATTGTAGAGGCGCTTGGACATTTCAAACGCTTCCAACAAACGCCCGGCTTGCATCAATGCAAGGGACGCATTCGCCAGTGCTTCTTTATCTTTAGGCGCTTTTTCCGCCCACAGCAGCGACATATCCAACCCGGTTTGAGTGGCGCCAAGGTAGCGCGCAATCATGGTCGCGCGGGCGGCTACTTGTGGGTCTCGGGTGATTTTGGCTTGCTGCACATAATTTGTAAGCGCGACATCGTATTGTTGACGGCTGCCGGCAATTTCGGCGGTAAGAAGCGAGTAGAGTGCATCCGCCGAAAATTTGCGTTCGATAGGTTTGGGTGGCGGTACGGGAGCAGCCGTTTGCGCATAAAGCTTGGTGCTGTGGCTGCAAAAAATTGCATAGCCAAGCAGCGAGGTAAGCAATGTAAAAGGGCGCAATGTCATGGGATATTCGGTGGCAAAAAGGCTGAAATCGCTGATTCCTGGCATGCTGCAGCGGGCTGCTCATCATAAACATCCACGCAATTTAGTGCGAGTGATATATTCTCACCCCACACGATTTTGGGAGTCATTCAGTGGAAGAACATCAAAACCTGCTTCACGCTATTTATTATTTGCTCGCCGCGGTGATTGCCGTGCCATTTTTTCGCCGTTTGGGGCTTGGTGCCATCCTCGGTTATCTAGTGGCCGGAGTGGTTATTGGCCCGCAAGTTCTCGGGTTGATTTATGAGCCACAAGCCGCGTTGCATTTATCCGAACTGGGCGTAGTTATGCTGCTGTTCGTTATTGGCCTTGAGCTTAATCCCGATCAATTATGGAAGATGCGTTTGGAAGTTGGCCTGCTAGGCGGCGCTCAAATGTTGCTGAGTGCCATAATTATCGCCGTAATATTGGTGGCAGTTTTTACGCTGACGTGGCAGCAGGGTTTTATCATCGGCCTGACACTTGCGCTTTCGTCTACCGCGTTTGCGATTCCCTTGATGGAAGAGCAAAAGGTGATGGGTTTGCCTTTAGGTCGTAAGGGTTTTTCCATGCTCCTGTTTCAGGACATGGCGGTAATTCCAATTCTACTGTTACTCGCCAGCTGGGCGCCGGTGGCGAACGAGCATGGCGAGCGCTTGCCTTGGTGGGTAGGTGTATTAACCGTGCTGGGCGTGATTGTCGCCGCGCGGGTTTTATTCAATCCTTTGCTAAAACTCGCCGCCAAATACGGCAGCCGCGAAATTCTAACGGCTGCTGGTCTGTTGATTGTATTAGGCGTTTCGCTGTTGATGGAAGTTGTCGGCTTATCCATGAGTTTGGGCGCATTTTTAGCAGGATTGCTGCTCGCACAATCCAGTTATCGCCATCAATTAGCGGCTGATATTGAACCCTTTAAAGGTCTGCTGCTCGGGTTATTCTTTATCGCCGTGGGCATGTCACTCAATCTCAAATTGCTATTCGCACACACCTTGTTCGTTGTATTCCTGGCGTTATTGTTGATGGCAGTAAAAATCGGCGTGGTTGCTTTGATCCTCAAGGCCCGAAAATTTTCATTCCGCGAAGGTCTTTTTCTGGGCGTTATGCTGGCCCAAGGTGGCGAATTCGCGTTTGTGTTGATGGCATCTGCCGATGAACTGAATTTCCTTCCCGTAGGCGTTGCCAATTATGTAGTGCTGGTGGTGGGGATTTCTATGGCGCTTACCGGCCCGCTGGTGATTTTGTTTGAGCGCATTTTGAAGCGCACAACGTTGCAGGAAAAAGCCTTGCAGGATATGGAGCGGCATCAGGAATCAGTGACTGAACTTAAGAAACCGAGCGATCATAAACCTGAAGTGATAATCGCGGGCTTCGGTCGTTTTGGGCAGATTATTGGCCGTATTCTCACTGCCAACAACATTCCTTACAACGCCTTGGACAAAAACTCCGACTACATCGAATTCCTTAAACAGTTCGGGGTTGAGAGCTATTACGGCGACCCAGCGCGGCTGGATTTGCTGGGGGCTGCCGGTATTCGCGATGCCAAGGTGCTCGTTGTCGCTGTCGATAAAATCGAGGATTCGATCAATATCGTTCGCCAAGTGAAAGAGATGTTCCCGCAAGTTGCGCTTATCGTCCGCGCTCGCGACCGTTCGCATGTGTACAAATTGGCCGAATTGGGGGTGACCAGACCGGTTCGCGAAATCTACGAGTCCAGTCTGTTAGCCGCCATGTACACCTTGGTCGAGCTAGGTTTTACTGAAGGCCAATCGCAACACACTATCGATATTTTCCGCGCCCACGATGAACAAATGCTGTTGAAATCTACTCCGGTACAAAACGATGTGGAGGCATTAATGAAGGTTGTCGAAGAGGGCCGCAAAGAATTGAAAGAACTTTTTGCGAAAGATACGGAAATTCAATAGCGTCGCCACCATCTCATCATTTGCCATCGGGATTGCTTCTGATCCTGATGGCTATGCACAACCATGCAGCGGGTTTTTATGGCTGACGGACAATTCCCCCTTGTCATACTCAACCGCTAGTCGGACAATACCGCCCTTTGCGATAATCGCACCGATTTTGATTCTTTATGACTTTACTTGCATTTGGCATTAACCACACCACTGCTTCGCTCTCGGTACGCGAACGCATGGCCTTTGCACCGGAAGCGGTCGAGGAGTCATTGCGTTCGGCGGTAGCGCAAGCCGGGTTGGCTGAAGTTGCCATTTTGTCCACCTGCAATCGCACCGAAATTTATGCGAAAAGTGAAAGTGAGTTAGCAAAATTAAACGAATGGCTGCTTTCACATACCAATATAAAGTCGGATGAATTAGCCAATTGTTTTTATTGCCATCAAGGCGATGAAGCTATCCGTCATATGATGAAAGTGGCTGGCGGTTTGGATTCACTAGTGCTCGGCGAGCCACAAATTCTCGGCCAAATGAAATCCGCTTATGCGGTAGCCTGCGAAGCGGGAACCATCGGCGGTGAATTGCATGCGACATTTCAACACGTATTTAGCATCGCAAAACGCGTTCGCACCGAAACTGCGATTGGCGAGAACCCGGTGTCAGTTGCTTACGCTGCAGTGAGTTTGGCGCAACAAATTTTCTCAGATTTAAAACAAGATACTGCGCTATTAATTGGCGCGGGTGAAACGATTGAATTGGTTGCGCGGCATTTAGTGCAGCACGGAATTCATCGCATCATAGTTGCCAACCGCACGTTGGATCGCGCTCAACGTTTAGCGCGGGAATTTAACGGCGAAGCGATTTTACTGGCGGATATTCCCGAGCATTTGCATCGCGCTGATATTGTCATTTCATCTACCGCAAGCCAGTTGCCTTTGCTGGGAAAAGGCGCGGTGGAAAGCGCATTAAAAAAACGCAAACATAAACCCATGTTTATGTTGGATATCGCCGTACCGCGCGATATCGAAGAGCAAGTCGGCGAGTTGGATGATGTCTATTTGTACACGGTAGATGACCTGCACGCGGTTATCGACGAAAACAAAAAATCACGGGTTGCTGCTGCCGATAAAGCTGAAGAAATTATTGACGAAGGTGTTGAACTTTATCGCCGCCAGCAACGTTCGCTCAACGCACTTTCAACCATAAAAGCTTATCGCAAAAAAGCTGAAAGCCTGCGCGATGCAGAATTACAAAAAGCACTCACTGCATTAGTAACGGGTGGAAATCCCGAGCAAGTTTTACAACAGCTCGCGCGCAATTTAACGAACAAATTAATTCATTCACCAACCACGCACTTGAAAGAGGCCAGCGCTAGCGGCCAAACACAAGTAGTGCAATTGGCTCAGGCGTTATTTGATTTACAACCGAATGAATTAGAAGAACCCTAGCGACATTAATTTTATTTTGCGCCGGTGCCCTTAATTTTCTTAATGGCAAACTTACCCTAGCGCTGCGCCTTCCTTTATATTTTTTTTCAGGTTCTTTAATAAAAGACTCTTAACGGAAAACCAATGAAAGCATCAATTTTAGAAAAATTAGACCGACTCAAAGAGCGCTACGAAGAAGTGAGCGCGCTTTTGTCTGAAGCAGACATTATCAATAATCAAAATAAATTTCGCGAGCTTTCCAAAGAATATTCAGAATTAGAGCCTGTTGTTGTTGGCTACAAAAAATATCAGCAATTATTGGATGATATCGCAGAAGCAAAAAATCTTATCGCCAGTGGCGATGCCGATATGAAAGAAATGGCGGAAGAAGAATTGCGCGATTGCGAAGCTCAACTCGATCCAACCCAGCTTGAATTGCAGCGTTTGTTATTGCCGAAAGACCCCAACGACGAAAAAAACTGCTACCTCGAAATTCGCGCGGGCACCGGTGGCGATGAAGCCGCCATTTTCTCCGGCGATTTATTCCGCATGTACACCAAATACGCCGAAACCCAGGGGTGGCGTGTAGAAGTTATGAGCCAAAGCGACGGCGAACACGGCGGCTTCAAAGAAATTATTACTTTAGTAACCGGGCAGGGCGTGTATTCAAAATTAAAATTTGAATCGGGTGCGCATCGTGTACAACGTGTTCCCGCTACCGAAACCCAAGGCCGCATTCATACCTCCGCATGCACAGTTGCGGTTATGCCCGAAGCGGACGAGATGGAAGAAATTAATATCAACAAAGCGGATTTGCGTATTGATACTTTCCGTTCGTCCGGCGCGGGCGGTCAGCACGTTAACAAAACCGACTCAGCAATTCGCATCGTTCATATACCAACCGGTCTAGTGGTTGAATGTCAGGACGAACGTTCACAACACAAAAACCGCGCGCGTGCTTTGAGTGTATTGGCATCGCGATTAAAAGCCATGCAAGAAGAAGCCGCGCATAAATCCATGGCCGATGAACGCCGCAATTTAGTCGGCAGTGGTGATCGCTCTGAACGCATTCGCACCTACAATTATCCACAAGGTCGCGTAACAGATCATCGCATTAACTTAACGCTTTATTCATTGGATGCCGTAATGCAAGGCGATTTGGCGGGAATTATTCAACCGCTTTCAAATGAATATCAAGCGGATCAATTGGCGGCAATTTCGGATTGATGGTTTTTGTATAGTCCATTCATTGTGAGAACGAAGCAGTCGAACCATTTACTTCTCGTTCCCAAGCTCCTGTTTGGAATACATAGCAGTTTATTTGATCTATTTGTTTTGCTGTTGCGTGATTTTTATTCTCGTTCCCAAGCCGGAGCTTGGGAACGAAAATAAAAAGCAAAAACTGGATTCCCGCTACGCGAGGATGACGATTCCCTAGTTAAGCTGGATTTGAAATGCAATTAATCACAATCGCCAACTGCCTAAAACAATCCTCACAACTTGGCGATGTGAGCGATAGCCCACGTCTCGATATCGAAATTTTTCTTACTCATATTCTCCAAAAAAATCGAACCTATTTATTTACTTGGGCAGATCAAGAGCTCTCTGCAAAGCAAGCCCAAACTTTCAACGAATTTTTCGTGCGCCGTTTAACGGGTGAACCCGTTGCCCACATAATTGGCCAGCGAGAATTTTGGTCACTACCAATAATGGTAAATAATTCCACTCTTATTCCACGGCCAGATAGCGAGCTTTTAGTTGAAGCAACTTTAGGTTTATTTGCGGAAGATGAAGCGAGCCAATCCCGTCGGTTATTAGATTTAGGCACAGGCACAGGCGCCATTGTTCTAGCGCTAGCTCATGAAAAAAAATCCTGGCGATGCGTTGGTGTTGATAAAGAATTGGCCGCGGTAGAGTTGGCTGAAAAAAATCGTGTGCAACTTAATTTGCAGAATGTAAAAATTCAGCAGAGTGATTGGTTTGCAGCGTTAGCAAATGAAGCTGCGTTTGATGTTATTGTTAGCAATCCCCCTTATATTGATCCCAATGACGAGCATCTTGGTGAAGGCGATGTACGCTTTGAGCCTTTGTCCGCGCTTGTCGCTGATAACAAAGGCTTGGCCGATTTGAAATTTATTATTGCGCAAGCTCCACACTATTTAATGTCTTCCGGTTGGTTATTGGTAGAACATGGTTATGATCAAGGTGAAGCCGTACGGAATTTATTTGCCGCGAATCATTTTGATAGCATCAACACCTTTCGTGATTTTGGCCGAAATGAACGTGTGACTATTGGGCAAAAAGTGAATTAACTTATCTGTATTGAACAGAGCGTAATATTGTTATGAACGACCAACAACTCCTTCGTTACTCGCGTCAAATTATGCTCGCCGATATCGACATCGAAGGGCAGGAAAAATTATTAACGGCTAGCGTGCTAATTATCGGTTTGGGCGGTTTGGGTTCGCCGGTTGCGATGTATTTAGCAGCAGCGGGCGTCGGTCATTTAATTCTCGCTGATTTTGATACTGTTGATCTCAGTAATCTTCAAAGGCAAATTGCGCACACGACAGATCGCATCGGCCAAACAAAAGTTGAATCCGCCGCGCAAACCTTGCAAGCATTAAATCCTGATATAAAAATTACCAGCATTACACAACCGCTAGATGCTGACACACTTGCAGCACAGATCGCGGGTGTCGATATAGTTGTCGATTGCTGTGATAATTTCACTACACGTTTTTCCGTAAATGCCGCGTGTGTAAACGCAAAAATTCCTTTGGTCTCAGGTGCAGCCATTCGTTTGGAAGGTCAGCTCGCTGTGTTCGATCACCGTGATGCAAATTGTGCATGCTATCGCTGTTTGTACGATGACGATTCGACAGAAGATACTAGCTGCGCAGCCAACGGAGTTTTATCGCCACTGGTGGGTGTTATAGGTAGCTTACAAGCATTGGAAACAATCAAGTTGATTGTAGGGTTCGGCCAAACAATCGCTGGCAAATTGTTGGTATTCGATGCTCGTTATACACAGTGGCGAGAGCTAAAGTTGATGAAAGATAAACAATGCCCTGTGTGCAATAAAAAATAAAAACGACCTTTTGTAAAAACTTTGCTAGGATCTTATTTCTTTCTATAAAAACACAACCCCTAAAATCTACATGGAGTTCATATGTCTAGTCCGCAATTTGAAATCGTTCTTAAAGGAGTGCTCGCAGGCTTCGATGCAGAAAAAGCGAAAGCTGATTTTGCTAGCTTGTTTTCGTTGGATGCTGAAAAAGTCGAAAGACTCTTTGTTGCAGAACGCACCGTTTTAAAAACAAAACTATCGCAAGAAATAGCTGATAAATACCGCGCGCGCCTTGCCGCAATCGGTGTGGATTCTGCAGTAGAAGCAATTAATGTCGAATATTCCCCAACGGTTGAATCTGGTAACTATGAAGAAGTAGCGCAAGAAAATGAGGTGGCTCAATCGCCTACATTGGCGTTAGAGCCAATTGCTGAGTCAGTTAGAGTTGCACCAGTCTCAGATCAGTTCGAAGGGTCGCAACGTCATCCCTTTATTTTTTCTGGCAAAGGAGTGGAATATTTTAAAATCTGGATCGTCAATATTTTGTTGAGTATTGTTACTCTGGGTATTTATTCTGCCTGGGCTAAAGTACGTAACAAACAATATTTTTACGGCAATACGCAGCTTGCTAACAACACCTTTGAATACACTGCTAATCCTATAAAAATTCTGAAAGGTCGTGTTATTGCAGTAATTCTTTATGGCGCACTGATTTTTGCAAACCATATTTCTCCTATCGCATCCGTTATTGCCACCATTGTATTTTTAATATTCTTGCCAATAATTATTGTAAATTCATTGCGATTTAATGCGCGCTACAGCAGCTATCGTAATATTTCGTTTAATTTTAGTGGCACCATTTGGGGGGCGGTAAAAGCTTTTATCCTTTGGCCATTGGCAGGGATTTTTACACTGGGTCTACTGTTTCCATTTTCCTGGAAAAGACAATCGCAATACATCACTAACAACCATTCTTACGGCACAGAGCCTTTTGTTTTTGATGTGCATATAAAAGAATATTACAAAATGCTGCTAGTTTTAATTGGTGCGACTGTAGTGTTTATCGTAGCGATTGGCATAATAGTAGGTGGTTCCATTTTTGCTCTAGCCTCTGGTGGCGCAACCTCTGATCCAAAAACACTGATGTCGATTATTCCAGCGATGTTTGCTTATCTTGCTTACTATCTGGCAGTTGTCGCTTATGTGATAGTTACTCTAACAAATCTGCATTGGAATAATACGCGCCTGAACAAGCATTCTTTTTCATCGAATTGGTCAATTCCTTCATACGCTGGGCTATTGTTGACAAATACACTCGGTATTTTAATCACGCTTGGTTTGTTTATCCCTTTTGCAAAAGTTCGCGCAGCTAACTACAAAGCAAACCACACCACATTTATTGCCGAAGGTAATTTGGATAGCTTTATCGCTAAAAAATTGGAACAGTCCAGCTCACTTGCTGAAGGTGTTCACGATATTTTTGATATTGATATCAGTATTTAATTCATGGAGAAAATGCGAGTGCTGCAAGGAATTTGGTTTGACGGTAAAACCTCTGCATCAATTCCAATTGAGGTTCAGGTTGATGACACTGGAGCAATCAGTGTCATCAATGTGAACGATCAGTCGGTAATTGTGAACGCTCCATTTTCTGCTCTACGAATTTCATCGCGTATTGGTAATACGCCGCGTTACATTTATTTCCCGGATGGTGAAAAGCTTGAAACGCGGCAGCATGAAATTATTGATCAATGGTTACAGCAATATCGTCCCAATTTTTGGTACAACCTCGCCCATAAATTAGAAACCCACAGCTATTTTGTAGCACTAACACTGGTGTTATTAGTTAGTTTTACTTGGATAATGGCAGTTTATGGCTTACCTGCAGCATCGCGTTATGTTGCATTTCATCTGCCCGCAGGATTAATGGATCGCGCGGCCACAGAAACTTTGCAACTTCTGGACAAAACCCAACTAAATCCTACTAAATTGGATGAAAAAACACAGGCAGATTTACTTAAGTATTTTGAGCCTGCGATAGAAGAAAATAAGGATTTGCATATCAATGTTATTTTTCGCCGTGGTGGAATCATAGGTGCGAATGCATTTGCTTTACCGGACGGCACGGTATTATTTACTGACGAGATCGTCCGCCTTGCAAAAAATAATGATGAATTATTATCCGTACTTGCTCATGAAATTGGCCATGTAAAATATCGTCACGCGTTGCGTTCTGTAATTCAGGGTTCGGTAATTACTTTTGGTGTTGCCATGATCACCGGTGATTTATCGGCTGCGTCGAATTTGTTAGCGACCTTGC
>Ga0247741_1001371_pt1 | contig 13550 bp, 14 predicted proteins | sample UWRJL213509R2_FD_180945 | JGI IMG/M metagenome (GOLD analysis project Ga0247741, IMG submission 180945) | Plant litter microbial communities from Arlington Agricultural Research Station in Wisconsin, United States - UWRJ-L213-509R-2 | ecosystem: Environmental > Terrestrial > Plant litter >... | reverse complement strand
TTGGGCTGACGGTTAGGATCAGGATGGGCTTCCATATCCCACCCTTCAATTCTGTCGATCACCTCCACCTTCATGTGCAAGGACTTCCGTATCTCTCCACGAGACGAGCCGCTAAATACCCAGTGGCTCCGGGGAACGGACGCTATTCAAAGGGCCTCAGCTGGTTCGCGGAGGTCAGCCAGGTTGTCCAAATCCTGGAACGGGGAAATCGTGTCGGAGTTCTCTTCTGTTGACTAAGTGCAAGTCCGGGCAGTCGCAATGGCTTCCTAGCTTTTGGCCGAACCATATGTTACAACCGTCAGCATGACCAAGAAGACCCATAATATATATCGGCCACTTATGATGGGGCCGCCCAATTTATGTTTTATAATTAACCAAGGTCAATTAATCACTTCGTGCTGACGTTTCGTTCAACTGATATTCCGTTAGGTCTCTTGTGTCTTTTGGGAATGTATTCCTTTCGCCGTTGCAACAAATATACGACTATTTCGATGCCCATTATGATCCACCTAAGCCAGCTCTCATCATAACAACCTTGATTATTGCGAATGAATCATGAAGAAGAGGTTTAATCCCCTTGTATCTAGAAGCATGTCACAACATGCAGGCTTATTTTTAGGTTCCTTCTCAGTTTTAGTACGCGGAAGTAGATCGAGAGGTAGTGACCGAAAGAGACTACTCTGTATTGATACCGTGCCAGCCAGATAAACCCCTTAGATCAAAGGACGTCAGGTGCGTCTTCATTGTGATATTAATAGTCGAGATACTAACGAAACAGATGAAGTGTAATATGCATGGTTGGCTATCCTTCTGCGCCGCAGGTTTGTTACTGGGTTCTCATCTGTACTCGTATAATTTCGGCAGCTCCTACAAGGTCAGACGCCAACGATAGAAGCCCGTGGAACGACCGATTCTTCACCTGCAGATTGCGCGACTGCAGCTGCTTCAGCCACTATGCTCTGTTACTAAAATAAGAAAGTAAGCATCGTGGAGACAATGGGGTGTGTTCCGTTCACCGGAACCAGGACAGCGGGCTAAACTATTTGGATATTTGTCGGGTTTTCACTAATTTAGTATCAGTTACTGTAAGGAGAGACGGTATTGGCAGGAACCTAAGGTTCGGTTCCTCCAACTTCCTGAATCTTAGTAGCTGACGATCAAATTCGTCACAGAACCATCCAATGGCATCCAACCTTCCATTACCTCCGTTCATACTTGAACCCAATTCCATTGGGTTCGAAGCTGCCACCGATTCATACGACCGAACGCAATGCCGAAGGCTCAATCGACACTGGTCAGCCGTCTTGTTACGCACTAAAAGCCATTCCATACAATCCAATATACTGTAGGCGCTACGTCTCCTTACACATTTCTCAAATGTGGCCGATCTGCAGGGCTATCGTCACTGGTTTATTATTATCTCTATGATGCGGTGAGTTTATTCTTTGTCATGCCAGTGTAATCAACTCACTAGGTCCCTGTGTTATTTATAGAAAGGATTCGTTATACAGTTTTGTTCGTTTGTTGACAAGCTGAGCATGGTTGATGCCCCATTATACTTCTCTTCGCGATCTCAATGCGAAGTAAACACAGCTCAGTGTTGTCATTTCTATCAGGGGATACTTTCATTGACTTCATGCGCACGACAACGAGGCTCATGCTTCCCAACAAGGGAGGTTGTTCACGGGTCAGCATTTCATTGGTTTCAGCCCTCGTACGATCTCGCTCTTCTACCGGCTTCTCGGCGGTTTGTGGAACAAATCGTAACCTCCATTCAGCTCGATCTCTATAGTGGCGCAAGATCAATGCTACCACATACAGCACATGCCGGATGGACATCTGCAGCCTCTTACTTGTTCCTCTGCGCATCAGAACGACCTCCGTCACCAAGGGGTTGCATCTTGCGCCACAAGGTTAAGGATATGCTGGTCCTCATCACGTATAAAAGCAGGCCTGAAGCTCGAGTAAAATCCAACAGCCAAGGTTCCTACTCTTGTGTCCTGTCCAGGGTTCCTCAGCAAAGATGATCAGCTTCGCCTCCTGCTACCTCGCTCTTCTGCTCTCAAGCGCAGTCCTTGGTGCTCCTGCTCCTGCCGCTTCCAGTGGTTCTGTCATCGCTGCCAGCTCTGCCAGTGTCTCCGCCGCCAGCTCTGCCGTTGTCTCCGCTACTTCCAGCGCCGCAAAGACAACGTCGACGAGCAAGTCGACCACGGCCAGCCATACCAGTTCCGCCCCTGCCTCCAGCGCGACCCTCCCTTTTATCGATCTGGACCCCAATGGCCCTCTTTGGGGTCCAGACGAGACAAACCCTCAGCCTATCCGCGGTTCTCTCGGCGCAAAGCTTATGGGACCCGACGATATCGACACCGCTAGAAACAATCCGGATTTGGTTGCTGCACCCTCCACCGATCATGGTAGTGTGTACGTTTAAATCTTCTCTCGTGTCGATACGTCATCTCACAGTTTCTTTAAACAGTAAGAATGCGAAGTGGCCATTCAGCTTGAGTCATAATCGTCTTCAGACTGGTGGCTGGGCTCGTCAGCAGAATGGTATGTTATGTCTTTGGGGGTTGATAGATGAAGTTTCTCACCTCGCTTCTCTAGTCAACGTGATGCCAGTGGCTACAGGTAAGGTTGATCAAGAATGATCAATACTTTGTCTCACAGAGTTCTGTGACCCATAGAAATGGCTAGCGTTAACATGAGGTTGGAACCCGGTGCCGTTCGGTAAGCATTGTCATTCCTCGACCTCCTTAACATACTTATTCCATCTCCAGCGAGCTTCACTGGCACAAGACCGCGGAGTGGGCGTATGTCCTCAAGGGTAAGACTCAGGTTACTGCCGTGGACGCTCAAGGCAAGAACTTCGTCAACACCGTCGTAAGTCCTTTGGATCGAGCTGTAACTTCGAAACAGTTTTAAGTGGAGGAATGCTCTAGGGCCCCGGTGATCTTTGGTACTTCCCAGCTGGTATTCCTCACTCGCTTCAGGCCACCGATGACGATCCCGATGGCTCAGAGTTTATTTTGGTATGTCGTCGCCGTTTTCCTGTTCGTAAAGCACTGCCTGAATCCTCGCCCTGTAGGTTTTCGACAGCGGCGACTTCTCTGAGGACTCCACTTTCTTAGTAAATCTAAATCTTGTTATACCTTGTTTGATCGCTCATTATATTGTAGTTGACAGACTGGCTCGACCACGTTCCCGCGGAGGGTGGGTAGTATTCTTCTTTGCCATCAGATTTTACTAAAAAATGCACGATACAGTTCTTGCCAAGAACTTCCAGACTGACATCTCCGCATTTGCTCACATTCCCGCTGAGGAGCTCTTCATCTTCCCAGCTCGTAAGTTTCAATTACTCTTTACGGCAATCATCTCCGTTAACCCCTTCTAGCCCTTCCCCAGCCTGATTCGGCTGCACCCAAGAGTCCCATGGGTGTCGTCGATAATCCGTTCACCTTCCCCTTCTCGAAGACAAAAGAGACTCAATTCAGTGGTGGATCGGTCAAGGTCGTCGACTCCCGTACCTTCAAGGCTTCCACCACCATTGCTGCCGCGGAAGTCACTATCGAGCCTGGTGCAATCAGGTTAGTCATTGAGCAACTCAAATTTGATGGCTGGCTGACGAGGACACCTGGAATAGAGAACTTCATGTAAGAGCGTCTCCCCTTTCTCCCTTGGAAAACTACTTATCTTGAGCAGTGGCACCCCACAAACGATGAATGGAGCTTCTACATGTAAGCCTAGCGAAGTGTTATTTGTCTCAGACCGTTGACAGTGTTTCTAGTGAGGGCCGCGCTCGTGTCACCATCTTTGCAGCTCAATCCAACGCTAGGACCTTCGATTACTCTCCTGGAGATGTTGGTACGACAAATTCTTGTCTGGTATTCTGCGCCGGTTGCTGATCTCTCCTAACAGGCTATGTTCCTGCTACTATGGGCCACTACGTCGAGAACATTGGAAACACAACAGTCCGCTTCCTCGAGATCTTCAAATCGAGTACGCAATCTTGTGATCAGTTTTCTACGCCTTTACTCACCTGGCTCATGTAGCAATGTTCGAGGACATCAGCTTGAGCAATGTAAGCCAGCCTCAAGTTCATTCTGAAACGAAACTGACGACAGTTATAGTGGCTCGCCCTGACCCCGCCCGAGCTAGTCAAGGCACATCTTGGTTTCGATGATGCTACCATCGCCAAGCTCCAGAAGACCAAGCCCGTTGTTGTCGGGCCAAGCAAATAGATTCGAGAAGCTCGCAAAAGGATTAAATACTTGGGTTATCTATGTACTTCCCGGTTGTATTCTAGATTTTCTCTCGCTTCTGTCTTTATTTTGTAACGATTGTATGAATATGATGACGGACTTCGCATAACTAGTTCTACACATGCTGAGAGCTTGAGGGATCTTTTCAACTTGATAAGGCGCTCGTCGGCCCACGGTTGGTCGGGAAGATTGCCCTCTCTCGCGCCTCCGCTATCCATCTTCGAAGACTTGTAAGATTCCCACGAGAAGGGGCGGTGAAGCTCCTCCGTTTTTGAAAAGCAGAGGATGTCTCAAGATCAGGATCTGGAACGTCACCCTGTTGAGTGATGCCTCTTGGTGAAGCAACGGTAGGTGTCTCGAGCCTGCCATAGCTTGTGCTTTGCTGCAGAATCAGCGATAGTTGGTGTTGACATTCGAGGTCAGTTTGGACTGATACATTGGCGTATCTGACACCTGGTTAAGGTCAGTCGTCTGGTATTTTTGCTGGGACAATCCTCATCGCTGAATCGAAGTTATCATAAGTAACTGGGATAGTTTCTCCCATCCCATTTGATACCTGATGCGATCTTGAAGTCGGAAACAATGAGTTGGTCGAAGATTCTCGATTAGCAGCGCCCTCGCCATTCGAGCGCGAAAGAAAAGGAGCCATGACATCAAAAAGAGACCATGCAGGGTAATCAAGATTGAGGTTGAGAAGCTGTGGTGGACCGGGGATTGAATTGCGCTCGTGTTCCTGAGCTTCGCGGGAGATGAAATCTGGAGATAAATCTATATTCAATCGTTCTCCGGTTTTTCCATATCCACCAACGGATGTGAGCCGAGATCCAGGCTTTTGGTCGATCGTAAAGCCCTCAGGTAGGACCAGCCCAGCGACTTGTTGAATAGACAGTGATTTCCCGGTCAGGTCCGCACGTCTGAGCCCATTTGGCGTATCATGGATCGGCCGCAAGAGGAATGACTCTAGTGCTATATTTTCGGCAGCAGGGTCGAGTGAAGAATGTTCGATGTTAGACGCTAGTTTTTCATGAGTGGTCGGAAGATGTCCTAGTAAGATACGTCCTTCGTTTGCACTTGTAATCTGCTCGCACGAAGGCAGTGGTTCAGATGCTAAAAAGGGTGACCCCGCAGCACCCGTAGAGCGTTGACCTGGGCCTCCAGAAATCGCATAATCCCGGTGTGGTTGACCTAAAAGCGAAACAAGAGATATCAACGCGAGACGAAACGCATGAGCAAGAGACACCAACATCCAAGGAAAACAAGCGATGCTTGCCCACTATGGCTACTTTCTCCATGGGGGGGTAATTGAGCATGAAGTCTTGCGTTCAGTACGAAATGAAGTCTAGATGAAATTTCGTTGTTGCATAATTCGCCGGTGGATGAGGTACATGGTCGAAAGCCGGGAAGGTCAGAAGGGGAATGGAACAGAGGTGTTCCAGTATCAGCCACGTCTTCTATCGCTCCTGTTATTGGGTGTTGTTCTCCCTCCAATGGAGATACCGGATCACCCACGATAGATGTAGAGCCGAGACTTTCTGCGTGACTCTCCAGATTGGTGGGGACAGCGACGCCAGTTGAGATCGGCGTTTCAACAGGATCTGGACATCCAGCGGCGGTAGGGAGATCCAGCGGGATTAATTTCTGGGTTCCGTGCACCATTCTATTGGCCGATGTCAAATTCAATGCTTGAATGAGATCTAAATCTCGTCGTCCATATTCAGTTACAGCCGAACTAGGATTAGCCACGTTCGCAGCATCTAGAGACAACTTGGTCGGGATTTCTTCGTCGAAAAGCGGGCCATCAACGGTCTGAGAGCTTGCCAATAGATTGAAGCCTAGATTTGCCTCCAATATACTCTCTTCCTGAGCAACAGAATAAGATGAAGCCGCTGAATGGAATTAGGCGATTCGCATTTGTAAGTTGAAGCATACTCACGGGTAGAGGTTTGATAACCGGAAAGGCAGAGATGTTGAGCCTTGACTTCGATTCCAGCGACATGTACGTACGCCGTCGATGATGGAGAGGGGGTCGACTCGTCTTGAAGGCCATCGTTGTCGTGTTCTCTCCGAGGACAGCTCGTTGGCGTTGAACTTGAAGATAGATCTTCTACCAACTCTTCTTCCAAACTCGAGTCATGAGTTTCCTTGCTAGTCCCAAGAGGAGATACCGGTAGTGGAGTATTGATTTCGAAAGCGGAGATAGCTACTATGTTCTGAGCCTCTGTTGCCTCGAGATGGGAGAAGATGGAGTCCACCCCGATGATTGATGGCGATATTTCGGCACTATGACTATCTTGGAGTCCACTGGCTGTAATGGATCCGCTCTGCAAATGGACGGGTCCTGAAGGGGAAGTATCATTGTAGAGATGCCGGTGGTTCTCATCGGAGAGCGTCGGTAACGAAAGGGTGATGCGAATGTTTGGCTCCAAGATATGGGCGGCTTCGATAGAGGTGATCTTTGTCTGAGTATTGGAGCTTTCTGGGTTCTTGCCGTTGTTGCGGACCCCCTCTTGAGAAGAAATATCCAGCGGCGTGTTATTAAAATCTACTTGTTGCCCAGGGACTGGGGTTTGAAGTCCTATAGAATGAAGTTATCTCAGTTCCATGGATCGATAAGAGAAATCTGTGAACAACTTCACTTATCGTTCTTGTACCTCGAATGGCAGTTCGTAATTCTTGAAATATATCAACCAATGCTGGAGACCGAAAATTCGATGCCAAAGAAATAAGTAGTTCTGGAGGAGAACGTTGCAAATTTCGATACTCGTTTACTACGTCTGGGTGGTTGTTTGCGAGTCTGTGAGACAAGATAAACCGGATATCGTCTCCAATGAAAAGACGCAAACATACATCAGAAGTTCTGCGTCGTTCAGGTTCATGAAACGCCACCCTGACATCCTAGTGAGGACGACGAATTCTGCAGCAATAGCTGCAACGTCGGGAGAGACTGTTTCTTGAATCAATCTCCTTAGTTCGTGCTCGTCGAAATCGAGGATCTGGTCATAAGCGTATAAGATATCCTTTCCGAAACATGAGAATCGTGCGCAGAGCTCACTGGTGACCTCAGTGGGTCGGTGTAACAGTGAAGACCACGAGTAGAGATGCGTGGAGGTCTCGATGTAGACCTAGCTGGATCCATAGGGTCTGAGAGTTATCGACTAACAACCCAGGAGGTGTAGCTTGTGACGGATGTCGATATATGCAATGGACTCCCGTGGAATGGTCCGAGTTTCAAAAATGTACACTCAGTCGTTCTTAAACCACCACTTGAAGGGAGCGAGGCTCGCTTCTACTAGGCGCTTGGAAAGAACACAGATGTAAATATCCACTTCGGGGATCTCAAGTAATCCTCGAGGCTTATTAGCGCCTAGATGATGATACTCGTGGTCAGCCAAACGCGGATCTCTAGGAGAATACACATTGCCCACCAAGCGGCAGGGAACTGCAGCCGACTTTTCAACCTGCATGACGCCTGCATAAGGCCTCAATTGGTCTCCCTGATCTACTCAAAGCAATAGTTACGATCCGCGCACCTCTGAATGCTGACTATGATATTGGAAGCCGATCTGTGGCCGATCCTCACGCCAGAAATATAATCATGTTCAAGTCGACTCTTTCAGAATGTTTAGCTTACCCACTGGCAGTCGCTCAGTTCGAAATAGGAATGGATGTAGATGAGTGTGAGCGTATTCCAATAGTGTAGGGGCTCGAGAGCTGCCAGTGGTGGTAAAGTTGTGCAACAGAAATTTCATGTGGGAGAACGTGACTTTCACACGCGTCCACCATCTGCATCACTTGCAAGGGGCTTAAAGAATTACTAACTGGGCGAAAGTCGACAATAATTTCTCTGATAAAAGAAAGTATCATCCCTATGATTTAAACACAGAAGTTGGTGGTTCCAATGCCACGCGACAGCTATACAGACGACTCAGACTTAGACAATGGTGATCTGAAGGGCAAATTCCATTCTTCGACTGGTTTCGCTGGTCTAGAGAAAGAATCGACATCTTTAATTCTAGCCACTGTAGCACATCCAAAAGGGCGTACCTTGCTATAACAATCTTCGTAGGATTGTCTCGTCTCCTCCCATTGTTCTGACAGCTTTCTAGCCAACACTTTGGAGGATGGCTTCTTCAGCCAGAGATGGCTTGTTTTGCTGACTTTGTCAAGATTCTTTCGAGCACTTTCCCAGTAGTTCACATGCCCTGTGGTAATTCTTTCGGCCATCTCAACGACGGTGAAGAATGCCTTCAAAGAATCGAGAGAATTGTCTTTGAATGATGCAGATTTCTTCTCTGGAGGCATATATTAGAGAAATTGCAATGCATATTGTATAAGAGAACTCACGATCAGAAACTATCGCTGCACATATTCCTGTATTGACAGCGAGTATGGCTGCTGGAACGAATAGCGGAGGAACAACCAAGCCGCCTACTGCGCATATTCCAGCGATGACTGCAGATGCGTTGCCAATTGCTTTGTGCCCCTCTATGTCTTCTTTGAGCCTCACGTTGCCTCTTTTGATGCGCTTAGACTCGTCGATTTGTGTCTGGAGAAGCTGGTATCATGCATCAGAGAATGCTCGGGAAGATGAGACCTGCGACGCACCACCCCCAACCTCAACCGCACGTTCTTGAGCTTCTCGTGCATACTGTTCGCACTTTCAAGGAGAATTTGTGTGCTGTGACCCAGGCAGTCGGTTAGATCCTTGAGGTCTTCCTCATCGATAGTTTGTGCGACAACTTGATGAAAAATATCGACATATTCTTTGGCAGCTTCGACACCAGTTTGAGAGAGATTTCCTGCTTCTTCAACAGCGGTTTTGAACAGCAGACCAATGTCACGGAATTCCTTGATAGAATCGGTTCGCGCCTGAGCAATGCGTTTGTCTTCTTCTTCAATACTGCTGCAAGTAGGTCAGATTGATTCAAAAGAGGCGACGAACATACCCAAAGGTCCTGGGAGCGACGAGCTCTACCAAGGGGTAAATGCTTGCGAATACTTGAGCTGCTTGTTCAAGTATGTCCCCCATGTTCGTAATTTGGAAACGATCTGGGGGTATTCCATCAATAACATGTTGCATTAGAGAAGTCGTATGAGGGGTATCTGAGTCGGGCTCAGGCATAATGCAGGAGGTAGGTATAAGCTGTGCGGCTGTCGAAAGGAAGTCCAAGCTGAAGTCTTAAATATGTAATTGTATAAGCAAATGGCTTTGATAAGCACCCGTCTGGCCACCACGACGTCCCATATCTGCCAATTGTATTCATGTCAAGTGCAGGCCAACTTGCGATTATCACATAACCCACGTGTGCCTTTCCACTCTCCTGACCCAATATGATAGCTTCATATTACTCGCTTTGGTTTCATTGCAGATAGTCTTCAAACCACGACCATCCATGCAACACGGTCAATGCGACTCCTAAGATAAAGAACCTCCTGCTGGCGCCTGTGAATTTAATAGAGACGACACATGTTCTCAACGTTGCCTGAGGACCCAACACTTAAATTTATGAGCGTATGCAGAACAGTGAGGAAAATTATTTGATCGCCGTTTGATTCTCATGTTGTAGGCCAGCAAACTCTGTCATATATGTTTCCTTTGTGGTACAGTGTTCATTACACCGAGCATATCTTGGAAGTCGTGATGCTTCTGTTCTTCAAACCTAGCCTTAGTGGGAAACAAATCAAGCATTCACCGTCCACAAGATCGAGGCTCTCACGTCACAATCACAGACAAAGCGAACGCACAACCGTGTAGTGCGTGAGGCTTTCATTGACCACAATCACAAATAGGTTTCGTCCTAACTTTGTGGCAGTGCATGCCGGTGACGCCGGTGATAGGCGCCAGGCGCCAATGCCATCATTTCGCCTCCTCCTGGGCCTACTGATTGCAAATCACCCGCAGCACCACGAAGATATCACATGTAGGGATCAGAAACACAAAACGTAAAATTATATGCCTTGATCTCATGCTATGTGATTATGAGAGGCAAATGAGAAGCACACCAGAACCAGCCTCAAAGTATCTCACTATCACCATAGTGCATAGAAGGTGTTGGAGATAGATCCACGTAGCTATAGATAAAAAATATCTGGGAAGAACTTCAAGAAGATAGAGTGTACTTATAACCATCGAAGATAGGACTAAGTAGGTGCTTCAGCACGTGACCTGTGGCAATCAGCCCACCCTAAACGGTCGTGACTTGAATTTTTTTCACTTAAACTCCCGACCATTGTGGTGGTTGTACAGAAATGCCCTCCATCTACCTAGGATCTTCAACTAATCCTTTCAAAACCTCATAGATCTAATGTGCGTACTAAATACCAAGTGCCTTCGGCACGATGATCCTTTAATTAGACTCCAAGCCCGACTGTCGTACCTAGACGTCGACGCAATGCGGTTTTTTTTGTCATAGTTACACTGACCGGTTTCTTGCATTGTCTTTTCCTCAATCGCTAATACCTTCTTTCCAGTTTACTGTGGATAATTTAGAAGGAGGGGTTGTCATCGAAGTCACTGATCACTGAAAGGTGAGTTGAAAATTTCACAGTTGTCCTCGAAGAATCGTCCCTTTCTCTCTTTCATTACGATGATCCAAATCATTCAAACTAGAGTATCTGAGGGCCGACCTGGCTCTGTGCTTTGAACATACCCATTACTGAATCCACATTCTCATGGACTTCTGAACACGCTAACTCATACTCGCGTTCTAGATTCGTCACCATACATCGGACTTCGCTTACAACCTAACATGATACATTCATCATGGTGAGTACAAGTTCTTTGTGCTTGCTGATGATACAAAGGAATTACCGCCTGATCTGGTCCTTATGGGCTGGCGCTGACGACAATTCCATGGCTGTATTTTTTTAAAATATACTGATCTCTCCTCTCTCACGCATGTCTCGAACCTTTTGCTGATCTTCTGTCAGATTTTTTAATATTCTTCAGCATCTTGCTGGATATTGTTCACGACGTTATGAGGCTGGTTTCACGGTGAGTAGAAGCGCAGTGTTTATCTTAATGATGCTTTATCACGACGGTCTTCGTACTACCCTGCCGAAAATGCCCGCCACAGCTCAATCTTCGGGCACCCCCATCTGATCCATCCTATTGGTTTAACTTTCGTTGATCAATACTGACTTCCCTCTCTTTCTTTATCCAGGCTTTTCTCATGTCCATTTAACACATGGTTTCTTATATCAGGCAAGTTCTTGTTCGTCTTTACAGTTCCCATTCCTTTTCTCTTCCTTGATGATATCATTCAATCAATAATCAACTAGAAGCTGTTTCTGAGCCTCGGCCTTGATTGCATTACCTGTTTCTGAATCTTTGTCGTCGACATGAATTCGCTCATGGCGCTCATGGCTCTTCTCCAATAGGTATGTGATCATCCTGTGGGGTTTGAGGGGTCGTCTAGTTCGCATCCTATATGTCGTTTGGTCTCTGCCAATTGTGTAGCATGCGACTGAGAGCCAATATACGAGCATGATTCATATTGAGATTTGGGAATAAGCTGCTGAGAAGGCCTAGCATATGTTCAGGTCAACTCTCCGCGGATCCTTTACAAAATGAAAGCTACTTATTAGCATACAGAATAAGTACTGTTGTGCTGTTATGGCCATTGCAGCAGTCAAACTCCCGAGTTTGCGCTGTTGAGGCAGTACCAACCCTCTAATCCAGTCCAGCAGTGGCGTTGCTGGCAGGTGCGAGGACTCTTCGTGTGGTTTGAGCAGGTGCTGGTCCACCGAACATTGAGGACATCATCTCTCCGAAGGGATTTGCTGGCTGGTTCCGGGGTGGGGGGATCGCAAAGTACAGGGTTGCGATTTCGGTTAAACACTGTCGAAGATATCATCAAAGTGAAACGGACAGAAATGGGTTCTTGCTCACTCTTCGCATCTCAGGTGTACCAAGGAGCCCGATCTTCCCCTGATAAGTGCCGCAGAGGCGCACCCAGCTCTCTCGCATGACCTTATTCTTGTCGCCATGCGCTCGTTGACAGGTCAAGACCGCCATCTGGGAGAAGTTGATAAGGGAGTCTTTCGTCATATTGACTTCGTCCTTCTCCCCCACGGTTATCGTTGAGCCCGATCCGAGCTTCATCGAGGCGGGCAGACCCTCAGTAATGTGCTTAATAAACGTCTTCGCTGCTAAGATATTGCCGTTCTGTAGATAGCTGGTTCCATAAATTAGTGGAAAGATCCCAAGGAACTACGACTTGTCTGCTTACGGGATAGTACCTCGAAGGGCAAAGACACCGTAAGCTTGCGTGGCTGCTGCCCATTGAAGGAACATCTCTGCTAGAAGGCGGGCACTGTCGCGCTTTCCTGAAGCAAGAAAATGAACCTCAGCTGCCTCGAAGGATCCCTCTGTCGTCCTTCAGTACTTTATTTATCGATAAAGAAAACTCGCAACAAACCTTTGTAAAGCAGTTCCCCAACATAATGCTGAAGGTCTGGATCACCTGCCGGGTATGTCCCATGTTTAGCTGACCAACTGAACGCGACTCAGCGAGCAGAGACTCAAGATACGGGAAGAACTGACGCTATCGACTTGTCGATCATGGTTTTCCGCCATCCACCAGAAGGCCCAGCCAAGGCGATGAGTTGAGTAAGTCTTCCTGTGGCAAAATATGCTTAAGATCACCGTCCCGCTGCGTATCCAAGGACAAGACTGACCTCGGCTTTCATCACTAACAGCCTCAGCTTTCGTTTCGTACACATCCAGCATAAATCCCGTCAGATCGACACCACTTCCAGTTTGGCCGTTCTTGAAGAGTTCTCGCGCACTTTGGAATAGGACATCAATCGCGGTATCAAATTGGTTTGATTTCACATATCGTGAAGCAAACGTTCGAGCCTTTTGATGAGCCTCATATGGTGAGGTGGGTATTTGTGGCAATATAGCGTTCAATGCTTTCGAAGATGCCACAGGAGCCATGGTCGTTGCGGGCAAAGCTTATATATTTTAACATGATCAGGAGGTCGCTTGTGACGTTCGTCACTTGATCACGAACCACCATAACCAAAAACCTTTGCAACTCCACACAAACTCTGTCATTGAAAAGAGGCTTGGAATCCCTTTTCGTGCGAGACGTTGACTATGCCACCGAAATATCCAAATAAAATTGTCACTCGCAGAGAGACTTGTTTGTTAACATGAAGTTTTGGGACTGAATGGGAACTTCAGTTGCCCGTTGGTCCCATATATGCCATAGCCAGGCTCCTGGCTATCGGAATAGATATGTGCAAACCATCCAACGCCGCCGCCAGCAACGGTCTTGAAGTAAG
>Ga0247741_1001369_pt1 | contig 13558 bp, 15 predicted proteins | sample UWRJL213509R2_FD_180945 | JGI IMG/M metagenome (GOLD analysis project Ga0247741, IMG submission 180945) | Plant litter microbial communities from Arlington Agricultural Research Station in Wisconsin, United States - UWRJ-L213-509R-2 | ecosystem: Environmental > Terrestrial > Plant litter >... | reverse complement strand
AAATGCGAAATGCCGTCTTTCGGGTAAATCACACGAGTCGCTAGTTGCTGCAATGGCCAGTTACGCCAATACCAGCGCACTATAAATTCGGTGTCGAAATCCATGCGATCTCCCATGTTTTCAGCGACGATAAGATCGCAGCTTTGCTGCAAGGGATAAACTCGAAAACCGCACATGGAATCGCGAATCGCCAGCGAAATAGTATTGATCCACACCCATATATGGGTGAGATAACGAGCGTATAAACGACCCTTTGGCACGCTGTCATCGTAATCGGGCATGCCCGCAATCAAAGTTCTAGGGTGCGCTTTTGCAATGTCCAGAAAGTGGGGAATATCCTGAATATTGTGTTGACCGTCCGCATCTATCTGCAATGAGTGGCTGAAGCCGTGTTCATAAGCGGTACGTAAACCGGTCTTTATCGCTGCACCTTTACCCTTATTGTTCTGGTGTTCAACCAATATGATATGTGCATCCCCAACGGCGATGTCCCGCATAACTGATTTGCAAATATCATTGCTACCGTCATCCACCATTACCACCGCCAGGTTGTGTTGGCGAATACTGGCGATAGTTTCCACGAGGCATTGATGATGGTTGTACACCGGCACCAGTACACAGGGTTTGAAATCGCGGGGATCAGGCATCTATTGGCTCCCGACGAAATGCGACCCGGCCACTGGCGTGAGGCGTGGCCTGATCGTTGTTGCCGATGTAACTGAAGTAGAGTTTGCCGTTATACTGATGGTATTCAAGGTGTAACAACAAGGTTTGATTGGCGACAATCACACGTTGGAATTTAACGGCTTCCAATGCAGTAAATTCACCTAAATCACCCCAATATTCACGCCCATAGTGAATTGCCCAATGGGTTTGCACTACTCCCGGTAGTACCGGACGGCCAGGGAAATGGCCGTCAAAATAATAAAGGTTTGCGGGCACAAATAACTCCAGCATCAGACCTTTTTCGGTTTCACGTTTGCTGACAAGGTTTGGAAGCCGTGGCAATGGCTCGCTGGCGAACAGCGCTTGCAATTCAACCAGTGTGGTTTTGCCCTGACGATTTTGCGGCAACTCGCCGAGATAGCGCCAATAACGTGGAATAGCGATGCGGTCGACCTGATTTTCGAGCGCCTGTTTAAGCCGTTGGTTGATGGCCGCTTTGCCCTGATCTACCAGAAGCTTATTGCCATCGTTATCAAGCACCACCACCGCGCCAAGCCGGTCGCCGCGGTCTGGCAGCAATATCACTCGCACATCGGCAACAATCGCCTGCTCTTTGAGAACACGTTCAATCGCACTCAATGAAATACGCTTGCCACCGACTTTGGCGATGCGATCGGCGCGACCACACAGAATAAAGCGACCGTCTTCGTTAAGGCTTGCCTGATCGGCGCTGGTGAACCAATTGTGATCCGGTAAATGCGCACTGCGCACCTGCAATAGTGAATCGTCTTGCGTAAGGTTTATTTCCACATCGGGGAAACATGTCCAGGCGGAGTTTTTATCCTGCTCGCGCCAGGCAATTCCGCCGGTTTCAGTACTGCCGTAAACTTCGGTAATGCTATGCCCAAGTTGCGATTTAGCGGTGAGAGCAGCCTCGGTTACCAAAGGTGCACCTGAACAAAATACAGCTTTTAGGACATTGTCGGGCCAACTCAAAGGCGGCATACGACTTAAATGAGCAGGGCTGCTAACAATGGTCAAAAGCGTATTGGTGTGTGCATCTTTAAGCAGCTCTTCCCAATAATCGCGCTCACTTCTAACGAACGGGCGCGCACTGCACAGGGGCCAGAGCAGGCGAAACAGTAAGCCATAAATATGGTGGTGAGACACAGTGCTGCTTATAACTGCACCATCAATCGACGCGCCCCACAGGCTTTCAAGTGCCTTCAACTCGGCTTCCAACTGCGCAAAGGTTTTGGCGATGGGAACCGGCTGGCTAGTAGAGCCGGATGTGAACAGTACTAGTGCACAGGTGTTTGAGTCTGGGAACTCAATAGCAGCTAAATCCGGGGAAGTTTCATCAGAAGCTGGATTGATCACACCTGCAACATCAAAATCGCCCGCAAAATGCGATGTTAATTCGGCCAGTTGCTGGCAACTTACCGGTAGATTATTTGCGGGCACCAAAGCTTGTTTGCCACGTCGCCAGAGCGCGAACAGGGCGGCCAGGAATTCGATAGTATCGCGCTGGTAAAGTGCAACCAAGTTACCATCAACTTTTGCTAATGCTGCATCCCAAACCGCAACGCGGGCGCATAGATCATGCCAGCGTGTCGAGTTTGCGCCATTAAAGGCAATAATCTGATCGGCACCACGAGCCGTAAGTGGCGTGGCGAAGAGTTGGCGAAGAGGCTTAATCATTTCGGGCGAGTTTATGCTCTAAAAGTTGTTCTTCCTGAGCGTGTTTGCGTTGAACGCGCACGCGAATCAGGTATTCGCCTGCCAATAGCAGACCGATGAATACGTAGGAAATTAGGCCGTTATAGAGTGCCCAGAGTTTATCGCTGGCAAACACGCTCGCACAGGCAATTGCTCCATTAACGACAAAAAATCCGCACCACACCCACGTCACTTTGCGAGTATAAGCAATGGCATGTGCGGGTAAATTCGGGGTTTGTAAACGGGCGAAACGCTCAATCATGCTCGGCGGACGATACAAACTCACGCCAAAAACACCTAGTAATATAATGCTTACGATGACGGGATAAAATTTCAAACCAATCACCGAACCCGTCAGCAAGGTTAGCCCACCGGCGAATGTAGCAGCGAGTAAGAGCCAAGCGCCGTTTCCCATCGGTAGATGAGCAAGTTTGGTTGCGGCCAGCTTGATTAGCGCCGCAATTAATAGGATGCACGCTAGCGCGCGCGGCCCGAATTGCTGCAAACCGACATACACCAACACCGGGTAGAGCACTAATAGCAGCCCCAACAGCACCGTTACCAGGCGATGGGCTGGCATTTAGACGTCATTTCCCATGAGGTCACTCACAGCATTAACGATGTCACCAACAGTGCGCACGGATTTAAAATCCTCGGGGCTAATTTTTTTACCCACAAATTTTTTCAATTCTACGATCAGGTCGATAGCATCAATACTGTCGATATCCAGGTCATCACTCAAGTGTGAATCGAGCCGGATGTCAGCACGATCAAGGTCAAAAAGTTCAGATAAGGTCGTGGCTACATGCTCAAAAATCGCATTTTTATCGGCCATGATTTACTCCTTGGTGCGGCGTGCCGCAACCAATGCACACAGGTTTTGAATGTTGGCAAAATGCTTGCGAGTCTCTTCGGATTCAGCATCAAGCTTCACGCCATAGCGTTTTTGCAAAGCCACACCAAGCTCCAGTGCATCAATAGAATCCAACCCCAAGCCATCAATAAACAGCGGTGCTGTATCGTCAATATCGGTGGCGCTTATATCTTCCAAATCCAGCGTATCAATAATTAGCTGCTTCAGCTCCAGGGCCAAGCTATCAGTGTTTGTCATGAACTCTTAATTCCTCGGTAAAGTAATCCTGTAAATCCTGCGTAAGTTGGCGGGCGGCCATAGCAAGTGGTTGGTGAGTATAGCTGCCAATAGCAATATCGCTGCCCACTAGCAATGTCATATGCACCTTTTTAGGGGGAATATGATACCACCGGTGCTTCTTGCTCAAGGTTAGTGGCTCGCACAAGATGGTTACTGGCGTGACAGCGGTTTGAGTGCGCAGCGCAAGATTGGCGGCGCCGCGTTGGAAGTGTAGTGCTTCGCCAGGCATGGTGCGGGTTCCTTCCGGAAAGATAATCAAGGCACTGCCGCTGGCGATTGAAGATTGCGCACTTTTAATCAGCTCCGGGCCGCTGTCATTAGCGAGAAAGCCCGTCAATCGCAGGTAACCGTTCATGGCGGGATTGGTGAGCAAGCGACCTTTGACAATGCAGTCTGGATTGGGAATGAAAGCAATCAAAAATACTACATCGATAAGGCAAGGATGGTTCGCCAACACCAGCAACCCCGGGCGCGTCAGCAACTCTGCGCCATGGATATCCCAGGTCAACACGCCCAGCGCGCGCATAATATGGATAAATAGTTTAAAGGTGCGATGAATAAGCAGACGCGCGCGCTGCTGACGTTCTTTGGAAGTACGTGAGGTCAGCGTAATCCAGGGGGTTGCGATCCACGGAACAATAATTCCACCCAATCCGAACAAGGTAAAACTAAGGCCGGTTGCAAACAGTCGCCATGCGTAATTCAGGCGTTGGAGAATCACCGCGTGCTCCGTCTAAGTTGCCATATGGTGTGATTGTGAATGACTGATAAATCGTGCGCGTCATCCCTTAACAGCGCGAGTAGTTGCAGCGGTTGTGGTGTTCTATCACTTGTTGGGGTTTGGTCCGGAGCCAGACTTAGCTGCCAACCTTCATCGAGACTGATAATCAGTGCAACAGCATAAGCAAATTCAGGTTGACTGACTTGAGCGCCATATATGTCCGGCGGCGGCTCATCGCAAAATACGCACATCACTTTTGGTTCTTGCGGATTACATTGTCCAAGCGCTTCCAGCAGTGCGGGTACTAGGTCTGCATCACCACAACTGATAGCGGTGATATTTTTAGTAAGGCCCTGCTGAATGGAAAATAAACCCGCCGTTGCATTGTGAACAGACAGGCTGAATGCTGTGGGAGAAACAGGTTCGCCGCTTGCGAGATCTTTTAGTAATTGAAATGTGCGCTGCAGGTCGCCATGGCGTGATACATAAATCAGCGGCATGGCGCCGTGTGTTTCAGCGAGCGGCATTATGACACTCATAGCGATACGTGCTACCGGACTAAGCCTCCGCCGCAGCATTGCCGGAATCACGGAAACATCAGGCTGCGTATTCTGGGGGGTCGGAAACCAGGCTTTCCAATCATTAATATTGAACGTAAGTGCCATATTATTGTTCTGTTACTAATCCGTATCGCCAAGGCGCGCCATTCTATACATCCAAGCTCAAAAAATGTGACTTTTTAGGTGCATAAATACTCACTTTTTACGGGCTTGAGCAAAATTTCATGTTAGTTAGCTGACAGAATAAGAACATTGGCAGCCCTACAATGAGTATTTAAAAGCAGCCGTTAGTTATAGAAGGTGAAATGCCGTAGTAGAGGATAGGCTATTACCTTCTAATAAGAGAAATGCGTTTAATGGAAACTGCCTTAAGTAGGTAGAATAGCCACAAAAATGATTTGCTTATTCATAATCTATACGCTGATTGTGATCTGCTTTACTCAAACCTTTATTACACGGAGCTCATTATGAAAACTTTTATTCCAACCATTACCGCCCTGATTCTTAGCGTATGTGCGCTCGATGCTAGCGCCCGTAATGATGTAGAGGAGTATTCCATTGCAGATGCTCTCGCTTCTCAACAGGCAAAAGACATCCTGGGCAACGATATTCAATTTTACTTCGGCGACCAGGCACACGGCGAAGTACTAGAAACATTTAGCGAATACAGTAGCAACAGAAAAACCAATGGCTCCAATAAGAGCGACAAAGAGGCTTGCGAATGGGTGTTTTTAACCACCATGAAAGCACTACGTGAAAAAGCACAAAGTGTAGGCGCCAATGCCGTAGTTAATATCCGCTCCAATTACAAAAATAACCTCACCTCCAGTTCGACCACATTTAAATGTGGATCAGGTATGTTGATTTCCGGAGTAGCTTTAGTAGGTGATGTAGTTACCCTAAAATAGAAACTTCAGCTTCCACATGTTTGTTGATTAAGATGTGGAAGCGATTTTAATACCCATCCCAAGGTGCAAAATATCCTAGCCAACATTATCGAGGAATGAGCCTACTCAATATTCTGCACCTGCTCCCGCATTTGTTCGATCAACACTTTCAATTCAACTGCTGCCTGCGTTGTATCGCTTACGATGCTTTTTGAAGAGAGAGTATTGGCTTCGCGATTTAATTCTTGCATTAAAAAATCCAAACGGCGGCCTAATGAATCAGTTTGTTTTAGGCTGCGCTTTACTTCAATGACGTGAGTGTCTAAACGATCCAGCTCTTCGTCAACATCTGCTTTCTGCGCGAGTAAAACAATTTCCTGCTCAAGGCGTTCCGGGTCTAAATCAATTTGTAGCGCAGCGAGTTTGTTTTGCAATTTTTCACGTTGTGCCGAAAGTATTTCTGGCATACGAGCGCGAACTTTTACAACGTGTGCTGAGACAGCATCGAGCCGTTGTAAAATCAATTGTTCAAGTTCATTGCCTTCGCGTGTGCGATGTTCTATCAAGCTATTGAGCGCAGCGTCGAACAATGTCAAAACTTCAGCCTGAATTGCTTCGCGGTCGAGTTCGTGTTTTTGAATCACGCCAGGATATTTGAGGATGTCCAGTGCATTTATGGGCGCAACTGCAGCACCGAGAAGACCGCTTATTTGCTGCGCCGCTTTGGCCAATTGATTTACACGGCTAAGATTTATCCCTAATTCCGCCTCGGCCTCATGTTCCCAATGTATGTTTAAAGCCGCCTCCACCTTGCCACGCTGCAACGCCTTACGCAGGGCATCACGCAAATGTGGTTCTATCTCGCGAAAATCTTCTGGCAAGCGAAAGCTTGGTTCCAAATAGCGATGATTGACGCTGCGAATTTCCCAAACGACGGTGCCCCAGGAAAGTTTGGCTTCGCGACGCGCAAATCCGGTCATACTACGTGGCATAGGTGATCCTTTAGTTTTATGGGATTAGTGATTTAATGACTTTTTGTGACGGGAACTGGTAGAGTTCGCGGCATTTTTTATTGTAATTTTTGTGAGATGTTAGCACATCTTCTACCTACCAATTCAGTAGTAAGGATTTTCAATATGCAACGCCCCAGTGGTCGCAACCCAAATCAGCTCCGTGACATTCGTATTACCCGCCGCTACACCAAACATGCCGAAGGCTCGGTATTGGTAGAATTTGGCGATACCAAAGTTATTTGCACCGCGAGCGTGGTAAATAGTGTTCCCGGATTTTTGCGCGGGCAGGGGCAGGGTTGGCTCACCGCTGAATACGGAATGTTACCGCGCTCCACAGGCACTCGAATGGACCGTGAAGCTGCACGTGGAAAACAACAGGGCCGCACTGTAGAAATTCAACGTTTGATCGGCCGATCTTTACGCGCTGCTGTAGATTTAACGGCGCTCGGCGAAAACACCATTAATATCGATTGCGATGTTATTCAAGCAGACGGAGGTACGCGCACTGCATCCATCACTGGTGCCTGGGTTGCACTAGCGGATGCAATCACTCATTTGAAAGCTGCAGGCAAAGTCACTGGTGAACCACTTAAACGCGCAATTGCATCCGTCTCAGTTGGAATTTATCAAGGCGTACCTGTTTTGGATTTAGATTATCCAGAAGATTCATCTGCAGATACCGATATGAATGTAGTCATGGGCGATGATGGCGGCATTATCGAAATTCAGGGAACTGCTGAAGCAGAACCTTTTACCGAAGAAGAGTTCGCAGCAATGTTAAAACTTGCGAAGCAGGGAATTAGTGATTTGCATCGGTTGCAGCAGGAAGCCTTAGCGACAAGTTAGTTTTTTTCAGAAAACGTCAAAGGGCGATTTACATCGCCCTTTTTTATTTAGTCGAATCTCAAATTTTGCGCAATCGGAATTCTACGAAGAAACCAAATAAACCGCCAAAAGTGAGCAGCGAACCTATTAGCATTAACCAGCGGTTAGGTTCATTGTTTCCATCTCTAGAGCTTTCATAAAAATAAACGCGCTGCCCACCCTCAACATTTTTGTAAATAGCAGTGCCTTGGTATTCTTTTAATAATAATGCCTCAATTTTTCCACGAACATTTATGTTTTTGGATAGATCTACGCATTCTTGTGGATCAAATTTTCCATTCATAGGTAGCGGGCAACCATTACCGTAAAAATAGGCGCTATGGTTCTTAAAAAGATCCGTTGGCTCATTAGGTTTAATAACCCCACCGGAAATATATTCGTATTGTAGCGCCCCAAAAATCAGTGCCTTGTATCCCGCCACAATTAACGTCAACCCAATCACGCATGCCGCTGCAGACCCAAACAACCACTTTTTAATGTTGTGGATTCTAGAAGCTGCATCTGCATTTAAATAATTTGCGACCTCTGGAATGTGTTTTAAATCTTTGTGAATAATTTTCTCGTCTATTCCTTCTAAAAAATTATTAACGTTAATTGTCAGAGCTTTAAGAATTGCTTGGAAAATATCTGCTGATGGAACCGATTTGTCATTCTCTAATTTGGATAAATAAGATTGTTCAATTCCAATCGCTTCCGCTAATTGTGGTTGAGTGAGGTTTTTATTAGTGCGCAGCTGTTTTATTTTTTCACCAATGTTCATAAGGATTCCTTTTTTGCATTATGAAAATTATGTTTTTACGTTAGAGAAAATATTCTTAGCTATTCCTGCAAAGCTTGGAAGATGAATATTAAAGAATATTCAGAATCTGACTATTTTTTTAAATAAAGTGAAAAGATGCGCTACATAATGTCCGTTTGTATGACGCTCATTAAATCATTTCCAAATTTTAGAAACAAAAAAAGCAGGCTAAGCCTGCTTCTAAAAAAACATAAAATAATTTAAGGCAACAATTCAATATCGTAATCAATAATAACTGGCATATGGCTTGAGAATTGCTGAGTCTTATAAATGGTGGCGTATTCTACTTTTGGACCGATGGTGTTGGAGACAACTTGAAAATCTGTGCGCCAACCGTCGCCATCACCTTTTAAACCGTTTGGCCACCAGCTGTATTCGTCACTGTCTTTATTGACGCGACGAAATGCATCTACATAACCAAGTTGATTATAAAGTTGGCTCAACCATTGGCGTTCGTGCGGCAAGAAACCTGAGTTGTGTTGATTTTCAGCCGAGTTGCTTACATCGCGAGGCGTGTGTGCCATCGCCCAATTGCCGCAAAAAATATATTCGCGGCGCTTGCGAGTAATTTTATCGAGATGCGCCTGGAAGTCGTCGAAAAATTTAATTTTAACTTCTTGCGATTCCACTTCGGATGTAGCGCTAGGCGCAAGCAATGAGCCAACACTGAGTTGTTCGTAATCAACCTGAAGATAGCGACCTTCCATATCTACACCTGATGCAAACCCTAGCCCATAAATAAGCGCTTTAGGTTGTACACGAGTATAGATTGCTACACCGTTGTAATTTTTGGTGCCGGAGTCGAAGAAATAGGCAAAATATCCGTCGAGTTCATACTCGGGCTTTTCCATATCACGCTCACGTACGCGTAGATCTTGCAAACAAATTAAATCTGCATCCTGATTCGCCAGCCAGTCGTAAAGACCGCGCTGCGCCGACTGAACAATCCCATCGACGCTAAGACTTATAACTCTCATGTTAGCCCCTTGATTACGGACTGTGTATGATACCCAAGGTTTGTCAAAAAGTGTTACCTATGTTTCGTTTTGTTACAATTTTTTCTGTTATATAGGGAGATTGTAAGTAGGAAACCGCTAGATAACCGCGCGACAATGGAGTTCAATAACTCCCACCCATAAATATTATTTTTATCTCATTTAAACGTAGATCATAAACAGGAACTTTGCATGCAAAAATACCAGTACGACTTCATACAGTTGGCAATTAAACACCAGGCTTTATGTTTTGGTGAGTTCACACTGAAATCCGGTCGCACAAGTCCCTACTTTTTTAATGCTGGTCGTTTTCAAACCGGCAGCGCTCTTGCGGAACTCGGCCGCTACTATGCGGCCGCTATCAAAGCAGCAAATATCGACTTTGATATTGTTTTTGGCCCCGCTTACAAAGGCATCCCTTTAGCTGCAACAACTGCAATTGCATTGGCCGATACTTACCAGCAAGACTTTCCTTACTGTTACAACCGCAAAGAAGCTAAAGATCACGGCGAAGGTGGTACTCTTGTAGGAGCTCCCTTACAGGGCAAAGTTCTTATTGTTGATGATGTCATCACTGCAGGAACTGCAGTACGTGAAGTGATGTCTATTATTAAGTCTGCCGGTGCGCAGCCGGCAGCGGTATTGATTGGTTTGAATCGTCAGGAAAAAGGCCAAGGTAATTTGTCGGCTATCCAAGAAGTAGAGCAATCTTTTGGTATTCCTGTGGTCAGCATCATTCATTTAAATCACATAATCCATTATCTTGAGAGCCAGCCAGACCAACAGGACATGGTGACTAAAATTAAAGCTTATCGTGCAACCTTCGGTGTTGATTAAGCGTAAACCGTGATGCGTAGCGAGTATTTGCTATGCATTTTAGCAAATCTCGACTACAAAATATTGGCAGCTATGAAACCAGATTTACACTTCTTAATAAAGCTTTTATTGACAGGCAGCTTTTTTATCACCTTAAGCGTAACTACGCTAGCGGCAGAGAATAAATCTGAGACAAAAAAAGTTTTTTACCGTTATACAACTGACAGTGGTCACAAAGCTGTATCGCAAACCATGCCGTCGCAATTCATACGCAATGGCTATGAAGTATTAACGATCAGTGGAGAAATAATTAAGATCGTCCCTCCAGCACCACCCGAAGCCGATGCAGAACGTATTGCGAAAGAACGCAAGGCAGCTAAAGAGCAAGCTAAATATGATTTGGAGTTGCGTCAAACCTATAGTTCGCTAGCTGACATTGATTCTGCCAAAACCCGCAATTTGCAAGAATTAGACAATACCATCAATATTTTAAAAGCGAATTTGGCGAGTACTAAATCGCAATTAAAGGTGCAGGAAGGTCACGCGGCAGCAATTGAACGCGGCGGCAAAACTGTGTCAGAAGATATATTAAAGAACATTGCGACGCTTAAAGGCGAAGAAAAAGATTTGAACGTGCAAATTAAACAACGTGAGGAAGAACACCAAGCTGCAGCTGCTAAATACGATCAGGCACGTGCTCGCTTTATTGAAATTAATACCGCAAAAAAATAATTTCTGTCTACCCTAATTCCAGATGTATCAAAAGCGGGGCGAGAAGTTTCCATTGTTCCCGCCAATGTAAACTTGGTGTATTGTGAAATTCGCTACGCACAAATTGCAAGATAGCCCCATCCACATACGCCATTAAAAAATGCGCAAACGTAGCTGCGGGAAGCGCGGCTTGCAAATTGTTACGAAGCTCTGCATCGCGCAGAGTTTGTTTTAATTGCGTTTCAATGCGCTCGAAAAATTGCACTATGCGATGACGCAACCGCTCAGTCTCACCAGTAAGCACATCTCCGACCAACAAACGCGACATGCCGGGGTTCTGCTCTGCAAATACGAGAAGCGTATTAATAATTAATTCACAGCGCTTAACGGCAGATCTCTCCTGCGTAATCACAAGACTTATCTGGCTAAAAACCGTCTCTTCAATAAACTCAATCAGACCTTCAAACATTTTTGTTTTACTGGGGAAATGACGATACAAAGCAGCTTCTGAAACACCTACTGCCTTAGCCAAAACCGCTGTGGTGATTCGTTCACCGGGGCTATCTTCAAGCTTTTCCGCAAGCGCTGACAAAATTTGTTCCCGACGAGATATTTTGGTTTCGACTTTACTCATTCTTTTTGCATCCGTGACCCATTCGTCGGCCCTAAAGGCGAGTAAAAATAGAGGCATGAAAACGGCGAGTAAAAAAATTAATCTCGCCATTTCCGTTCGCGTAGAAAGAGAAATTATTTTTTTGGTTTATTGGTAATGAGCGTGCCCACACCGGCGTCGGTAAAAATTTCCAGCAATACGGCGTGATCAACTCGGCCATCAATAATGTGTGCGCTGGTACATCCACCTTTTACAGCATCGAGAGCGCAGGCGATTTTTGGTAACATTCCACCGTAAATGGTACCGTCGGCAATTAAATCATCGACTTGAGTAGTACTTAAACCGGTTAGCACTTTGCCTTGTTTATCTTGCAATCCGGAAACATTGGTTAACAGCATTAATTTTTCAGCATGTAAAAATTCAGCAATTTTTCCAGCGACCAAATCTGCATTGATATTATAAGACGCACCATCTTCACCTACACCTATAGGCGCAATAACAGGAATAAAATCGCTGTTTATTAACATATCAATAACTGACTTATTAATACTCTCTACTTCGCCAACGTGACCAATATCCAGAATTTCCGGTGCTAGCATTTCTGGGGTTTTATGTGTAACCGTTAATTTTTTTGCACGAATTAATTGACCATCTTTACCGGTTAAACCAATTGCCTGACCACCGTTGCGATTAATTAAACTCACTATTTGCTTATTCACGGTACCACCGAGCACCATTTCAACTACATCCATAGTGGCGCTGTCCGTAACGCGCATACCATTAACAAATTCAGATTTAATATTTAGTTTTTCTAAAAGACTACCAATTTGTGGTCCACCACCATGTACGACTACAGGGTTCATACCTACCAGTTTCATCAACACAATATCGCGTGCAAAACTATTTTGTAGCGCTTCGCCTTCCATCGCATTGCCACCAAATTTCACAACAATAGTTTTGCCAGTAAAACGTTGAATGTAAGGTAAGGCTTCAGTTAATACATTGGCGATATTCATCGCCGAATCACGGTTGAGCGACATAAGATATTCCTACTATCTAAAAGAAATTTAAAATTTGAGCGCAAGGCTGGAATCAACCTTTAGCAATTCACGTTTGAAAATTTGTTGGATGCTCACAAGCGCTTCCTGGCTTTCAGCCTCGAAGCGCAGGGTGAGTGCGGGTGACGTATTAGAGGCACGCACTAAACCCCAGCCTTTACTGTAATCGACACGGACGCCATCAATACTGGTGATATTTCCATTTTGGAAATCCCCTGAGGCTGTTAACTTTTTAATTAGATCAAATTTAAGATTGTCAGGAACAGCCACTTTAATTTCAGGTGTGATAATTAATTGTGGGAATGCTGAAAAAATATCATCAATATTTTGATCACGCAGCGTAATAATTTCCAACAACCGCGCCATAGCATAGATGCCGTCATCAAAACCATACCAGCGGTCTTTGATAAAAATATGACCGGAGTATTCACCGCCAATTAAGGCGCCAGTTTCTACCATTTTTGCTTTCATTGGCGAGTGTCCGGTTTTCCACATAATGGGTCGACCGCCATAACCGCTGATGACCTGATTTAATTGCCGCGAACATTTCACATCAAATAACACATCAGCGCCAGGGTGCCGCGCCAAAATATCTTTGGCAAACAACATTAGTAAACGATCCGGCCAAATAATGTCACCTTTAGGAGTCACAACGACCAATCTATCGCCATCACCGTCAAAAGCTACACCAATATCCGCGTTAACTTCTTTTACTTTTTTGATTAAGGAAAATAGATTACTTTCTTGCGTTGGGTCTGGATCGTGATTCGGAAAAGTGCCATCAAGATCGCAATATAGTGGCGTGACCTGGCAACCTAATTCTTCAAATAATTGCGGGGCTACAACGCCGGTGACTGCATTGCCAGCATCTATGACAATTGAGACATCGCCCGCCAAAGCAACATCGGAAAAAATACGCTCAATGTAATGTGGAATGATATCCCGAAAAGATTCTTCACCAA
>Ga0247741_1001368_pt1 | contig 13558 bp, 8 predicted proteins | sample UWRJL213509R2_FD_180945 | JGI IMG/M metagenome (GOLD analysis project Ga0247741, IMG submission 180945) | Plant litter microbial communities from Arlington Agricultural Research Station in Wisconsin, United States - UWRJ-L213-509R-2 | ecosystem: Environmental > Terrestrial > Plant litter >... | reverse complement strand
CTCATAATTTTGAGTCATCTAAGTTACCGAAAATGAGTTCACAATGTACTCTAGTAAAAATTTCAAAATTTTGTCTTTCCCTTTTAGATTCTACTGAACAAGCCCAAGATGCTTGTTGTGTTTGGTAGAATGCATGAGATTTGGCCAGTTAAATCAAGGCTCCAACAAACTTTGAAGGTTTTATAGATAACATTCCATCACTAACGACCTAAGGAGACTTGGCTCATGTGGGCCACTGCCTTGCATGGCATATACGAGTCCGTTTTGATTAATTTATATTCATGACTTAACTCCCTGTAAGTAGGAAGAAGGCATGCTAAGGCCTGCCTTTGGTCTCTCGAAAGCACCTGCAGAAGCTGTACGCTGTGTTAGCCGTCGCTGAGGTATGTGGGTTGGTCCAGAATATTCATTTGTTTGACGAGCGCCTGTGGGGAGAAGGTGATTATTAGCGGAGCATGTAATATGGTATAAGATATGCTCACCTTGTTTGAGCCGTCGTAGGCACAGGGCGGCCCAACACCGATGAGGACAGTTGATCTGTCAACAGGTAGGTGAGTTAGCAAAAAACTTGTGGTGAAGAACTCATGGAGGGCCTGACGACACAGTTTGTAGGCCTCCCTCTTGCAACCTTCCTCACTGTCTGTCCGAATTCACATCCTTATGCGAGCGAATGGGTGCCTGTGTCGTTCGTGTTCATGTTCTGGCTCACCCGCTAAGCTGACTCCAAAGGAGTGGCGATTGGAGCTGAAAATTTTATTTTGTGTACTTATACTACATGTACAAGTAATTTCTTTACCTATTTGTGGTGTTTCCGAGTGTCGTACGGCCAGAAGGATGGACGGAGGAAGTTGTTGATTGTGACCGTGTACGGTGCCAAATAACAACAATGCCATCACTCGCGTCCGGCGTTTGCCGGCTCGTTAGATTGTTACATTCGATTTTGGTGGGCCGGGTTAATAAAAGAACGAATCCTCATTACACTCGGACTCGTAACAGCGGTAGAGTAGGGTCTTTGGGTCTGCCTCTCAATGGGGGTCATCCGCCGGCATCCCCATCGGCCCTACGCCCTGGAGACGAGACGGCTTCCGAGTCGTTGACTCTTCATGCCCATTCGACTACTGATGTCTCCTGTATATACAGGAGGCACGACGCACGCGTCACGAGATGCTGAGTTCATCGATATCAAAAGGTGGCTATACACTAGAGAATTCCGAGAGTAGCTTACAGTGCGCGAGGATTGCATATTCAAACGAAGACATGAGCGGTGCCTTCAGGTCCTAGTCAAGAGGTGAGCGGAAAGGATTGTCGCAGGAGACGCTGCTGGGAGACGGGAGTTGTACGTTGATGGTTTAAGGCATTGTGGCTTGGATCTTTTGATGGGAGATGCCGAGGCCTTCATGCGACGCCCCTATGTACATGGGGTGCTGCGTTGGACCAGCAGAAGAATTAGGATGTACACGGCATCTATACTATGTAATGCGTGTACGTTATGTAAGGATAAGAAGAAATTTTTAGTATATCTCAGTTAGATACTGGATTACAGTTTGGATGAAAATCCCGCAGGGTTTTCCAAACTCGAAACGGCTGTTCAGATCTGATAAGAGAAAGTCCATGAGTTACCGCTGGGAGGGTAGGCTTTCGACGCAGATCTCGTACTAGACGCGTCGACACGAAAATCGATGCTCTTTCGTGAAATGAGGTCGTTCACGATATTCACGCGGCGAGGTGAGAAGGGAGAAGATTCCTGTCACAAAGACACCATTCTTTGGTCACGCTCATTCCTCGCGCTTTCAGATCATAATCTTTGTATGTGATAACGACATCACTCCTGCTCCAAGCCCCTACTTCGAGCCCTTTCAACCAATACCCGTGTAATGAGTGCATCGTCAACATCCGGCACACTCCATGCCCCTCTCAAAGACCTCCTTCCCTTTGCGCTGAAAATTAACCAGGAAGCCTGCACCCACTACACCGCCATACAAGATGCAGCCGACGAGATCGATGACCAGGACACTGTCGGGGAAGCTGTGGACGAGATGATGGACACCGCCTACATCAACTGCATGCTCTACCAAGGAGCCAGTGACGAAGTGGAACAGCGGAAGGGAGAAGAACAGCTGCTTAATATGAGAAGCAACCTCAAGCTGTCTATGGTAGGTCTAATTATATTTTCGACGAAACTCGAATAATGCAGGATGGCTGATATGTTTGTACGTGTTCTTCTGACAGGCTCTCATCAGATTTTGTCAGCTTCGAAAAGTGACGAGGGGCGCACCGCCGCAGGATGATCCGGAGTGGAAGATGGAGGACTCGCTCATTGAGTCCATTAAAAATTTGGCATGTCGGGAGAATGAGGATCCCAGGATAGAAAAAATGACGCAGGGGGCACGAAAGTAGTACCTTGAAGCCACGGGACTGTTTAAAGTTCCTTTACATTTGCAAACGCACTCTGCTATCTGATGATATGGTCTTGGCTAATAGTCGCTTACTTTTGAATACTGAAAAAAAATTGCTCTTATTAGTGCTGCCAGTGGGGTTATATTGAAACGAATATTGAACGGAATTGTTGGATGCTACATGGGGAAACTATAATTCTTGTTTTCCAACTTTCACCGTCCTTCTTCACTACTTATTTCGCTCAGCACCCCTTTCAATTGCCCTTCTGTTCAAGGTGGACCACCTCGATGTTGTTACCGTCCGGATCAAGCACAAAGGCCGCATAGTATCCTGGGACGTAGTTCCTCTCTCCCGGTGGGCCATTGTCCTTCGCACCGGCCCCCCTATCACCAGAAGCATATCAATGACTTATTCAAGGTCGACCCCCAAAAGATCAACGACGATATCACGTACAAGGCTGCTTGATAGAATTCATCCACCACCTGCCTGCTCTCAGCTCCGAACGCCAGATGCAGCCCCTTCACTGGCGACCCGTCCGCCCCTACGTCTTTCAGCCAGAGGTCAGGTTTGCCGTTTGCCCCAAGGCCAATATGCTTTTCTCCAAAGTTGAAGATTTCTTTGTATCCCAACGGAGCAAGTGCAGCGAGGTAGAAGGTTTTGGAAACGGAGACGGAGGTGACGCCGAATGTGGTGTGGTGAAGGACCATTTTTCAGGTGGGATGTTATTTATTCAGAGTAGGTGAGATGGAATTGTACGAAAGCGGTGGGTTGGGCTGGTGAGGGACCGATTGTGGACTTGAAGTCTGCTTCTTATGTGTTATGAGAAATTTCGTTATCCAGAAAACGTGGTTTTCATATCTTAGAACTGCTTAGAAATAGACCCTTGGTGTACCATCACGAGGACCGCGTAAAGCTGGTAACAATTGAGTTGAGTTTATAAGGCCAGTCACGAGCTATTTTCAAGCTGGCGTGGACACTTGTTAATTCATGCATGGCGTTTCAAAGGGCTTCACACAGTCTCGGCGTTTTCATTGGTGGGCGGTGGTCAGCGGAGAATTCCATGAAATTGACTGGTACTCCAAGCGTTCAAATCTTTGAATCGAGTCTCAGACATGAGACTTTAAACAACGCATCGATGGCGCGCGTCCTTAGAAACACAAGAACTTATATTCAAGCGGCAGATTGAGCTTGTCGTCCTGGGTTGAGTGCCTACTATCCCATACCATAGTCAGTTATCACGTTTTGAGAAGCGATACTGTACAATTTCTATCTAACTTTCACGCAACTGGTAACAGACTGTCATGAATTGAATAATCCTTGAGAAGAAACGCATAGTGTAGGTCGGCGAACGGCGTTTGAATCAGTGATGTAGAAAAAGCAAAAAACACAATTTTTCCTTAGGACGTCAGACTGATACCAAATCTTAACATTTCTCTTCAAAAAAAGTTCTTTCACCTGCTTTGCTGAGTCACGCGGTTGCCATAAGGTGTAAGATTTCAGGCGCTGAGATTTACTCTAGTTATCTAAGTAGATATTCGGGTTGTATCAGCAGATACTATACGGAAGCTTGAGATGAACGCCTATCACACCGTTGCTGGATGACGGGTAGTCGCTGCGGGAGATGGTATTCTACTGGTGCTGCCCGGGTTTGATCGTAAATTTACTTTTGGCGGTTCGAACATAGGCGTGAATAATTTTTGTAGAATGGCGATGTATATGCATTGGAAGTGAACCTATGACTAATGCTGAGATTGCCTGGTACATCACCAGTTTCCCCAAGCAAATGTTACATTTTATGCAGAGGCGAAGAGCCTGAAAAAGACAGTGTTGAGAATATGAGATGGTTTGTTACGAACTTAGTTTCACTTCCTTTGCGTTTTACATTGTCGTGTAAAGATTCTAGAAGCATTCTACTTCTCCACCATTATTGTGCACGTTCTGAACGTGTAAAAGAATATCTCGTTCTTCAACCGCCTCGAAATCACATGCTTCGTCCAAACACCCCATATTGCCCAGTGGACAGAGCCTTAACCTGTCACATGAGCCTAAACATTTGCCAGATGCTACACAAGATCGTCACAATCAATACACTTAAAGGGGAGATGATGGCACTTCACCTTTGTCCCTGATAGTTATCCAAAGTTCGGGCCCGCATTTGTGCGCCGTGTGAGCAGGGATTGTTTTGAATTGGAGACCACAATCGCTGCATTTCAATCTGAGGCGGAAGAGACCACGAGCGACATAAAAACATGAGTTGGGCCATGATGTCGGTGAAATTTCAACTCAACTCTTCTGGTTTTGTTTTTGCTGTAGAAGAATGACTTAGTCGAGGAGTGGGAAGATACTATAACTCGGCTTACTAATACTAGGTGCCGCTGCTACGTTTTTATTGGACGAAGAGGCGGATACAACTGTCACCTTAGACCGTGTCACAGCTATGAACGTGCGAGTAAACGGACATGTCGTACTGCGAGGACAGGGCATAGACGTACACTCTTCGAGGCGAACTCGTTTCGAGGGAACTGCAGAGCTTTCGGCCCGAGGTGTGCTGCCATATAAGGCACGTTTTCGTAAGGTGACAGGCGCTCTCTCGACTGTGGCAATACCCGTATGTCCTTCATCGAAGGAGAAGTGGTCAGCACACATGTTAATGGCAACGCTGGATGAAATTACCTGCTCTTACATCGCTGCGGCTAACTCTTGATGGTGGTTTACTCTTCTGCATAGACTTGGTGGGGGCTTCGAACGTTGGAAGAAAAGGTGGAAATAGATCATTAATGAGGGAAATTTTATGGGAGAAGAACAGAATAAATCACGTACGTCTCTCGAGGTCAACTCGTGAAGAAGGCCTAACCACGCTCTCAACCTCAACCTCGTCTTCGTCTTCAGCTTCAACATCCTCCTCGACACGCTTTGACGAGGTAATGTTCTCCATCATGCTAACTTTCCCTGTATTGGAGATGAATGTTCTTTTCCATTTATTGTGTCCATTTTCAGCATACTCACCTTTTATAACTGCTTCAACGATGAAGCTGATGTGTCCGAATACTGGAGGATCCTTGAGGTACAGATCCATTCCCTCAGGAGGCAGGATTGCGTGTGATTGGTCCCGTGGATGCTTGAGAAGTTCGTCAAAGTTCCTAGCAGGAATCGAGACCTATAGAATGCGTGAGATGTCAGGCAGCTTTGAATTTCTTGTCATAGCGCACACCTTCCACATACGGAGGTATGCACCAGCAAGGCGGTCGTTGGTTGCTGCCATGGTTTTTTGGAGTGCGGAGGCCGTGGGTAGGGGTTCTCCATCTTCGGCGTAGATTGTGGCCTCGTACGAATCGGATCTCCTGAAATCCAATAGAAGAGTTGTATTGTCTGCTTCATGGTGGATATGACCTGTATGGTGATGTTAAATGCGGTCAAGGATAAAGCTGCCGAATTTAACGTCGGGCTGGCTTGCCTTTGGGAAGGAGGGGATACGCTCGAGGAGGCAAATTTTAATTGGCTCAGAAGAGCATTCGGCGGGTATAGGAACGAAGTGGGACCGAGGGTACTAGTAGCCTCCCGTAGACTAACTTCGTGACTTCTTGTGACAAGTCACAACGCAAGGCGTGGGTAGGTCGAACACTAGCGGTGATGCATGAATGAACGATGAGCTGAAGGATGACGCGGCTCAGACTCGGAGTTGGAGATCTGTAGGGAAAGAGTTGGAGCAGAATCATCTCTCATTGCATCTCCCGGTTTGCCTCCTAGGCCCCACTGAACGCCAATAGTGTTCAGTGAATGTACTACCTAGACGTTGATGCCCGTTGACGCGTTGGTCGAAGACCCCTCGCAGAGTCTACATTTTGGCTTCGTTTCCAGCGGCCGACTTGTCTCCTCGATTCCGGATTCTACACGAGGCACCCGCGGTCTTCAAGTTTGGTTTCCCATCTTCGGTCGTTTCGGTCCATATTGACTCTCATGAAGAATATACGGTTCCCGTTTCAGTGCAGTTCTCCCCCAACGCATCTTACGACCATGAAGGTCCTTACGCCCTTCGACTTCGTTCTTCACGAATGCACAACACATTTTATCACTTCGAATTCTCTTGTTCTTACCTTTTGTGTTCACGCACAACATCGACTTTCCTGCCTATTGAGTCCTCAGGATTCGCATAGTGTTTTCAGCCTTACCATCGGCCCCCGCTCTCCCACCCTATCCCTTTATCACTTTACACTCTTCTTTCCTCATCTACTCGATTCAAAGCGCTGTAATAACGAACTCAGAACGAATCGACCTGTTACACCAGCACTTCCCTCATTTCTTATTCTGTTATTCTCACACTGGCGTACACCCACATTCACATTCATACCCACACTCACAACTCACCACCCACGCTTCTTTGATAGGATTCATTTGTATTCCGCTAGCCAGGTCTACGAACGTAATTTTATTTTATGGATGAAATAAACCAACTGTTTCATACTAGTATGGTATTTCACTAAAATTTACCTCTCGATTCAAAGGTTACATACTTCAGTAGTTCGACTTCCAGTACAGGTATACCATGGTGGAAGCTCAAGTCTTGGTATTCGTCGTGTTATGAGATATCCAATGCAGTAGATATGATACAAGACTGAGCGCAGGGACTCCAAATTCTGGAGACCAGAGATCATCTCGAGCTCGCTACTGATACGTTATATTCTGGCAGGCGCCCAGATTATACAGCGCGTAATTTTTGACTAGTCAACATCTTTGAGGGATTCACAAATATAAAACGTGTGAGGTTGAGCGTAACAAATGGATGGAGAAAAGAGCCAATCCGAGTTATAGTGCTTGCACGGCTGCCCTCCCGGTAATAGGATACAGCTAAACATGATTTCGATAGCGGTGGCAGAATATTGAGCAAGTTTGGAGAAATTATAGAGCTTTTCTTTTATACTCGCTTGTAATCATTTCCTGAACAAACAAATGTCACAAAGGTCTTTCATAGCGATCGCCAGATACCAAAGAAAACTTTAGCCGAATCGGTTACATAGCTGCTCAATACTTAGCCTTAGGTATTGAGCACTGCACCTGGTGTCTTCACCTGTGAATATTATTCACCAGTACTTATTGAAACTACACCCTTCGATTTGCACCAGTAAGTAGTCTTAATAGTTGTTCTAATTCTTGGTTAATGCTTTGTAGGCGCACCCAACTCTAATGGCCGCTCCATCTTACACGAGGCGTGTGTGCAGAGACCAATGATATCTTGCGCTAACTGTTTCCATAGCTTTCTTATGCGACTGCACAGACTGCTGATGTCGTTTATGGATATTCCAACACAGCGAAATTTAAAGTAGATAGGGAATAAGTAATGACAACTACCGCATATGCCTTACAATTTATATTTACTTCGCGGTTGCAGTTCCTGATCTGTCAATTCTTAGTACACACATTTCATCTTTCACATTTCGCCTTTCTGCTTCGCCATGCACTCGATTGGCCGCGATTAGAAGGAGTAAAAATAAGGACTTGCTGACCCCTCAACACACACTCCAACCCAGCCGTACCACTAGTACGACGCTCATGTCAGTGGATCGAACTACTTTCTAAAATATCGTACACCCATACAGCTCAGCACCCGACTGGGAGATTGGCCTTGACCGTGAGTCGGACTAGGACTTTGCAAATACTTCCCGGTACGGAAGTATGCGTCGTTACTACCTCACCCTGGAAGATTCTATAACGTCAACTACGTATCACTGATTTCTCGTTCTTTGTTCCTATCGTGTGGTTTTACTGTTCCAAAACTCATGACTCGTTTTCTACGTACATTATGATACCCGCCCCATCTCTTCGCAGTACATGCACAAGCATCTACTTAATTCTCAGATCCACAGGTCTATTATTATCAGTATCCTCTGGAGATACTATTATTCGATAAGAAGTTCCTGAGTTCACTGGAACATAAATTTATGATAGGTGGGCGTAGATTTTGAGCCTCGCGTGTAGTGAGATCTACAACAGAGTCGTTGTCATAATCAGGTCACTAGATTTATCTGCAGGCCTCTACTCACATCGAAATTAAAAACGTTTCCACCACTGGTAACCGTCAAGATGTAGGCAGAAACTCCCTCATAGCAAGCCTTAGCGGGATCACCGTTATAGTCGATTCTTTATGTAAACAACCTGGTAAACGGGGAGAAACAGGAAGAGCATTGAATTACTCGCATCCTTACCCCAGGTTCGATCATCCGAATGACCAGCAACAGTGTCCATCCTGTATCAAATTAAGTTACGATCGGCCCATCGGAGTAATGACTCCACTCTACCCGTTGGGATGCGTTCTAATATCAGACGTCGACGCTGCACCACCTGCGTGCCTAGCTGAGAGACTCTCTGAGAACCTGCAAGCGGCCAGAATTAGAGATAGATGTTTGCGTCAACAACGGAAAAGGCCATGCTTCTGGATGTCTATTTTGATACTTACCGTAAGGGATCAACTGTAACTTTGAGTGCGGTATCCTCCGGGCCAATTTGGAAATAGGTTTTGGAGACGAAGTTGAATTGCCCAGTGCCGTAAGGTTCGAAATCGTACAACGCGGTGTGCTTAACTGCGACGAGAGATCCTACTGGGATAACCCCTTAGAGTCTATCATTGAAGTCATATGTGGTCTACTCGAGTAGGGAACACCGACAAAATCGGTAATAGTCAAAGTGATGAGTTGGATTCCGGTGAAAAGAAGGTATTTCACATCATTTCTCGCCATGAGTGACATGGTAGTGGTTGAGGCCTCAAGGACACTATTCTTTTCGAAGAGGTTTGGTGATAAAAGGAGATACAACAATGTCTTTGTTTGAGTCGACATCAGACTGAAAAAGTTTCCCAGAGACATTCAAATCACCGTTGGAGAGTTCTAGAGCGAGATTTATGAATCTATGGAGAAGAATAGAGTGGAGCATTATAGATAGTAGCGTCTGGGCCGACACTGGGGATGCAGGGTGTGAATAGTGCGTACTTACGGTCCCATGGCCAACGTGATGGAGAGCCTAGTGGAGAGGTGCACGGGCGCCCTTTTTTTCTGGAATTTATCAACGCAGCCGTTTCTCCAGCGGCTGCATATGTCATCCATACGCTTCGCTTTGTTCATCAAGATGCTGAACACAAAGATCAGGATTGCTTCCAAAAATTTCAGTCGCAACTCCAATGGTAATAAGATTCTTCACAGGAATGGAATGCGGCCACAGTCGGCAATTTGAATAGCACACGCAATTTTTTGCAGTGAAAAATAGCTTCCATACGACTCCGTCAAATACAATTCAATTTTAAGCAAAAGTAATTAGGGACACGACCGGCCCGAAGACATGGAGGTTCTTTTGAATGCCCGCTCATGAAGCGCCTATTCATGAAGGGCTACCACGAAACCCGAAGAAGCCTTCTAAGTTCTAAGTATATGCTAATGCGCCCCAAACCCCCATACATGGAAGCAGGAATGAAATTCAAGCTTCAGTCCCCAGGAGGCTTCGGGGCTTATAGGCACTCCCGAGACTTGACCAAATCCAAATCCAATACTCGTGTTGAGTCATCAGCGCTGTTGGCGAGTATCACCGATCTACTGAAGCCAACGTACTTGAGCCAGTCAGAAGACTTGTTATATTTGTAACGGTTGGATAAATTTAGGATGAGGAAAGAAGGAATACCATGATTAGCCCGTTTGTGTAAGAAATCTGTCCATACAATGAGTAGTATAATTTGTTTTCGAATCATATCAAGATAGCAGGGGGACTTTTATTCTACACTTCGGTACTTACTTGAGCGGAAAAGACGCGTTTCCGTAAACAGGTTTTGAATGATTGAAATTGGATTTAAATCAAACTCTTTCTCTATAAAGGCCGTGGTTTATATAATTCTCTTCTGTGTCACTATTTCTGGGGAGTTACACGCAGTTGGGAACATTCTGCGAGGGGTCATGCTTAAATTTTGAATTGCGCTTTTGCATAAACGCTATTCGCTCTGTAATCGTAATAATGTCCGGGAGAATTTAGGAAGTGAATATGTTACATGAGATTCCTAAATTTCAACTCGATACTAGCCTAAATTATGTGATGTGTTCACTTGGATAGAGGATTATTCGTAACAGATCTAATTATGACCGGGCTTTCTGACTCTATAAATTTTATCCAGAAAGATCTACAATTGGTTGGGACAACTAACAAAGCTAGAGCGACAGCGTCATTTATGACCATATACAAGGGAGAACATGGTCCGCAGAAGATGGAAGTCCTGCCAGTCGATGAGTCTGGGTAGTGCCGTGCTTGGCGGAGAAGGTACAAGGCGCCAAGTTTGGATGAATGGATTTCCCATTCGCCACAGAGGTGATAGCCGTAGAGGTCTAGTTCAAGTAAATACTGAAAGTTCAGAATCTAGCGCTCACGAGGAAACCTTCCTGTTCAGGGGAATATTACAGACTCTGGAGGCAAGGTGCGATAGAAAACGTATAAATACCTCTCCCTCTAGAGCCCTTTCATTCAGATCCTCTTCCTACATTCGATCAGGTTAGCATCCGGGTCACTCTTTCCAAGCCTCTTGTTCATCACCCGGTCGTATAACTTTCAACTCACTCCACTCTTTTTCTGTCATTTAGAACCTACGCCATCTCACAATAATGCAATTCAACATTGTCTTCATCACCACCGCTGTCCTCACTTCCGCCTCTCTGGTGATGTCGGCCAGAATTAACTTCTTCGCTGGGGCGGACTGCACTTCTCAAGTAGGGGGTAACGATGTGGGGCCTGGAACATGTTTAACTTTGGGAAGCGGCTCGGTGAGGTCAGTCGGGTACTCTGGTGTCCCCAATCGAATCGACTTCTACATTTCTGGTGGTGGCCACGATTCTTGCACCAATGGTGCGACCGCGTCGCGTGGTGGCGGCTCTGGGTGTGTAACCGCACCTGCCGGGTAAGCTCTCTGAGTGATTTTTTTAAACAATGGGATGGAACTAATGATGTTTTTTGGGGCAGAGTTAATTGGGAGAGTGTTGCTGTCTTTTAAATTTCTAGTGGTTGTAGCCACAGAGACCGCTCTCAGTTCCATCAGTCTTGATATGTGAAACGATGTGTATCGAATTGTAATCGCTCAAAGGATTTGACAAAATCAAATAAAACCGTTGTTTGAGATACTTATGTTGCGTTTATGAGTATGTATCAAGATAACTGACGATTACCATGATAGGTAGGCCGTAATTGATTTTTGGGACAGAGGAAACATTGTAACATGAGCATGCGTGATTGGGGATGGAATAGTCATAGTCACGACTCAAGTTGAACCAAATTGATAACACCGAGATAAACCTGCAGACAGATTTCGAAATGACACTCGTTAACTAACTTGATGCAACACATCAGCGGCTTGTCAGTGGGGATATCACCACTGGAATTCCCCAACATTAGTCTTTAGAAACTACGACGTTGACACCCAAAACATCACGACGCACCCTCGCAGACGATGGTGGTCAGCACCAAGGGTTTAACCAGTCCGATAGTGCAATCCATTGATGGGCTCGAAACTAACAAATGGGATGACTCGAGCCTGTAATTAGCGCATACGTTACCGAAGACCATGAAAAATACTACTTATGTATCGTTAGTCGGCGGCGCTGCTGTTGAACGGTGTTCAGACCACAATAATACTGCGAGTGACGTCATTTGCCGGCGCTTCTTGGAACGGGCCGGTCAATTAACCGTGTGATGTTAACCCTGTGCTGAATCAGAATATCTTCAGCGCGACAAATCTTCGACATTAACTTCCACGTTGAACAAGGTGCCATACAAGACGCAACTATAAGCTACTATCTCTCCGCCGTTGCTCTCTGCCTCTTCAGTAATCTTCAGTAAAGTCGAATCCTCAACGGACACTCAAGCCTAGTCGGACTTATGGTGACAACGATGGGCGTTCACGAATGCTGAATCGTAGAATTGAGACCCCTGCCTCACTCTTGAAAGGAACGCGACGCCATCCCCTGTTCCTCTCGATTTTCTGCATCTGCCTGCGTGAATTTCGTGGGGTTGTTCTGGATGGGACAGTTTTCTCGTGTAATGGGGAATCTAAAAGATGAACTGATTATGAGTCTTTGATTGGTTATCACTGCGATGGCTTTCGAATTCTCACCTTGGCTCAAATTTATATTCACTAGTTCTCCATCATCTACATCATTGACCAACCACCGCGTCGCATTGTAATGTATTGTGGTAGTCGAGAATCGGATAGACCAAAATCTCTAGTACGCAAGTTGGTGCGAAGGGCCGCACGAGTACAGCAGCGGTCGTCTGCCGTAGGCATGAGAGCGAGTCCAAAAGTAGACGGTGAAACGGGGTGAGGAAGTGAGTGGAAAGGAGGGTCCGATCGTCGAGCGGATACGTTCAAAAGGGGGAATAAGGCGTCAGGGAGGCGTCAAGGCGTCAAATCGTGCGCTCGAGGTGCGTTCGCCGAGTTCTTGTCGTAAGAACTTGGTTTAACTTCTTAGTTCGTCGTGCTTCGGGCTGGTGAGTGAAGGTCATGGGATTCACTGAAGCTATCCTACGATACAAGGTAGTTTTTATACCTACTCGTAGCTAGTATTCAGGGGTAAAAAAATCACAGGATAGAGGTGAAAGGGGTCCGCAAACGATAGATATTGTAGAAATATAGTCCTCGTGATAAAATGAGTCGGAAAATTAGAGAAAGGTCAAAATAAAAGATCATAACCCGGAAACCAACGTGGATCGCGTCGTGAATAAGGGGAAAAGATAGATAGAAATGGAAAACCAGTCAGTCGAGAGGGTCTAGGCTTGTAGGGGCTGCTGGATGTAGGGTTTTCGACGAATCGGTGCGTGATCTTGATACGTACTTCCGAATTGGGGTGCCGGGCGCTAATTGAGATCGCGTTTGAGTCGATTTCCGTGCGTAGGCAGGTAGGATACCTTACAGCATCAAGACCACGCTCATGAAGATCTGATTGAGGCGTCAAGGACATTATTCCTTTCGAAAATAAGAATTTCGCACTCTGTTGGGTTGGTAATAATAGGAAATACCACAATAGAGAGGATGCGCAAAGCCACTGAAAGCCATCAGTGGCTTATTTACGCTGTGCAAACAGGCATAGCCACTCGGTGGCTTCACGTGTCTATTTTTAGATTCGTTGCAATTGAACCATTTTTCCTC
>Ga0247741_1001367_pt1 | contig 13563 bp, 12 predicted proteins | sample UWRJL213509R2_FD_180945 | JGI IMG/M metagenome (GOLD analysis project Ga0247741, IMG submission 180945) | Plant litter microbial communities from Arlington Agricultural Research Station in Wisconsin, United States - UWRJ-L213-509R-2 | ecosystem: Environmental > Terrestrial > Plant litter >... | reverse complement strand
CTATCGCACGCACACGCTTAACGCATACGCACTGGCACGACCGCACGCATGGATTCAACTCACTACATGTGTAACCCTTCAACCTTTATACTTATTACAGTACAGTAACATTCTAGTTGTATTACTTATTCCAATACAGTAATTCTGTCTTATGGGCTTTGTGAAGACAAGAACGAGATTAGACGCCCGTCACGCGTCACCGTTTCACCTCTGCGGTCAAGTTGGAATTTGTTTGCACATGTGGATCACCTGTATGCGCTCTCAACACAATTGAGTCAGCTCGCCATTATTTCTATGGTTAAAGACGAAGAGCCCCTTTGAGAACTTGACAAAGACTACGGCATACTTACTACTTATTGTACAGGGTTTTTTTTTATATCAGCCAACATCTACCCCTGCGACTTCCAAGATGAAGTTAAACAAGCAGTTAAGCAGCTCGAAGTTTCGTAAACCTCTCCCATGACAATAAGTAGCTGCGTCTTTCGAACAATAAAACTGGTCTCTGTCCCACCCGACCGTCCATCACTCTACCTTTCTTGTATCATTGTGTCCCTGACACCTCAAATTCTGTACTTTGTCTTAGCGCCTACAACTCACACATATTCACCCGACAAGGACACGGTTTTAAACGCCGAATTGAATGTGCAATGAGCATTCAACAACAATTCTTCAACCATGACTTCTGCGACTGCACGATGGTTCAAGTCATGATTGGGCGTTTATTGTTTTCTGACTGGTGGTCCGAGCTTGGGGGTATAAAATCATGTCTCATCCAGAACCAAAGATAACCAAACCACCTCCTCACTCTTCACACGAGCTAACCTCAGCCGCCTCAAAGCCAATCACCCCACCCAAATTTGATGGATTCCTTCACCACCTTCGTCTTCTCTTCCACCGCCTCCTCCGTCGCCGTCAAGGCCGACAACATGCCTCTTGCCGCGCATGAGGACGTCACGATTGCCACCTCCGTTCTTATAGATGAGGAGAGGCAAAACAGCGGCGCGAATTGCTACTGCATCGTTGCTTGAGCTGCAACTGCCAACATCTCAGCTCGAAATTTATCCCGCAGGGATGTGGTGAGTAGATTTTTGGGAGTATTTTTCCTTTTAAGTTAGTTGACGAGAAAGCTTTAGCACTACTACCGGATACGCCACTGTTCTGGATGCATATTGGCTTATGAATATACCCCCCTCCCACCGGATTGACATACATACCACATACCCACACTTGTAAACTACTCACACCACCCACTCTCCTTTAAATGACTATTTCCATTTGTGCCCTTTCCCAAATTATTCTGTCAATATGGGCGATATAGAGTGCAAAAAACATGACGGGTACAGGTTTTAAAAATACACATTTTTGGTACAGGTTTGACAAAACTCCGATTTTAAGTACATGATCGATAGGACCTCCACTTTAGTACAAGCGGCCAGCTCACTTATTACAAGGGTCGTGATTGGCTGGCATTGTATAGTCCTAAATTGGGCCTGGCTAGTGTCCGAGTCAGGGGACCTGGAGGAAACATAGTATTTCCTGAAGCTCCTCATTCACTCTACCCAGTATCAGGTCCAGTAGGCTAAATATGTACTTGTAAAAGATGTGAAATGTTTATTTCAGCCGATAGCTTCCCTTAAGTTGTTGAGCGGTTACCGTGGTTTGGAAAGCACTGAGCGCTGGGCGCCTATTTAAATTTGATTGCCGCCGTATTGCCACCGTTGTGAAATGGGCTCCCACCAACGCTGTAAATCTTCGGGAAAGTCTTACACAGTACCTCCAAATAGACTGAATAGAAGGAATCGCCAGTCCCTTGCTGGAGGATCAAGTAATCGGCCCCATAGCTGACTCTATATTAGTGTCAGGTGTCTATATCTGGCGTGTCAATGTACTGCTGATGAGCAAGAACTATTCTCATTGGTCAGATCCATTCTAATCCACGATTAAGTCCCCAATCTACACCAAAACTTCTGACAATGTCGAGTTCAACCTGTACCAAATTTTGCGAAATGGCTTCGCAAACCTGTACTAAATTTGAATGAAATTTGATTTATTTCACAAATGTTTATTGCACAGTATATTGCCCATATGTCAATATGATGTACTGAACGGGCGCCTAATCTGTGGAGTCTAGATTTGGTACCCGCTTTATGCAAACTCTCTATCCTCTTGTTTATCTTTGCATGCTTTATGGTATCATAAAACTCTTCACATAATTTGAATAAATTCTGATAGCTTCAACTAGCATGCTTCGAGATTATTTCGTTCTACAAAGTAGCTGTCTTGCAGTTACCTCGACGATTACGGAGGAAGACAACATAGAAGCAGCTAACGGACATCCACAAGTATTTCTTCTGGTCTTTTGGATGAATTACTACGTAAACGCACTCGGCCAGTAGATAAGTCTGCTATTGTCCGGCGTCTTTCAACTGTGCAGACCGGGAGTGCGCGCTCTGAACAAGCCATAACGTAGCTCAATCATCAGCATGACAATAGCTACATCTTTCGAACAATGAGACAGGTCTGTGCCGGCAACCGTTGGTTAATGTACACACCCTCTGCCTGTATTGTGACATTCACTCTCTCCGATAATTACCTATGTATTTTGCACTTTGTCTTTGCGCTTGTAACACATCTACATCCGCCCGACACTAGCACGGCCCAAACCCCGAGAGCCCGAGTCGAGCAGGCGATGAACGTCAAACAACAAATTTTCGGCGTAAGGTTATGTCCCGTACCTGAACGATGATCCGAGTCATGATTGGGGGATAATTGTTTCCGTCCACTTGTCCCTACCAGATCGGCTTCAAGGTATAAAGCCATCCCGTCTGGAATATATCAAAAACCACCAACCACCCTCTTACTCCCCACTCCTCGCACCCGAGCTAGCCTCAAAGCCACCCAATCAACACCCACTGCACCCAAATTCAATGGATTCTTTCACCACCTTTGTCTTCTCCGCCACCACCTCCGCCGTCAATGCAGAACATATGCCTGTCGCGGCCCATGAAGACATCGTGATCGCCACCTCCGTCCCTTCGGACGAGGAGAGGCAAAATAGCGGCGCGAACTGCTACTGTGTCGTCACTTGAGCTACGGGACCCCAGTTCGCGAAGATTACACTGTACGAATGGTGAGTGAATTTCCAAAAGTATTGCTATTGTAAATGTAGCTGATATCAAGGATGTACCCGCAGATGTCACCGGATACCAGCAGCGCTTTCCCTGATGCACATTGACATGGGCTCATAAATATACCCTTCACCCGCATACATACCACACACTTGTAAACTGCCGTCAACCCATCCACACTCCTTTGACCACTACTATTTTATTCATGATCTTGCTCAAATGATATATATTTCTAAGATTTAAAGTTTAAACAAATTCTAATCATGGGCACTGTCAATGATGTCATCATTCATCAAATATTCATCACTGATACGGTATCGAGGACGGGCGCCTAATTCAACTCTGTAGAACGTGATCGCCACTCTGCTGCATTCTCTCTACCCTCTCCTATTCCTTCGTTACGCCCTTTGAGGAATCCACGATAATCTCAACTATACTTGGACGCTGGGGTTCATTCCAGTTGTATTGTTCTAAATAATTCTCTGTATATATTCGGTGGCAAATATTGGTGCACAGGTAGGAGAAGCGCTAGAAGTACAATAGTAGTCGGAAAAGCAAGACGTTCGAGTCAAGACGGTTTAGGTATACAATGTAGGCTGCGCATAGAGTAAGCAGGTCGAAAGTAGACGAGAGAAACGGCATAAGGTCTAGATATCAAACGCGTAAACCAATTCAACACCATCACCGCTTCCTAAGCATAAACCTCCCTTCCTTTTCCCCCTTTCCACTCGCAACCCAAGGGAGTCTCCTACCACCCCTAACAACATCCCTCGGCCTCAGCCCATCTTCAAACCGCACATCATAGCCCAATACAATAACAGCCAACATCACTTTCATCACAACCGCCGCGTAGAACCGTCCGGGACACGCGTGTTGCCCACCGTACCCCCAGGCGAGGTACGACGTGGTGGTGGTGGTAAGGAGGTGCCGCGTTCCGGTGTGCGTTGAAGGGGTGGGGTAGGAAGGCATGGGCGGAGATGGTATGGATGGGTAGGACGAGGACGAGGACGAGGATGAGGGAGATGCGGTGGTGTATTGGTAGGAGGGATACGCAGAGTCGTAGGGGGCAGCGTGGTCTTCCAGCAGCTTGGAGAACCGGAACCCATCAAAGGTGCTTGCTGTGCTCCCGTAGATGCTGCCGTCGAGGTGCCGTGGTCGGGCGGCTGCTGCCAGGACAGTTCCGGAGGGAATAAATGTCCCGTCAGAGAGTGTGATGTCTACGTGTGCCTTGCGCACCATGGTCACTAAGGAGAAAGATCGGGACGCATATACTTTGATACGCTCGAACACGTACCTGAAGGCATCCCGCTCATCCGCAACGATTCCTTGATGAAGCTGTCGAGCTTATGCATCTTGTCCAGGGAAGACTTGGACCATCCCTCTCTGGAAACGATGCTCTCGATCTCTTTCCTCATGGGCGACGCGTATTTTGGGTTGGCAGATAGGTAATAAAGTACATGGAGGAAATTCTGCAATACAAAAGTGTTTCATGAGCACCGTGAGCATGGGGATTAGACGAGACATACCGTTGATATGGTCTGAGTAGCTGTCTGGTTGAGGTCAAATAGGTGAGAAACCATGCGATCAACCGAAGCCTGCTTCGAGTCGTCGTTGACTATCCAGGTTAGAACGTCATTCTGAAAGTTAATAGTTAGTTCTGACTGTTACTCTGGTACGTGTGATACTCACAGGTATAGATTCTCGTTGTCTCGTAGGACTCAATGTGATCAGCTCTTTCTTAGAGTTCGCAGACTCTACACGTTCGTGGGCCATGGTCGTAAATAGGGTTCGTAGCTTCCGTCGATTGCGATAGGAACGCAGGAAGAATTTGCAGATACCGGAAGTGTATTTGGGGAAGAGGTTGAAGGTGAAGGTGTACTGTGATGTGAAGTTTTCTAGTGAAACTTGTGTGCTGAGTGACTTATAGTCTGCATTTCCGCCTAGGAATTTCATTGAAAAATGACAATTGTTGTTAAAGGGTCCTCCCACTCACTAATCGGAAGCCCAAAGAATAGTCGATTGTTTGAATTATTCACAGTGCGTAGAATGAGGTCAGTTGGATCGGTTTCTGTCCACCCTGTTAAAAGTTCAGCTAGATATAACGATATACAGTAGGATTCGGCCGACCAGAGGTTCCTTCTGAAGGCTTCACTGAGCTACTCAAGACGCTCGAGATCCCTTCCCGGACATACGGGAGCACTGAGGATACATTCTGAGTGATATATCGCGTCAATGCGCTGACATCCTCAGATCCAGGTGAGTGACAATGACTAGGGTGTAACAGCGGAGTGTCTGCCTGGCGAAGAAGAATTAAGGGTCGTGTTGCACCGCGTAACATTTCTCAACTGACTTCATTAGCCAAACCGACAAAAGACAAGTCCACTTCTGGGAACTTGCGCAGCTCTTCGACGAGTTGGGTGCCAGTGACCACCACAAGCCACCGGTGCAATGTCGCGAGTTTGAAGACACCAGGCCTGTACTAATGAACATACAAATTAGTACGTCATGGATGGTTACCAATTCAATAGCACACCTGCTCGTACGCTGTGCGCAACACTGAAGGCCCAATAAACACAAATGACAACGCGTCAATGTATGAAAATATGTATCCTTTCCGGCCGAGAGTGGGTATATGCTTCAACTGCGTGAGTGGAGCGTCAGCAGAAGTTCGGAAAATTGGGTGGCATACACACATTTGGTTCCGCTCTTTCGCTCCGGGATATGAGGGCGAGAACGATGGCTGCGCCGAGGAAGACAAATATCAGGCCTGAGCCTGCGTCTTGTGGATCCATTGAAGGAGTCGGCGGTGCAAGGAGCACGCTGCAGCGCAGTATTTTGCTGGGAGGACAAAGGATGGTTGAGAACCGGCCGCGGTTACTTTCTCCACCTCCTTGCCGTAACGGGACACGGAACAAATATTTTGGGTCCCTGTAAAGCCTCCGACAAGCAGATTAGATAAATTTCCCCTATCAATGGTGGATGATCTTGTAGAGCTGACCACAGTGTATTCTGACGTATCCATGCATATTTCACTCTTTTAAATGGCATATCAGCTGTTCTAATAGTCGAAAATGGGCATGTTCTAGATATAGCACTCCAAATTTACGGCCTAGATGCTCAAGTCGCGACTTTCTGTCTATTACGTGATGATGAATCCAGAATACTATTTACAAGTGGAATTACGCTCCGCTTCCATCTTCTCTTCTTCCTACTACCATAGCCCCATCGGCAACTCAAGTAATCATGCCCGGAACCCCATCTCTCGAGAAAATCTCTTCAAACAAAGTCTACGAAGGCGAGCTCTCCAAGTACAGGTTCAAAGTGAGGTCGATATGTTTCATTCAAAGCCGATGCCTCATTTCCTTTCTTCTAGTCCAGCGCACTGGGAGGGCTTGATGCCCAGTTTAACCTCTTCTTGCCACGCACCTCCAGTGGCACTAAAGTCCCTGTACTCGTCTACTTAGCAGGATTAACTTGTACGGAAGACAACGGGTGAGCATTAAATACCAGCCCGTTAATAATGCCGCACTGCTCACGAAATGGATACGCAGTGCACAAAAAGGAGGTTTCTTCCATGTCGCAGCTTCACAAGGCATCGCGATCCTATTTCCCGATACATCACCCCGTGGGGCTGGAGTAGAGGGAGAAGACAACGACTGGGACTTTGGGACGGGTGCCGGTTTCTACCTCGACGCTACGAACTCAAAATACTCAAAGCACTACAATATGGCGACTCATATTACCGTTGAGTTACCGCAAGTGATTGAGGCCGCAGAAATTCCCATTGTATGTCTTCAGTTGCTGCACTTGAGAATTCATATTAAAAACCCAATAGGACTTTAAGCGCCAATCCATATTCGGACATAGCATGGGTGGCCATGGTGCTTTAACGTTATACCTCTCTTCAAAAACGAAGCAGTACAGGTCGGCTTCCGCTTTCGCTCCCATTGCGAACCCAACAAAATGCCCTTGGGGGGAGAAAGCGTTCAAAGGGTACTTAGCAGGAGGGCTGTCAGAGGCCCTCAGCAAATACGACGCCACTGAATTAGTATCGAAAGCTACGGAACCCCTCCACATTCTGATTGACTACGTGAGTATATTGCAGGCTTATTGAGCTCGCTAAATTTACCAATGCAATATCCACAGGGTACTGGAGATAACTTCTATAAGCAAGGCCAGCTTCTGCCAGAGAATTTCTTGAAAGCCGCCCGAGACGCTGGCTATGACGAATTCCAAGTGAGGGTCAGGAGTCAAGAGGGTTATGATCACAGTTATTACTTCGTAAGTGATTGCTCGAACACTATCTGACGGAACGTGTCAGCTAATAATTAAGATAGATCTCTACATTTGCATCAGATCACATACACTGTATGTCTTCAACCGGTTCCCCGAATTTCGACTTAGGGCTCACGTTTTCACACAGTCCATGCGAACTTCTTAAAGGCGTAAGGAACCGACATCACAAATTGACGAAATCCCAATGTATAGTACACAAATGCCTTGACGTCTACCGAAAATACCAATAGGAACTTATTTTTGTTGACAGTGCACAAGTTTCCAGTCATTAAGTTCCCAGTCAGACTTCAGCAGAGATCCTAGAGCGGTAGAGAGCCCCCAAGTCGTCGATTTCGCTCATGATCCAGTTACTTGTAAGTGCAGAGTAAACGGACGCGCGAACCTGAGGGTCATGCACCAGTAAAGAGTCAACTAACGCCCGAGCTGACAATCATATGAGAAATTAGAGTCTGTCCCAAGCGTTCAAGTTCAGGAGCAAACCATCAAGAAGCTGTGCCCAAGGATCTCTGAAGTATTCCACTTCGCCTCGCACGATCCTCGCCTTTACTCGTATGTCCGTCTGAGATGCCTCACCGGACTGAGAGCTGCAAAACGACTGTTCATCTCCATCGTAGTGTATCCATCGAGAGGAGGACCGAGGCTCGTGGTCAAAGGGATGACACCCGCTGGAGAATAGATACCATTGGAGGCATGGGTTATAATCAACACTCGAGGAAAGGCCTAGAGTTGCAAAACGCACGCAAGCATGATGTATAGAATGACTCCGGCGCTCCAACAGTCCGATGGCATACTGAAAAGCACAAGTAATGTGAAAAAGCGATGTCTGAGAGTGGTGTACCAACGAACCCAATATATCCGAGGTGCTTATTGTCCAATGCCAGTATACCCTCAGGTGGAAGATATGAAACGGTTCCACAGACGTTGAAAGTTTCTTGGTGTGAGTTCAGACGAGCAAGTCCAAAGTCTGCAATAAGAATTCTTGGATAAGGTCCTGGAAAGTGCAGTAAGATATTCTCGGGCTATTCAAAGAAAGGCTATTAGCAAGTTTCGTTCTTTTTTGAGACAGTATCACCTTCAGATCTGTAGTCAAATATTAGCTTTGAACAAATTATATACAACATCGACTTCGAAGAATGTACCTCTATGAGAGATTGATTTATCATGCAGATATTTCAAGCCTTTCAATGTTTGGTACATTATGTACTTCGCTTCCGCTTCGCAGATCCGGTTTCCGGTACTAGAAGCGTGAGTGATGTACGTGAAGAGGTCACCACCAGTGCAGAGCTGCAGAAATATGTGACTGGGGGGTAGTTAGCACGTAGTGTCAGACCCTTGATGAAACGAACATGAAATTTTTATTCTCTTCTGTATCATATATTTCGTTGATGTTGGGCTGTCGCAAGGAATGAGTCGCCAGATAAAGGGAAGGAAGCTTGAGCTTACATGCTTCAACGTCATCAAAATTCGGACCTCCTTCATGACTTGACCCACTTCGTTATCTCTTTTCGTTCTGATGCTTTTACAAGCAACTTGGCGGTGTTTGATGGGATCCAGAGCTAGGTGAACTGTGGCAAATGAACCGGTACCGAGACACTGCGATGTCACGATGTAACCCCCGACGCGCTTGTGATTTTGAAAATAACTAAGGTCATTTTCCGAGCAGAGTAGCTCAGAGTAGATTCGCGTTACCTTGTGAGTAGGTTGCGTTGGAGGAGTGGGCTCAAAAAGAGTCAGTTTGTCCGCTCTTTCTTTCCAGATATGTACACATCGAAATGCTAAGAAATATCTCTCTCAGTCTTCTCAAGTAGAAAGTCACGCCTACCGTACTCACAAAGAGAGTTAGGTAGTTGTATCATATCGCCATGCATGAGGATGATAGCCGTCTTCTTGATTGGCTCCCCATTCAAAAGTATTCCGTTCCGAGAAACATCCTGTTACAAGTCAACGGCGTCAAGACGAGACATGCATAGTAACACACCTGACAAGATATAATGATGCCTCCGGTGGGAGAGCGGACCCTAAAGAAATAGATCAGCAGGCAGGAGGAAAATCACATATAGTTGGACCCCCATACGCATATAATTTACAATGGATGCCAGATACCATGACATCGTTCACCACGTATGAGCTGGAAGTACGGTCAGATTCGGCGTGAACAAGATAATTCCCAGCAGCACCATAATTCAGGATTGCGTCCGATGATAGCAGGCTTCGATAAAGAGATGACGATGGCTATTGGTAAAATATGGCAGTGAATTTATATTGTATCATGCACACCATACCATCCTTCCGACTATGGTTCGTCGTAATGAGTTTGGCGCATATATCCAGAGATCTTAGAGTATTTTCACCCCGATGTGGGGGCACTTGACTAGAGGCTAGTGAGTTCCAGAAATCAGCGCACATACCATGGGTGTAAATAGAACTCTTACGCATGCATGAGAAGCTGTTCGTGGACATGATCGTATATGTCGCCTGCTGGACAGAGCCGGTATAAAGAAAGAGTGAGATAGAAACGAGTGTAGAAGTAACAAGAGCTCCTCAGCGCTCAAGCTCGTCCTGTGATGATGAAGGAAAGAAAGTGAGATTAAATTTAAAGTCCGTTCGCTAGCAACGGTCACATGTAACGTACGAAAATGGCACTAATTACCCTACATGGAAGTGCGTAATCCCTACAAGCCGGTCTTTTTTGGTGCATTGCGAGCCACTGAGCCTTCAACGTACAGGTCTACAATGTTCAAATTTCATTTGCATCGCAAAGATATTATGAGTGCAGGCAAATGCCCCTTTTGCCTGACACACATTACTCTCGGCCTTCGACCCTTCGGGGGACCTTGTCTCTACCATTTCCCCAATGCATATCATTGTGAATGAATAATTTATGCTGATGCTTTGTATATATCTATAGATCGAGCAACGACTTAAGTGTTCAAAGCTGCTTTCTGCGTCCATTCAATGGCTCGTTGCTTGACAACGCCAGTCCCTTCCTCGTCACCTATCCTTCGCTCAAGCTCTAACCACTTTTTGAAGAATGACCTGGAAACATTGTTTAGCGGTTGTCTCAGCATCAGCGCAAACTAAGTACTCACTTCGCTTTGTGGCTCGTCATCTTCAGCGTCAAAACACGGTCGAATAGATTTCTGAGACAGGTCAGATCAAGAGTATGGGTAGTGACTTAGGACTTACCGAAGACCCTGAATGTTCGCCTGCGCTGCCTCCATGTCCATATATATCGACCACATATCCCACCTCTTGGGATGCGAGTCGATGATACCTTCGAAGAGTGTTTTACCTCTTTCAGGATCACCATTCTTGTACTCCAGCTGGGCAAACCGGCAAATGGTTTTCAAGTGTTTTCGTTTCTCAAGACTTTGAAGGCTACGAGGCAAGAGCTTTCTCGACTCTTCAAGTTCACCTCTCTTCAGGAGGAACTCGCCGAACAGAGTCCACACCTTAGAACTTTGACCAAACTTCTTACATGTCCGCTTGTATTGCTCCTCTGCTTTCTATTGTGGGGATCAGCAACTTGCTTTACAATGGGTACGGAAAACTATTCTCACCTCGACCTTGTCAGATTGCTCAAAAATTAAAGCCAACCTAAGATGAATAGTTTTGCTGTCGTTAGCACGGGCAGCCTCCTTGAAGGTTTCATCCAGAGTTTCATCATTGCCATAGACGTTCTCTAAATTCAAGAGGGCGATCCAAACGTTCATCCTTTCCTTCTCCTCACGGAAGCTGATGGTTTTGACGGCACGACGGGCAATCTCCCTAGCTTTATCGATTTCGGAAAGTGGTAGCTGAAATGACATGTATTGGATCCAGAGGTAAGACGAGTTTGGCGATCCAAGTAGTAGGCGTTCGAAATCGCCATTTGATTCGGGTGTTTTGGTGTGCATGTCCGCGGTAAGGTCTTGCTCGATCTCCTTGCGCTTTCTTCTCTTCTTGCTAGGCTGACCAATGTCGTCATTGTCATCGGAAGATGAGCCTTCATCCTCGTCCTCGTCCTCTTGCAGTGGATTTGAAGGCCACTGGAAGCCTCCTATTGACGATAGAGTTGGTCCTCGAGTGGAAGATGCTTTCGTCACGGATGGTGCAATTAGCTGCTGATACTCGACCTGGTCTTTGCCGACATCAATATCCATCTCCTCGTCACTCTGCTCATCGTATGGATCCATCTCGAGATCCTCTTCCTCGGATTGATCGATAGCCTCAAAGGTATCCTCCTTGGCCCCTCCATCGGTTTCCTCTTCTTCATCCACTTCCATGCCTTCATCTTCCAGGTCTTCTTTGCTGAAATAGGACGGTTTTAGACCAAGAGATATCCGCTTATTCTCAATCCCAAGAATCAAGACTTTCACTCGATCCCCTTCACGGAAACCTCGAAGAGCCACCGTGACATCAGCTTCTGGGTTATCCGATAGCTATTTGACGCCTCACGTTAGTAGGACCAAAGGTAAAGCCAAAATAGATGACTGACTTGAGACTTGTGGCAAAGACCGTTCAGCTTCGAGCCTTCAATCTGAATGAAGAGTCCATAATCTTCGATCTTTTTGACGGTGCCGTCGACTTTTTGCCCTTCCCTGAGGTCACTCAGAGTGATGGATGAAGATCCTTTCTTCGGTGAAAGTACACCTGATCGGAAGGACATCTCGACCTTCTTGCTAGCAGCGTCGATGCTTTGATTTTGTCAGTATCACGTAGTAAATACACTGTAGTGCCATACCTAAGGATACGGCCTTTCACCACTTGGTGAACCTTAAAGCTAACTTGCCAATCTTTCACGAACTAGTAATGACGAATTCGGTGAGCCAAAACCGGGGACCTAAGTAACAGAATTATACAAACCTCGTCGAAAAGTTCTCTAATCTGCACTCGGGCGTCAACATCTCGCCCAATCGTGACGAAAAGACCATGCTCGATGATGTTCTTGACAAATCCACGGACAGTTTGGCCAACTTCCATTTCCGAAATGCTGCTGACTTCACGATCAAGAATGTCGTGCGCCTTGTCGGGCTGCATCCTCGATTGACGCATGGAGAGGGTGAGCTGCCTTTTTGTCGTGTCTATTGCGACAACAGCGGCCTTGATGACGGAGTCAATAGGTGGTAGCTGCGCCTCCAAATCAAAGTTGTCTGAAAGATCAGTGAGATAAAGGATGCCACCTATGTGGGAGGTGACCTTGACTAAAGCCGCATTCTTTGAGTGTCGAGTAACACGCCCTCCAATAAGCTGCCCGACTACGACCGAGTCCATCGTCACGTTGGAACCTTTTGCAAACAAAGAAGGTTTTGGCTTTGGCTTGTTGGCTACAATGACGAGGGCCTTTTCCGGACTGCGGGTGACGACGACGAGCTCATCCAATTTCTCTCCGACTTGCAGATTGCCTCTCAGCTGAGCAACAGTCAGGTTGCGGTGATTGGCAAGGTTCTTCAGAGAGAGGAGAGCACGGATATGGGAGGGCTGCAAGGTGAGCAAGATGTGGTCTTTATGAATTTCAGACAACGTTCCCTCCACAGTGTGTCCAATTTCGATCGAACTGATATCGGTGACGACGTCGAAATTTGACGATGCTTGCTTGATACTCGCCGTTATTCGCCCGTCATTCATACCAAGAATGCGAACTTTGACAACTCGCCCAATAGGGTAAGCTTCTTGAAGTTGGCTCTTTGGAGTATCGCTTCGATGACGGTGAGCCAATAAAACCAATGGATCTAAAGTAATGCGAACCTAACTTCCTTCTGCGGAACCATTGCCTTCATATTGTTGTAAAACTCCACTAGAAGATGTTTCTCATACGCCTTGAAAACCACGGCGTGAGCCAATGCACCTGGTATAACGTCTTCAGGCTTGGAGATGGGGGGTAAAGCCGATTCGAGAAGACTCTTTTTGGCTGTCAGTGCGATTCGCTTCCGATTTGGGTCGACTACCAGGACCTGCAATCAAGGAATTCAGAGCGATAAGCTGGCCAAGAATAAACTACATACTCGGCATTTGATGCTGGCGCCTTCCTTGAAGCGCTTTGCAGGGTGTTTAAGAATGATGTCGGCATAATGGTTAGGCCACACAACGCCGTCGATGCCTCCCGAGAGCGAGACAAAGAGAGCTGTGTCAGTCAGTTTCTTGATCGTGCCTTTCACAA
>Ga0247741_1001366_pt1 | contig 13582 bp, 19 predicted proteins | sample UWRJL213509R2_FD_180945 | JGI IMG/M metagenome (GOLD analysis project Ga0247741, IMG submission 180945) | Plant litter microbial communities from Arlington Agricultural Research Station in Wisconsin, United States - UWRJ-L213-509R-2 | ecosystem: Environmental > Terrestrial > Plant litter >... | reverse complement strand
ACAGTAGAGACACCACGCATGTTGAGAGTACCATCCCCTTCACCACTCCTGCTCAGCCACGAAGCACTAATCACCATAGCTTCATTACCGGAGTGTCTAGGAGATGCAAGAACTGCATATGCATTCGTTCCATGTATGGTCTGTAGAGAGAATGAGAACATTTACAAGGGTAGACGGAGTGTGCCTACCGAAATGCTCGTTGAGAACGAGTACCTCTGGGTCGAGGATGAAATCCCAAGTTTTGCAAATTCTTCTCGTAGCCAATCAGCCCGTCTACTCCAAGGTTAGTTGTGTTGACTCTAAACGGGAGGAAGAAAGGATCTTACTGCTCACTGGTATAATTGCTGTCGCGTACTCGTTCCAGCTGTTCAAGGTATAGATCTGCGGAATGAACATCCCCCCAGTTCCAGTTGGTGTTGACCTCATAACAAAATCGATCAATAATGACAAGAGAATATGACATAGAGTACACACTTGGGCTGGTTGGAGAGCGTTCTCATCTGTGTGCGTTATAGGTTTCCCAAGTTCATCAAGTGGGATTGCGAGCATCCAGAGGTATCCAGCGAGGAACAGGACAATTCTGGAGTACGTCTAAACTACTATAAGGACTGATTCATTAGATAAAACGTACTTTATAAGATCCAAGCGACGTGTCAGTAGGCCTATAAGGGCCTTCCTTCGACGTATCTTGTCTCCGTGAATATCCCCAGATCCACGAAGTCGCTGCTGGAGTTTCAAGGGGATTCGCTTCCAGATGGGAGTCGACGCGACATTATCCATATATGTCCGGGGTATGCCAGTGCTATATGTGCCACAAGTCTGAGAGCAGTAGGCAGCAATGGGTGGTGAAGAACAAGCTGTGAGGGTACAGTGACGGATGCGGTGGCCCGCGTTGCCGCATACTGGCGACATGGATTTAGGGGCGGCTGTTCTTTTTGAACGTGTACCACAACCTCGAGCTCTGTTGACCCCGATACCTCCTTTATTTCTACTCGATCACGCGTCTATATGCCGCTGAAGCGCAAGAGAAACGCGTCTGTTCCTCCAAAAGGTCTTGCTCCTGGTGAACAACTCAAACGCAAAGCCCTTCCTGGCGGCTCATCTTCAGGTCCTTGGAGCTGGGTTGGAACAGAAGTCTCTCACACAGAAGACATCACCTTAGATCATCGACTCTTGGCCTGTAATCTACTTCCAAGAGACAAGAACGCGTCATGCCACAACAAATTCTCTTCAGCAATCGCCAACGGTCAACCCATCGCAGACCAAAGGCCACCACCCACGAACGTCAACGGAGAACTTGACGACGATATTATCATTATATCTGACGACGACGAACCTACCTGTTCGAAAAAGAAATGTAAAAATAATCCATACTGTCTGAATTACTTGGGGCAAGAGGATTGGGAGGACGAAGGTGAGTCACAACTCCATCAAATCATTCTACTTTGCTCATGTATTGTAGATGAGGCACAAAAAGATTACCTCAAGACAGCGGGTCTAGGGAGTAACCCTTTGCATCTGTCACGGGAGCCTGGCTTGCCAGTAGGGCTAAAGGCAAGCCCTCCTTGTTCTGACATGTAGAATCTTCATTGACCGCGATTACCCAAAGAACCTTGGTGCTACGTGCTATGCCAATGCATCTCTCCAGGTATATACGAATCTTGCACCGTTTACGCAATGCTAACTCCATCTCAGGTCTGGTATCGCGATCTGGCTTTTCGTTCAGGTGTTTTCAGCTGCGAACCACCGAAGGATGTACCAGAAGAGAAGTATAAGGTACGCATATACCTAAAAGACTCTAGAAGTGATGTAACATGTTGTTTAGGATTCGCCCATATTCCAGCTCCAAGTCACTTTTGCTGCTCTGCAAGAAGGTGCTCAAAGTGTCTTTAATCCGGCGAACCTAGTAGAGAGCCTGCAACTGCGCACATCAGAACAGCAGGATGCCCAAGAGTAGGTTGATAAAATAATGTACTGGGGCTCCTTCTAATATTGTTGTAGATTCTCCAAACTTTTCATGTCCCATCTTGATGCGGAATTCAAGAAGCAGAGCTCTCCGTCGCTCAAGTCACTCATCACCAACCAGGTAGATTCAATAGCACCTACGATCACATTTTTCTAAAACAATATTCGAAGTTCCAAGGATCTCAAGTATATACCACACATTGCCACTCTTGTGATTACAAGTCAGAGAGGAAGTCGGACTTTCTTGAAATTGAAATTAGCTTCAAGGTATGTCTAATATCGCTGTATAGTCCATGACTATTCTAACACTCTGCAGAGTAACGCCCAGTTAGAGGACTGTATTGCAGCTTCCCTCGAGCCCGAAACATTATCTGGAGATAATCAGTATGTTTTGTGATACTCACTGTCGACCATCACGCCTAATAGACACACAAAGATATTTTTGTTCAGGATGTGAATCGTTACAAGATGCCTCACGATCCACTAAACTGCGCGATCTACCACCTGTCCTACACTTTTCTCTGCTTCGGTTCGTGTACGATCTGAACACGATGGAACGAAAGAAATCGAAGTACTCGATCTCTTTTCCTCGAACTCTTGACATGAATCAGTTCCTGGGATCGAAGGAGACAAGAGAAAAGTTGACTTCAACAAACAATCAAGATAGCACATACGAACTCAGAGGTGTCCTTCTGCATAAAGGCGCAAGCGCATATCACGGTCACTATGAAGCTCAGGTCAACGACATCGAGTAAGCTCAGTCAGCCATTACTCATGGCACAGAAATGAACAATCCTAGAAATGGCTCCTGGTTTCTTTTCAATGATGAGACTGTTACCAAAATCAAATCACTGGGGGAAAAAGCTTCTCTGAAGAAATCCAACGGCGAGAACACCGGGGACGAAGAGAAAAGGTGAGCTATTCGTGTCATCCAACTTTTGGCAACTAATTTATTGACAGACCCGATCCGTCAGATGTACGGAAAAAGAGAGCGGATGCGAGGAAACGAAAGCGCATACAGGATAGCGACGATGAAGTCATAGAGTAAGGCACGATAGATGACCGAATGGTTGGCTGCTGAATATTTTATCAAGGGTCAAGCGGAAGACATCACCTCTGCCTTCTGAACGAACAACGTATGTAACCATTTTCGTATCTCAACAAATAATTAAGCAGCTCAAGCAGCTCAATTACGTCGAAAGACGCGTATATGCTCATATATGCGAAGAGAGACTCCAGGCCCCACTGCGAAACCAACGGTGGCACTCGGTCGCCCTCCGAAACTCCCACCTCGCCTAAACCTTCCCATCGTGCACTGGAGGTCGTCAATAGGCTCAACGACGCTCATGATACAGCCTGTAGTGCCTATCGGGACCGGTGAGTATCAATTAACCTTGGTTTCCTTTCTCGACTTAACAACCCTGCTAGTGAGAAAGCCGCCCTCACCCGTTTTGTTGATCTAAGAATGACTCTGAGAGGCATATATTCGGAATGGGGGTGTCAACCCTCAACGGTGCGTCATCTTTGTCATGACACCTGGTATTTACTAATAGTATGTAATACAGGCTTCAGTGGTTGTTGGCCGGGAAGCACTAGAATTGTGGCTATCAACTCACTGCATCGAGGCGGCATTGAGACAGGATGGCGGCATCTCTTCGTCCGCCGGGACCCTCGATTTTGACAACACGTTACATCTTCGGGGCACAGTCACGGTTTCCAATTCTGACATTGCTTGCGAACATGGGCATCTCGATCCGATGCGATCTAAAGACATGAAATGTATCACAGCCGTAGGTTTCTCGAGATTACGTTACACGATCACCAAAACTTAAGTTTTCAATAGGATGCTTATAAGCGGATTGTGAACGAGACAGGCTGCACTTTCGATCCCGTATTCAAGCCTTCAGACGCATGCAAAGAATGTGTTTCAAATGCCTTCCAAGGTATTTACATCTCTTCGCCTCGGGAAGTCTATTATTGAATGCGGTTCTTTGTGCAGAGAAGCTATATGAAATCGAGCACCCTCGTTTAACAAAGCACTTCGAGGAGATCTCAAACGTGCCTGACGACGGCTTTGGCTACTGGATCTCAAAAAAATGGTGTAAAGGTAGGGTTGGCCCATGACAATGGCATTGTCGATCGTCACTTACTCCAAGTGGTTTCTGACAGACTGGCGGTTGATTAAGCCTCGAATGCATCTGGCTTGTAAAGACGATCCTTCGCCCGATGCATCTGAGTTCTATAACCACGTCTACTGTGAACACCGCGCACTATCATTGAATACGACGAATCGTCGTAAGATCTCTTCGGAGGTATGGTAATCACATCAGGAGCTCGGACCCTTTGTCACTGAAGATCGTTAGGCATTTGCACTGCTACGGGAACTCTTTCCCGCGTGGCAGCCTCTATCGACTGACGCTGAGCCATGCCCAATATGTGACGCCGAAATTCACGTATCAAAGGAAGACAAGAAAGAAATTCGGAGGCGAGTAGAAGAGGAGAAGGTCAGCACGAGGTTATTTTCCGAAATTTAAATGTTGTCTAAGGAATTGAAACAGGCTCTCTTGCGCTTCATCTACGAGCCCTCCCTAGATGCTTGGGCACATCGAAACGACAATCTTACATACGCTCTTCTCTCCACAATCTTCATTAGGAACTGGAAGCGATGGCTGCATAATCCCTCCGAGAATCCAAGGCCCGACGGCGTAGATAATTCGTCCTTCTTCTGCCAACATGGTCTGTTACTTATCGACCCTAACTGCCCGGGGGACTTGGAGCGAGGAGTTGAGATTATTCAGCGAGGAGAGTGGGATATTTTACAGTCGCTGTACGTCTCTCACAGCCGACACCTCGTCATTATCTAACTCAACCCCTCCAGTTATGAAGTTGGACCTTTGATAGCATTATCAATGAGTAAAGCCGAAGCAGGTGGCTATGATCACGAAATCTCAGTTTGTACAGATTGTCGTGTGCGAAGGTCAGTCAACGTTACCCTCATATAACACGGCCACTGACGATCTGATAAACATAATAAGGCTCACTGAATGGGATTCTGCGGACATAGTGATTCGATTGTCTGGACGTAACGAAACCCTAAAATCGACATCAAACCCCAAGCCAGTGACATATGGTCGCACGAACGGGAGCAGACAGTCCAAGCGTTTGCGACAGAACAAAGAATACAAACAAAGAAGAGTGATCACTGTGTCGAAGTCTACGACTGTAAAGGACATCAAGATCATGGTGTGTCCTATTCCTTACCAACTGGCGTGGTATCTCAATGAATCATTTCGACTCGCAGATCCAAGAGGAGCTGTCCATTCCAACGATCTGTCAACGCTTAATTTATCAAGAAAAAGAGCTCGAAGACAACGGTGCCACAGTTGGTACCCTGGGACTTCTCGCCAACGATATTCTTGATTTGCGAGAACTGGATGAGGTTGTTGAGGTTAACTCTGATGACGATGAGCCTCCATTACGAAAGAGACGAAGAGATGAGGGTTCCGGATTTGGTGGTACGCTGCTGGGGAATGATTCCTGTTGGTCGAGTTCCCCGGAACAGACTCCTCATCCTGCCGATCGCGAGAAGGCTTGCATGGCTTGCACATTCTCCAACGCTTTCGATGCTTCATCTTGTGAGATTTGTGATACAGCATTTGCATGAACTTTTGAGAATACAAAACAAGAATAGACTAATACCAATGTTATCACTTACACTACCCCAACACGCAAATGAAATCGAGCTTGATGAGATGAGGAAACCTGTCTATGGAACAACCAGTAGGAAGAACCGAAGGAAATGAGTAGGTAGGCAATGTGCCGTTTGCCCTAAGCTCTCTCTTTATATAAGAGAGTCGAATTGAACCCGAAAAGCAACGCAGAAAGCAATGATAACAAATAGTGTCCGGCATGTGATGAGTTGTCCCACCAGTAGCATGTCCTAAACATGCTCAGGTAGAGTAGAGAGAGTAGAGAGACTAGTGGGTGGAGGGAAAGCGGACGAGAGCCTGGGAACGGTGCTTGGTCCAGCAATCGGAATGCGAGGCGGCGGGGGTAATGGAAGGACGCCGGCAGGAGATTCAAGCATCGGGGTCTGTGCTTTGAGAATCGAAGTCGCCGCAACGATGATATCGACCTCATTAGACGCCGTTCCATTCATTTTGACGGCCATAGCAATAGCGTCCTGTGTCTTCTCGGCCAGTTCGTTCATTGAAACACTTTGAATGGCAACTGGTTCGATTTGAGGTACAGGCGCCATTCCGGTAGCGACGTTCCGATCCGCGATGACAGTCTGTGCTGCTTGAAGCACCACATGCTGAGCTGCGACGGCGAGGCGGCGCGATTGCAGGTGACCTTGACCAGAAATTGCCTTATCGTAGGCATCTACGGTCTGGTCAAGAACATGCTTTTGTTTAACAAGGTCTTGAAGTTCGCCTTGCTTTGGAGGGGAGGTTGACACGAATTGTGACTCGGCCTCATCCGTAACCCGTTGAGCAACATTCTGTAAGACACGGATGACCCGATTGTCGTCCATGCGGGTGCGTGCACTGGATCTATGAGCAATGTCAATTGGTGATGAGAAGTGACATTCGCGACGACGAACCTCTGGATGGTTGTAGCAAGAGAAGAGTCACTGGCACTACGCTTTGGTGGCTGCTCGGCGAGAGATGGACGACGAGACCGAGAATATGAAGGGCCGTCCAAGGCTGAGACGGGTGCGATGGAGAGATTGAAAGTGTGGGTTAGCTGGGTGTCTTGATCATCGATGACGAACTATTTCCATATTTTAGGCCGTGGACCTCGTATGAGTCAAATAAAACGAACCTTAGCCGTAGCTACAATTTGGCACGATTCGGCTTCAGGAGGAGGCGTACCAGATAGCTCTCCGTCTCTCCAGGAAAGCCAGGGTGGGAGGCTTGGAGAGCTATAAGTCACGTGAATCTTCTTGAAAGAGAACTGTGGATCCCAAACGTGTGGTTTCCACGACCAGCGTAGGCCAGAATACGCCACACCAGTTGGAGTCCCCGCCAATTTGCGGTGGAACGGCCTAAATTCCCATTGTCCATCACCAGCCTTCTTAGCCTCGACGTTCCAAATATGATTTCCCTTTGACTTCGCCTTTTTGCCATCCTCATTAAACCGTAGGATATAGGGTTGCCGCCAAAGGTAGTTCCGAACCTGATAGGACAGCTGTCATGCAAGTACGGCGACATTAGAAAAAACACCCACTTTTTTCATCGGGATCTTTTCTTCGGGGTAACCTTGCTTTGCAAGCTGAATATCAAAAATTAGTAGGCGATTCTTCTCGTAAGCGATAGATTTACCTCTTCCATGAAAGCGTTCGTGAAGGCGAGGATTCGGAACTTGAAGGGACGGAAGTCGGGCGATTCATCGAGGCGCTGCATCTTCTTCGCCATGAGTGTCTGGTGAATTTGTTCACCCTTTGAGCAAGTAGCTTCCACTAAAATAAAATAAATTCATGTTAGAAGGCGCTGATAAGAATGCAAAGATACTCACGATTTGAGCACAACTTATTCAAGAACTCGAAGAATATCCTATCTACGTCGGTGCGGTATTCCGCAGGCAGATCGGCCGCTGCCGACGACGAAGACCTCTCGGTAGAAGCCTAGGAGCACATAGTAAGTGGACGCGTTCTCAATATTATTAGCACGAACTCACATGGTGCGCTACGGTTTTCCCAGAAGGACTTTCGTCGTCGGAGTCCGATTCCTCATCATCGTCTTCATCATCGCTTGGAGAATTATGAGCAGTAGCAGGTGCTGAGGAGGTGGTGTGATGACTAGTGTTTCTCGACGAAGACGAATGGACTTGTTCGGAACTGATGTACCAATTCGATTGACGGACTGGCTTTTTGCCTTTCCAGGAAGAATCTGCGTTGGCATCTGGGTATGCTAGAGTAGCATAAGGGTTCTTCATGACCCCACTGATAGAACCTGAGCGGGACATTCTTCCAATGGGAGGGCTGATATTGGCAGCAGCGGCATTCGATGGCACCATCATAGGCTGTTGTAACCCATTCTGCATAGTCGCGGGCGTCATGGAACCGTTGCCAAGGGCGCTTGTAGGAGTAGATAACCCAATGATTGAACCTCCGGCCGACCCGGCCGATAAAGAGTGGTGATGTCTGGTGGTGGTTGGCACTGCGGGGTCAGACCATGACGCATGAGTCAGAGTAGGGAACGTGGAAGTAGAGCCTGAGCCTGACGAGAACGACGGAACAGAAGAATGACCAAGTGGAAGAGATGCTCCACCTGTAGCGAAAGGAGTGAATGACATGGGAGCAGGGGCTGGTTGCTTCATTGAAAACGAATTCCGTGCAGAATAAGTACCAGTTGGAGTTGGAGGACGTGAAGCTGGCCGTGACGGAGGACCGCCTCCAAATGGCTGCATAAGTGGGAAGGCTATAGGTGGCTGAGGAGCAAAATGTGGTTGAGAGTGCAAAGGTGCGTCATTGATTATCGACAATGGCGCGTCATCTTGCGGTTCGCGCTTGAGCGCCTTAACGGTGCGATGTTCCTCTAATTCTGAGGCGCATCGTTTCCTGGATTGGTCGGAAACCGTCAGGTGATCGACGAGCGTAGAGTCGATTGGTGCGAGAGCGGCAGGAATTACCGGTTCCGGCACCGGAGGAATTTGAGGTGCCAATGGTGGCACAGCAGGCATTAGATTGTTGTCGGCCATGGACATCAAGCGAAGCAAATCCAACATTTGCACGATTTGATCTCTGAGTTCCCCGACCTTCGTAGTTCTCTGAATTCCTTGGCAGTTTTGGAATGCGTCCCCAGCATCTATTGCTGTTTGGGCAATGCTGATATGGGCTGTTAGTGTAATCCGATGAAAATATTCGAGGCGACATACTCTTTCAGCATTTTGCCAATAACAGCGCGTGGTTGAGCTGGGCTACCAGATTCGTCCTGGCTACTATTGCTATCATTTGAAGGGTAGTCGACAACGGTGCCCTGCATGCTGGGAGGCAAAAGAGACGGAAAGTTGGGAGGGGAGGGTGCTGGAGGTGACAAAGATGTGTTTGCTCGACTGCGCCCACCAACGACAGCTGAATCCAGAGCTACATCTAAGGACGATAGTACCCCGGCGCCGTATGACGAAGCTGTCCCGTGTATTCCTGGTGACGGAACTTGAGACTGTGGGGGTGAAACGGATAGTGTTCTGGCATCTGGAGAGAAGTCCAATTTCTCTAAGGATGGCATCATCCCGAATGGGTCAAGATGGACCGTTCTCATGTCAGGGACAAAGGTTGTAGGCGGAGAGGGGAGGAGCTGCTGCGGTGCCTCCATAGTGTCCATAGAAGGGTTAAGGAAGTCGGACATCAACATTTCAGGTGGCGAGATTGGTAGATGCATGGAGGCCACGACCGAATTGGAAGCAATGTCAGCTTTTGTTGCGTCGAGCATGTAGCTCATGTCGGGCTCGGGAAGGAGGATGTTTCCTGGATGCGCGAGATCCGGTATAGAAGTCGAGAGAGTTGACATGAATGGGGGCATCATTCTAACAGACATGGATGGTGTTATGGGTGTGGTGTCCATTGCTGCGAGACTGGGCTCCTGCTCATACTGAACCATCATGTCCATTCCAGAAGCGCGAGTACTTTCTTTTGCAAAGCCTAGAGACCCAGGCTGGTTAAATAAGTGCTCAATGGTGCAGCCAGTAGGTGGATCAGGTGCGATCTGTTTCGTCAGCACGTGGAAGGGGCCTCAATGATGACCTCTGGTTGTCGACGGTCGACAGGCGCGTAATATTCACGATCCCCAAACGACGAGACAGAAAGAACGGATAAGATTATTGGAGAGTGTAGAAAGGTCTTGGGGTGAGATACAGACGAGTGCGCGGTGTGCAACGGCGACGAAGAGGTGGTGGGCGTCGACGACGATGACGGGAAGGAAGAGAGCCGGACGTGTGGTGGCACTGCCAGAAATGAGATTTGCAGATCCATGTAGATATTCGTGACAAGTCACGCACCCTCTACGGTAAGTCTCTCTCTTTCACAAACCATTTCACATCGATGGTTAATAAATCAGATAGCATCGGGTTCTACACTCGTACAGACAGTTCTACCGAACTTTCGCAGCAACACCAAACCTTGAACCGAACATATGGAGGCCACTCCCCCTGTCACCTGCCGGCAGGCACCGTCCCCATCTGGAGGCTACCGATCCGAGAAAACCCTAATGAACACAGATGGGGAACATCCGAATCTTAAGCTGACGCAGAGATATCTCATGAATCCCAGTGGCTTCCAGCCATTGCAGGGTGACGATATGACTAAAACCTCCTCCTGGGACTTCTTGAACGTTCTCGATCTCTCCGCCTATCACTGTCGCGAACGTCCCACGGATCAGCGCTCAAACAAGAAAGGAACAAGAATGTGAATACGCACTCGTATCTCGAACCTTGCCTTTCATAGCCGCGATCACGGTCTCGGTCACCAAATTCGCCTCCACGCGATGAGCGGTGGTCTCCAGACCGCGATGCTCCTGACAAAGGCGCAGCACCGGACGGAGCTGAACTAGGAGGTGCCATCTTTCGCTTTTCGCGTTCTTCTTTGAATTTTTGAAGCATGTTTCGGAGCTCGTGGTATCCCAAATGCATCTACACGGCGAAATTATGGTCAGTACGTCAACATGGGAAAAGCCACGACATCCATAACGTACTTTACCACCAAAGTGATCCGCCAGGCGACGGTCAGAGTCAAGAACGGAAAGGTAGGCACCACAGACGTCGCAGACGCGGAGCTTTTGATGACCGGAGGCACCAGAGGTATCAGTGAGTTGTTGCAATTCCCGCTGAAGAAGCGCCCATGAGTAACAAATCACCACAAATATATATAATTGTACATACCTCCTTGTCTGCTTTTTCGCTTTTGAGAGCCTCTATCGCAGCCATCTCACGCATTGACTCATCAACTTTTCCTTGTTCGCCTGAAATAGACGCATGAGTACCATACTTCGTAAAGACAAACGTTCGTACCCAAAGTTTCAATCTTCTCCGTGCCTCCTTGAATAGCAAGCTCGATCTCTGCAATTTCTCGCATCTAGTAGGTGAAGTTAGGTCCGATGAACTCCAAATTTACGGGATGGTGCACGTACCAAGTTGGTGGTCTTCGCGTTCTCTTCCGGTGTTTTCTCTAACCGCCTATGAGCCGCCCGAATCCGTCGATCACACTCGTCCACGAACGCAAATATGTTCGCCTCGTACTCCATCTGAAACCGGTGGAAGATAGGGTCATCTGGCTTTGCTTCCTTTGCAGCCAAAAATTCGGTTTTCAGTCGTTCCGTGTGTGATTTTGGGCAAGCCCCAAGGTCCATTTTCTACACAAGATCAAGTCAGAGCGTGAATTTGGGTTAAGGATAGGGATAATCTCACTGTGTTCGTGAAAAGTGCATGAGGACACGTTCCACACAGGAAATTCCTGCATACTTTTTCATCCGACCAAACGAGGTTTGCGTTGGCGACGCCCATGGCCTCAGGGCCCATCATTTGCTGCGTGCGTGAGTCAAATACAGTCCAAATCAAGCCAGTACGTATATGTATACCTCAAGGAGCTTCCGTTGCATCTCCGCTAGACGACCCATGATAATAGTTAGCTTGCGGTTTGAGGCTGGATAATTGACGTGAGGGTAAGTCAGTAAGCGTAGGTTATTTGGCTGTGTTGAGTTGAGGCCTCCGCCATATTGATCCATTCGTGATGCCGGTTTCGGCATCAGCAAGCGCCTGACTCGCGAGACGCGACGCGACGCGCAGCGAAAGTATCGGGTTCGACGATGAAACTCATCCCCGGCTGTTTCTCCAAAAAGGTGGTAAGCTATTCACATAGGGCAAATGAAACTTCTATGTCGAAAGTCTTTTCTCTTATTTACCTCCCCTGACCCCGATGTGACTATCACGCCACAAAAGGCGAGTCAGACGTTTAAAAATCGCCTAAACGTGTGTGATCCATTTGAACAGAATTGTGGCGAGCTTGTGGTACATTGGTATGCGACAGCATTGCCTATTCGACGATGAAATTCCAATGTCATTACAGAAAATGTGAAAGCATGCCGAACCCATGTTACAACGCCACAATAACAGAACTTATACGTGTGTCAATAGAATGTGCATATAAAACATTAGGAAGAACGTAGCGTGGTTAACAGTATGTATTTATGGAACAGTTCCCAAGAGGAAAGACCAGTACAGGTCCGGAATTTGCTGTCCAACTCGAGACAAGAGGAGATGAGTGATCCAGTTGGGCGTAGGGCGAAGACAAATTTATGAAAAGAAAGCGAATGTTTTCCCAGACGAATCAATACGCTGGAAGACCACGTTGCCCACCACGACCACGACCGCGACCACGCCCCCTTCCACGACCACGAGCATAGTTTTGCTTGACAGCAGGAGGAGTCGTGTTTGACTGTTGCGGATCATGTGAAGTGACTGGTACTTGACGTGTACTAGGTCGACCGGCAGTTTTTGTTGACCTCGTGTCAGCTTTCTCCTCCTGGTGGCTTGAGGTGGGAGTAAGCTCGGCGAAACTTCCAGCTTTCTTCAAGAGCTTGCGAATATCTTCGACTTTTTCCAAGCTCTTCGCGGCCGACGCTCCCTGAAGCACTTGGAACCCACGCTCGGAAGTTGCCCAAGTCCAGGCTTTGGTGATTTCTCCAGTATCCGCCAGTTTATTTTCTAGGATCAACCATACGACCTCTGGCTCTCCAGAGTCCAGTGCCAGGGAGAGAAGACTGGAGCACTCCGCGCAGTCGTAAATGGCTTCAGAATCTGAGTCTTGAGGAGGATATGTGTCAAGAAAATAGCTGACGATGGATGCAAGCCCACACTTCAGAGCAAGTTGTAGCGCAGTCAGCCCTTGTGAGTTTCGCTCTTCAGGATCAGCACCTAGAAATTAATGTGTATGTTAATGCAAACTTGAAAAACAAATGGAGCATACTGTGAGAGTCGAGCCATTTAATCAGATCCAAATCCCCCTTGGTCGTGGCGATATGGAGAAGGGTTTCCTTGTGGTCCTTGGGTGGGCATTTGACGAAGTCCGAACAGTCCGATTTGACTTCTCCGCCGGCAGCATCAACAGTGTCCTCCCATATACCCTTTTTGACTTTCTCGGCATCGCCTCGGCGAGCGGCAGCGAACACCGAAGATCGGTTTTCCTGGCTTTTTTGCTTAAGCGCCCGCGCTCGTTCTTCAGAAGACTTGCGAGATGCTTCAGCTTTGGCCTTCTTAGCAGAAACCTTGTCCCTCTGGCGTTTCTCAGTATCTATTCGCTCTGAAATGACACAATAAGCATTTCTTTTAGATGTTCTTTATAACTTGAACGAACCTTGTTCCCTCTCTTTTGCAGCCTTTTCTTTTCGAGCAGCAGCTTCCTGCTTTCGCCTTTCTTGAGCAGCCAATTGTTCTTCGCGTGAGCGACGAATGCGTTCTTCATATTGTTTCGGCGTTTCGTGGGTTTCTTCTCGTCGGTAGTCTGGACAAAACTCTATTAGAGGAATGCATATCTTTGACCTTTCGTCACGCACTACCATGAGGATCTCCACGAGGAGGTCCGTAAGAAAAGCCTCGGTTAGAGTTCATAAACCTTTCGAAAAGG
>Ga0247741_1001365_pt1 | contig 13584 bp, 11 predicted proteins | sample UWRJL213509R2_FD_180945 | JGI IMG/M metagenome (GOLD analysis project Ga0247741, IMG submission 180945) | Plant litter microbial communities from Arlington Agricultural Research Station in Wisconsin, United States - UWRJ-L213-509R-2 | ecosystem: Environmental > Terrestrial > Plant litter >... | reverse complement strand
GGCTCACCCGCATCCGCATGGGCCCCGCGCGCGATCTGATGACGCACGCCGCCCGCACCCTGCGCGCCCTGCGCCGGATGACCGGCGTGCACGTCGAGCTGAAGACGCTCGGCGAGGACACCGAGTTCGACAAAGCGGTGGCCGAGCAGCTCGTGGATCCGATCACGCAGCTGCTCCGCAACGCCGTCGCGCACGGCGTGGAGCCGCCCGAGGAACGCCTCGCGCGCGGCAAGCCGAGTACCGCGACGATCACGATGCGGGCGCGGCAGGATGGCAACCTCCTGGTGCTCGAGCTCTCCGACGATGGCCGCGGCATCGATACCGCGGCGCTGCGCGAGCGGCTCGTCACCACCGGTCGCTGGACCCCGACCCGCGCGCAGCTCGCGAACGACACCGAGATCCTCGATGCGCTCCTCGGCACCGGCGTCTCGATCCGCGGCGACGCCGACGAGCTCGCAGGTCGCGGCATCGGCATCGGCCTCGTGCGCGAGACGGTGGCCAGGCTCGGCGGCGAGGTGAAAGTCTCGTCCACCGCCGGGCGCGGCACCACGTTCAGCCTGCGCCTCCCGCTGTCCACGGCGCTCGCGCAGGCGATGCTGTTCAAGGTCGGCGGCCAGGTCTACGCGATTCCCAACGTCCACGTGGTCGACACCACGATGGTCGAGCCCGGCGCGCAGGTCGCGACCGTGCGCCACGAGCAGCTGCCCGTGCTGCGGCTCGAGCACCTCCTCGGGAGCACCACCACGTTCGAGCGCCGGGCCGGCGTGGTGGTCTCGTTCGCCGGAAAGAGCCTCGTGTGTACCGTCGACAAGATCGTCGGTCCGCGCGAGATCATCGTGAAGCCGCTCGGCCCCCTGCTCGCGCCGCTCACGCTCTATGCCGGCGCCACGATCAGCGGCTCCGGCAAGGTCCAGCTGATCCTCGATCCCGCGCAGCTCGTACGCCGCGCGCACCCCGGTGCGCCCGGCGAGGCGATGGCGGCGGTGGATTCGGCGCCGGTGGTGCTCGCCGGCCGCGCGCTCGTCGTCGATGACTCGCGCGCGATCCGCGAGGCGATGACGAGCATGCTCGGCCGCGAGGGCTGGATCGTCGACGTGGCCGAAGATGGGGCGCGCGCGCTCCAGATGACGCGGCAGCTCCGCTACGACCTCGTGGTCACCGACCTCGAGATGCCCGAGCTCGGCGGCTTCGATCTGATCGCGCGCCTGCGCAAGGACGAACGGTTCCGCACGACGCCGATCGTGATCATCACCTCGCGCGCGAACCCGGAGCACCGTCGCCGCGCCCGCGACCTGGGGGTGCGGGCGCTCGTCGCCAAGCCGATCACACGCCGCAAGCTCCTCGAAGCACTCGCGGCGCGGTAGCATGGAGCTGATGCTCCGGGGCTTCCTCGTCGCGGCGACGCTCGCCGGATGCTATTCGCCTCCGGAGCGCGCGTGCGGCATCACCTGCGATACCGAGTGCCCGGGCGATCTGCAGTGCCTGAACCACGTATGCGTGCTCGCCGGCGGAGAGCCCTGCGACGCACCGGCGATCGGCTTCACGCAGTTCAGCGTCGGTGGGCGGCACGCCTGCGGCATCGATGCCGATGGCCAGCTCTTCTGCTGGGGCGACAATCGCGCGCGCCAGCTCGGCGGCATGATGCCGCAGCTCGCGCGGCCGACCCGGATCGACGACCGGACCTGGACGATGGTCGCCGCGGGGGGCGCGCACACGTGCGGGCTCAGCGCCGGCGTCGCCTACTGCTGGGGCGACAACGCGCAGGGCCAGGCGGCGGGGATGGACGGCGGCATCATCGAGAAGCCACAGGCGGTGTCGTTCGGTATCGCCTCGCCGCCGCCGTTCACCAAGATCGCCGCCGGTGGCTCGCACAGCTGCGCGCTCGGCGAAGGCCAGCTGTTCTGCTGGGGCGACGATCGATTCCTCGGTCTCGGAGCCTCGGTCAACGTCGCGACCCGGATCCCCGGCGAGTGGTCCGATGTCGCGCTCGGCGCCGACTTCGGCTGCGCGATCGGCGCGGACGGCGTGATGTGCTGGGGCTCGAACGACGACGCGCAGGCCGGGTTGCCGATGACGAACGGCCAGCCGACGCCGAGGATGATCGCCGGGCTCCCTTCGGGCACGGTGCTCTCGCTCGAGGCCGGATCGGACAACGCGTGCGCGGTGATCGCGACGACCGGCGGCCTCACCGGTGAGCTGTGGTGCTGGGGCGACGGCAAGATCCTCGGCGGCGCCCGCACGGTGGCGACCGCGCCGACCCGGCTGGGCTCCGACACGGCGTGGACGCGCGCTGCGGTGGGAGATACGGAGATCTGCGGCCTTTTGCGCGGCAACGCGTACTGCTGGGGAGAGACCGGCAGCGGCCTGCTCGGCGCCGGGCTCTGGACCGAGGATCGCCCGCAGGCCGACGCGACCAACCTGGGCCCCGCCGACGAGATCGATCTCAGGACCCGGCCGCCGGGGACCTCCGCGGATCACTTCGCGTGCATGCGCACCGGCGGCGAGCTCCGCTGCTGGGGTGACAACTCGTACGGCGAGCTCGGCCTCGGCGTCGCCTCCTGGTTTCCCACCCCCGTCGAGGTCCCCGCGCCCACCGGCCGGCGATGGGCGCACGTGCGCTCCGGCAGCGATCATAGCTGCGCCATCCTCGACGACGGCTCGGTGCAGTGCTGGGGACGCAACGACTCCGGCAGCGTGGATCCCGACAAGCCGCGCGGCCGTGATCAGCCGTGCACGACTGCGGCGTGCGACGTGGCGACTCCCGTCGTCGCCCCGGTGCCCATGGCCGACGAGGTCATGGCCGGCGTGGACTTCACGTGCGCGCGCACGAACGACACGATCCGCTGCTGGGGGGACAACCGCGACAACCGGCTCGGCGCGCCCAACGTCCCGGGGTACGGCCCGACGACGCTGACCGCGCCCGGCGGCGCCACGTTCACGCGGCTCCTCGTCGGAGGAAGCGAGGCCACGTGCGCGCATCTCGACAGCAACAAGATCGCGTGCTGGGGCAACATCGCCGGCGTCGTGCGCACGGTGCCCACCGTCGAGCCGAGCCCGTTCCTCTTCGACATCGGCGATGTCGGGATCGGCGACAAGTTCGTGTGCGCCGTGCGCAACGACGACACCCGCGTGTGCTGGGGCGCGAACACGAGCGGTCAGATCGGCAACGGCGGAACCACCTCCGTCACCGCGCCGACCGAGTACGCGTCTCCCCCGCTCCTCCACATCTCGGCGCGCCGCGACCACGCCTGCGCGGTCACCGAGGGCTTGAACATCGCGTGCTGGGGCGCGAACGAGTACCAGCAGGGCGGTGTGGACGACATGACCATGGTGACGAGCCCGACCCTCGTGCGCGATGCGAGCACGGAGCTCGAGATGTGCTCGTCGGTCGCCGTCGCCGAGCGTCACTCGTGTGCCGTTTGCAACAAGACCGTGCTGTGCTGGGGCGAGGACACCTTCGGTCAGCTCGGGCGCGGCGAATTGCCGACCTCCACGGCCATCGCGGCTCCGATCGACGTGGATCCGGCGCTGGCGTTCACCGAGGTGAGCGCGCTGGAGACGGGCGGCTGCGCGCTGACCGCGACGGGGCGCCTGTTCTGCTGGGGCGATTCGTGGCACGGCCAGATCGGCACCGGCGGCAGCGCGAAGAACCTGCCCACGCCCGTTCTCGGCGCCCTCTAGCGCTTGGGCTTCTTGCCCTTGCCGCTCGTCTTCGTGCCGCGGTGCGAGACACCGAGCCGCAGCTTGCCGCCCGACGTCGACGCGCGCGCGCCGCTCGTGGTGGTGCTGCTGCTGCTGCTGCGCGCCCGCGGCTCGTCGCGATCGCCGCGACCACGCACGACCTTCTCGACCTCGCGACCCGCCTTCTTGCGCTGGACGATGCCGGCGCGCGGATTCGGCTCGAGCGTCGGGCGACGCTTGTTGCTCTGCGCGGTGGCGAGGAGCGTGAAGTCGATCCGGCGGCGAATGACCGAGACGTTGTTGATCTGGATCTTCACCTTGTCGCCGAGCTCGATCGAGCGTCCCGTGCGCGTGCCCGAGAGCCGCATGTGCACCTGGTCGTACGAGAACGGCTCGTCGCCGAGCGACTCGAGCTTGATGAGGCCCTCGACGTACGGCTCGTCGATCTCGACGAACGCGCCGAAGCTCGTCACCGCGGACACGGTGCCCTCGAACTCCTCGCCGACCTGGTCACGCATCATGTAGGCGCGGTACATCGAGACCGCCTCGCGCTCGGCCTCCATCGCGCGGCGCTCGTGCCCGCTCGAGGCGTGGGCGAGCTCGGTCAAGGTCTCCACCGGCGGCGGCGGCTTCGTGTAGCCGACGCCCGAGGGCTGACCGTCCTTGTGCAGGTGGCTCTTGAGGAGCCGGTGCACGAGGAGATCCGGATACCGGCGAATCGGCGACGTGAAGTGCAGGTAGTCGCCCGAAGCGAGGCCGAAGTGGCCGATCGGGACGGTGTCCCAGACGGCCTGCGTCAACGTGCGGAGCACGAGGAGCGAGAGCGCCTGCGCGCCCGGCTTCTCCTCGATCTGATCGAGCACGGCCTTCATGCCGAGCGGCGTGACCGCCTCTTCGACATCGACCTTGATGCCGTACGCACCGAGCAGCTCGGCGAGCTGCTTGACGCGATCCTCCTTGGGCGGCGCGTGGACACGCCACACGCTCGGCACGTTGCGCGAACGGAAGAACTTACCGACGGCTTCGTTCGCCGCGATCATGAACTCCTCGACGAGCTGATACGCCATCTTCACGGCCGGATCACCCTTCGCCTTGACCACGTCGCGCACGAGGCGCGGGTCATCGGCGTCGAGGATGACCTTCGGCTCGGGCAGATCGAGCTCGAGCGCGCCGCGCGCCTGCCGCTTCGCGCGCAGGATCCGCGCGAGGTCGTTGAGCCGGGTCAGCTCGCCGATCCATCCGCGGTACTCCTCGCGGCGACCGCGGAAGTCGCCACCGAGGGCGGCCGCGACGCCGGGGTAATCGAGGCGGCCCTTGCTGCGGATCACCGCCGCCGCGTAGCCGATGTTCTCGACCTCGCCCTCGGGCGTGTAGTCGAGGCGCACGACCATCGCGCAGCGATCGACCTGCGGGTTCAGCGAGCAGATCTGCGCCGACAGCTGCTGCGGCAGCATCGGGATCACGCGATCGGGGAGGTACACGGACACGCCGCGGATCGCGGCCTCCTTGTCGAGTGCATCGCCCCAGCGGACGTAGTGCGAGACGTCGGCGACGGCGACCCACACGCGCGGGCCTCCGTGCGGACCATCCTCGATGCAGAGCGCGTCGTCGAAGTCGCGCGCGGTCTCGGGATCGATCGTCGCGAATCGGCGATCACGAAGATCGAGACGGTTCGCGAGATCCTCCGGTCCCACTTCCCGCGGCGTGGCCTTCGCCTGCTGGATCGCGTCGTCGGGGAACTCCAGCGGGATCATCGCGCACGCGAGGATCTTCTCGATCTCCGTGCGCGGATCCTCGGGATCGCCGAGGACCTTGAGCAGCTTCGCCGCGAGCTCGCGACGCGCGGCATCGGGATACCGCGTGATCTCGACGACGATCGCATCGCCGTCCTTGCCGCTCGGCGCGTCGTCCATGTGGACGCGCCCGAAGTCCGCCGCGATGCGCGGATCATCCGGCTCGAGGTACACCGCCCGCCCCACCCGGCGGAGGATGCCGGTCAACCGAGCGCGCCCGCGGGCGAGCACCTCGGTGACGCGGCCTTCCGTGCCGCGAACGCCGGGCCACGTGTCGACGGCGACCCGGTCACCGTCGAGCGAGAGGTTCCGGTACTTCGCGGGGACGAACACCGTCTCGCCGCCCTCGACGGCGACGAAGCCATAACCGGCGGGGTGAACGGTGATGCGGCCGATCGTGCGATCGTCCTTCGGCTTCGCGCTGACCTCGCCGGTATCCGGATCGTAGGCGGGCGCGGCGGTGACCGGCGGCGGCTTGCGCGCCGGCGGAGGAACCGCGTGCTTCGTGGGCGCGGGCTTGCTCCACGGCAACGCGCTCGGGCGCTTCGCCGACTTCGGCGCGACCGACGCGGCCTTCGGCCTCGACTTCGGCGGCGCCTGCGTGACGAACGGCTCGTCGGGCGGATCGTATTCCTCGCCGCGCTGGTCGGGCTTGTGCTTCGCGGCGCGGCGATCCGCGGCGCGCCCCGACGGTGCGAGCGCGAACGCGCCCCCGGGGAGAACGAGCACGGCCCCCTGCTCCACGAGCTGGGTCATGAGAGACCGCAGGCTGTTGTACTCGTGCTTGCGCGCGCCGAGGTCATCAGCGAGCGCGGTGAACTTGATGCCGGGGGTAACCAGCTTGGACAGGGCCTCGAGAACAGCCTGTCGATCGAACGTAGACATTGAATTGATTTCCTTACTAACGAAATGCGTGAAGTTGGGCGTCGTCGCCGGTGACGTAGATGGTCCCGTCGCGCGCGATCGCGGGCGTCGTATCGACGTCTCCCGCGAGGGTCAGGAGCCACAGAAGCGTGCCGTCCGGACCGATTGCATAGAGATGTTCATCCTCGGCGCCGACGAGGATCGTGTTGTTGGTGGCGATGCCCGGCGTCGCGGCGATCTTGTCGGCGGCGGCAACGCGCCACCGCACCTTCCCATCGGGATCGATCGCGTAGAGCCGGCCATCGTGGCTGCCCACGTAGATGGTGCCGTCGGCGGCGATGGCGGCGCCGCTGCGGATGTCGCCGCCGGTGAGGGTCTTCCACAAGACCTGCCCGGCGGGGCTGATCGCGTAGAGCGCTTCGTCATCGCTGCCGACGTAGATGGTGCCGTTCGCCGCGATCGCGGGCGGCGCGTCGACGTCACCACCGGTGCGAACCTCCCAGCGCTTGGTGCCATCGGGGGCGACGGCGTAGAGCGCGTCGTCCTGGCAGCCGGCGTAGACGGTGCCGTCGGCTCCCAGCGCGGGCGTCGATGCGACGTGCTCGGGCGTCGCCAGCTTCCAGCGCAGCGTTCCATCCGGCCACACGGCGTGGATGCCGTCGCCGCCGACGTAGATGGTGCCGTCGGGGCCGATCGTGGGACCACCGTCGACGTCGCAGCGCGATGACTCGGGGCCGAAGCCCTTCGGATCGCACGCGCCGAGCCGCAGCTTCCACTTCAACGATCCGTCCGCCTTGATCGCGTAGAGATGATCGTCGTCGGAGCCGGCGTAGATCGTGCCGTCCTCGGCAACCGCGGGCGTGCTCCACGAGCGATCGCCCATCACGAACTTCCACTTCTGCGTGCCGTCTTCCGCAAACGCGTAGAGCCCGCCGTCGTGGGAGGTCGCGTAGATCGTGCCGTCGGGCCCGATCGTCGGCGAGCCCGCGCCCACGCCACCGAGCGGCTTCTTCCACACTTCCTTCGGCGCCTTCGCCGGTGCGGGACCACCGCGGCGTCCCGAGTGGCGCGCATCGCCGCCGAACATCGCGAACGGCGGCGATCCGGCGACGGGAGTCCTCGCGGGCGCACCGCTCGGCGCCGCACTTCCGCTCGCCGCGAGCGGGCGCGGGTCCACGCAGAGGCCGCGTTCGCAGATCCGCGGATCGCGACAATCGACATCCTTGCTGCAGGCCGATGCAGGGGACTGCTTGCCGCTACACGCGACCAAGAGCATCAACCACACCGCCGACCGACCGTATCCAAACAAGACGTTCACGAACCAGCGAACCACAACCTCTGAGTTGCACGCACCCTACCAGAGAACGCGCGCCTAGGCTTTAGGAAGATCATTCGAGAAGCGTTCCGCGAGCTTCTCGAAGTATCGGCGCGTCTCTTCGAGCACCACCGGGTCCTGGTCCGGGTACATGCGGATGCCGTGCGCCCCGAACGGATCGGTCGTCACGGGCCCGACGGGAAGGCCGCCCACGATGCCCGTTTGCTCGTGATAGAGCAGCGCGAGGACCTCTGCGTGGTTCTCCGGTACCAGAAACGTGCGGCGGCCGAGATCCGGCTTGCCGTCTTTAAACCCGTCGACCAGCTTGGCCATGTCCGACGTCGAAATAGTAGCGTCGCGCGGCTACCGGCGAAAGGTCCAAGTCAGCCTGGGATCTACGGACTCCCACAAGAGCGGACATTGGGTGTAACGCTTGCTTCGTGCTCGAACTGTGGTTCGACTTTTCGTGCCCGTACGCCTATCTCGCCTCGCGACAGGCGTCACGGTTCGGCGTCGAGATCGATTGGCGGCCGATGCTGCTCGGGGGCGTGTTCCGCGGAAGCGGGGCCGGCGACGGACCGATGGCAACGCTGTCGCCCCAGAAGGCGGCCCACAACCTCCACGACATGCGGCGATGGGCCGCGCATTTCGGCGTTCCGTTTCAGATGCCTGCCGCGCACCCGATGCGGACGGTCCGCGCGCTGCGGACCCTGCTGGCCCTCCCCCGCCGGGAGTGGCCGGCGGCGATCCGCGCGATCTACGCCGCCTACTGGGAGCGCGCCGAGGACATCACGCGCGATGACGTGATCGCCGGCGCCCTCGCAGCGGCGGGTGTGAGCCCCGCCGACATCGCCTCCGCCCAGGCCCGCGCCGACGACGCGGCGATCAAGGACGAGCTCCGCGCCCGCACCGACGAGGCGATCGGCCTCGGCATCTTCGGCGCGCCCGCGTGGATCGTGAGGCGAGAATCCGGCCCGGTGCTGTGCTGGGGCCAGGATCGGCTCGCCTGGGTCGAAGCCATCCTCGCGGGCTGGGACCCCGAGGCGAGCGCACCGCCGGGCGGACCGCGGCCGATGCTCGAATCACCGCCGGCCGCCGCGGACGCCACGCTCGACGTGTACTTCGATGTCTCGAGCCCGTTCGCGTATCTCGGGCTCACGCAGCTCCCCGCCATCGCGTGTGCGACGGGCGTGACGCCGCGGCTCGTGCCGATCCTCCTCGGTGGATTGTTCCGCGAGATCGGGCAGGCCGACGTGCCGTGGTTCGCGATGCCGCCCGCGAAGCAGCGCTACGTCGGGCGCGAGATGGCGCGCTGGGCGCGCTGGTGGGGCGAGCCCTTCGACCAGCCGCGGAAGTTTCCGCAGCGCACGATCGCGGCGCAGCGCCTGTGCATCCTCGCCGCAGAGCGGGGGTTCGATGCGGGCGTGAAGCTCGCGATCGCCCTCGCGCGTGCGATGTGGGCGGAGCAAGCGGACCTCGAAGATCCGGCGGTGCTGCGCGGCGTGCTCGCCGCGTGCGGCATGCCCGCGACCTGGGTGGAGCGTACGGCGGAGCCCGAGATCAAGGCGCAGCTCGTGGCGAACACCGCCGCGGCGAAGGCGGCGGGCGCGTTCGGCGTACCCACGTTCGTCGTCAACGGACGGCACCTCTTCTGGGGCCAGGATCGGCTCGAGCTCGTCACCAAAGCGCTCGCCGGATGGACGCCACCATGAACCACCTGCTCGTCGCTCTCTGCGCCGCCGCCACGCTCGCGCTCGTCATCGCCGAGTACGCCGGCAACGATCGCCTGCGCACCGCTTCGAAGCTCGTCGCGTCGGGCTCGTTCGTCACCCTCGGCGTGCTGCTGCTGCGCGGCGCTTCCGAAGGAGCGCCGGGCTACGCGCGCGTGATCCTCGTCGGGCTCGTGTTCGGCGCGATCGGCGATCTCCTGCTCCTCGGGCGAAGTCAGCGCGCGTTCCTCGGCGGGCTCGTCGCCTTCTTGATCGGCCACATCGCGTACGTCGTCGCGGCGGCGGTGCTGGTGCCACCGAACGCGTGGCTCGTCGGAGACGGGGCGATCGCGTTCGCCGCGATCCCGATCATCGCCGGCGCCATCGCGCTCGCGTGGCTATGGCCGCACCTCGGCACCATGCGCGTGCCGGTGATCGCCTACGTGCTGACGATCGTCACGATGGTGGTCGCCGCGCTCGCCGTGTGGCGCACTCACGCACTGCCGAAGCCGCAGCGCACGTGGCTGCTCTTCGGCGCGGTGCTGTTCTTCATCTCGGACATCGCTGTCGCCCGAGACAAGTTCGTGGCGAAGGGCTTCGCCAACCGCGTGTGGGGCCTCCCGGCGTACTTCGCCGGGCAGCTCATGATCGCCTGGTCCCTCGCGGGACTCTGAAGACCTACTTCTTCTTGCCGCGAACCTGACGGCGTTTCTTGTTCTTGCCGAGGCCGCGCTTGTGCGCCGCCTTCTTCTTCGCCTTCATCTTCCGGCCCTTGAGCCGGCGGACGATCTTGAACTTCGGGCGATTCTTGACCTTGCTCTTTGTGCGACGACCAGGGGCCATGCGGGGGTTATCGAGGAAAGCCGGCGCTCGCGCAAGCCCGCGCGATCAAAGAGATCGCGCCAGGTGTAACCGCGGCGGCCTTCGGGCGTATACCCCCTATCGGTCTCGTGGCCGATCTCAAGGAGCTCATGGCGAGGTACTGCGACGGCGATGCGAGCGCGTTCCGCGAGCTCTACGCCGCCGTCTCGCCACAGCTGTACGGCTATCTGGTGAAGATGGCGCGCTCGAAGGCGCTCGCCGACGATCTGCTCCAGCAGACCTTTCTCAAGGTCCACCGCGCCCGCGCGGCTTACGTGCGCGGCGCCGATCCGCTGCCGTGGATCTACGCGATCGCACACCGCACCTTCATCGACGAGGTCCGCAAGGGCAAGCGTGCGAAGGTCAACATCGGCGATGGTGACGACCTGCCCGAGATCGCGGCCGACATCCGGGGCGACGCCGTCGATGCGAAGGACGAGCCGCGGGTGGATCCCGAGCTCCTCGCGAGCACCCTCGATGCGCTCGCCGGCTTGCCCGATCAGCAGCGCGAGGCCGTGGTGCTGACCAAGCTCGAGGGGAAGAGCGTTTCGGAGGCCGCGGAGATCGCGGGCACGAGCGTCGGCGCGATGAAGGTGCGGGCGCACCGCGGCTACGAGGCACTGCGCAAGCTGCTCGGCGGCCGCGCGAAAGTGAAGGAAGCGTCGTGAGCGACGACGATCTCGCCCTGCCCGCGTTCGCGCCGCCCCCGCTCGGCGCCGAGCTCGAGGCCGAGCTGCGCGCGGTGAAGCCGGTCGCGACGCGCAATCCGCTGCGCCAGCTCGCGGTGCTGTTCGGTGCGTCGATCGTCTACGGCGCCGGCGTCCTCGCCCTCGTCTCGACGCGCCCCGACATGGGCGAGCTTCCGATGATGTGGATGGCCGGCGGCGCGATCGCGTGGGCGCTCGGCTTCGTGGTGCCGCTCTATCTGGCGGTCGTGCCCGCCGCGGGCTCGATGATGCCGCGCCGTCAGCTCGCGGCCGGCGCCGCGATCACGGCGGCCGTGCTGTTCGTGATGATGGGCATGATGATCCATCCGCACGGCCCTTCGAGCCTGCAGTACAACGCCGAGCGCTTCCCCGACGGACATCCGTGCCTCGAGCTCGGCCTCGCCACCGCGATCGTCCCCGTGATCCTCGGCGCGCTCTTTCTCCGCCGCGCCCTCCCCGTGAGCTCGCGCTGGATCGCGGCCGCCCTCGGCGCCGGCGGCGGCAGCCTCGGCGGCCTCGTGCTGCACTTCCACTGCCGCGTCACCGATCCCATGCACACCGGCTTCATCCACGCCGGCGTCGTGACAGTCGCGGCTCTGCTCGCTGCCTTGCTCGTACCGCGCGCGACCGACGTGCGCTGACCACGTCCCTGCTGTCGGAGATTCGCCGCAGCGCCCCTGCCGCACGGCGTCGGAACGATCACAGCGGTTCGGGCGCGGCTGCGCAGCGCGGCGCCGCGGGTGTAGGCTCGTCCGTCGTGACCGGAATTGTTCTCTCGTGCGAGCACGCGTCGTGGCAGCTGCCGCCGGGTGTGGACCTCGGCGTGCCGCCGGATGTGGTGTCGTCGCAGGCGGGCTGGGACCACGGAGCGTTCGAGATCGCGGAGCAGCTGGGCGAGGCGCTCGGGCTGCCGGTGCACGCGGGCGCGTTCACGCGGATGTACGTCGACCTCAACCGGCCGCCCGATCATGCAGATGTAGTGCCGCGCGCGAGCTACGGCGCGGTGGTGCCGGGCAACGCGCACCTGACGCCCGGCGATCGCGCGCAGCGGCTCGCGCTGTTTCACGCGCCGTACTGGGAGGCCGTGCGCCGCGACGTGGCGGCGCGCCTTCACGATCGCGGGGCGTGCCTCCAGTTCTCGTCGCACAGCTTCGACCCGTCGCTCGATCCGGCGCACCGCACGTACGACGTAGGCGTGCTCTACGATCCGAGCCACGCGTACGAGGCCGAGCTCGCCGAGCGCTTGATGTTCCAGCTGCGTGGCGCCGGCCTCGACGTGCGCGCGAACCAGCCGTACAGCGGCCTCGGGCCGGCGATCTGCACCACGTTCCGCACGGAGCTCGCCGGCAAGCGCTACGCCGGTATCGAGCTCGAGACCTCCCACGCCGTCACGCACACGCACGGCGGCTGCACGCGGATCGCGCGCGCCGTCCTGCCGTTCCTCGAGTCGCTGTCCCACCAAGCATAGGCGTGGCAGGATGCCGCGATGGCGTCCGTGCTCGTGCTCGCTGGCCTCGGCAAGGACTACGGGGACAGGCGCGCCGTCGACGCGGTGGATCTCGAGATCGAGGCGGGCACGATCACCGGGCTGCTCGGCCCCAACGGTGCCGGCAAGACCACGACGATCTCGATGGCGTCGGGCGTGATCACACCGACGCGCGGTACGGCGCGGGTCGATGGGCACGACGTGTGGAAGGCGCCGCGGCTCGCGAAGCGCGCGCTGGGGCTCGTGCCGCAAGAGCTCGCGCTCTACGACGAGCTGACGGCGCGGCAGAACCTCCGCTACTTCGGTCGCATCTACGGGCTGGGGGGCGCGGAGCTCGCCAGCCGGATCGACTGGGCGCTCGGCGTGGCCGGGCTCTCCGACCGCGCGGCCGAGTCGGTCTCGCAGTTCTCGGGCGGCATGAAGCGGCGGCTGAATCTCGTCGCGGGCGTGCTGCACAAGCCAAAGCTGCTCGTCCTCGACGAGCCCACCGTGGGCGTGGACCCGCAGAGCCGCAACCACATCTTCGAGACCGTGAAGAGCCTGCGCGCCGAAGGCATGACCGTGCTCTACACGAGCCACTACATGGAGGAGGTCGAGATGCTGTGCGACCGCGTGGCGATCATGGACCACGGCAAGCTGGTCGCCGCGGGCACGATCGACGAGCTCGTCGCCACGCACGGCGGCAAGGGCCTCGATATCGAGATCGAAGGTGACCTCGAGGCGGCGCGCGTCGCGGCGGTCAAGGCGATCGAAGCGGCCGGCGCCACGGTGAAGACGGTGTCGGCGCGGCGCGGCAACCTCGAGGGCGTGTTCCTCGCGGTGACCGGAAAAGCCCTGAGGGACGAGTGATGCTCGGCGCCGCGATCCAGAAGGACCTCATGCTGCTCGCGCGGGATCGCCGCGCGCTCGCGATGCTGTTCGTGATGCCCATCGCGTTCATCCTGGTCTTCGGGATGTTCTTCAAGTTCGGTCCCGACAAGGGCAAGCCGCGCCCGATCGCCGTGTGGCACGCGCCCGGCGATGCACGTGGCGAGCGCCTCGTCGCGAATCTGAAGGCGACCGATTCGTACACGCCGCTCGAGCTCCCCACCGCCGAAGCGGTGCGCACCGCCGTGGTGCACGAGGATACGATCGCCGGCATCATCGTGCCCGCCGACTTCGTGGCGGG
>Ga0247741_1001363_pt1 | contig 13593 bp, 12 predicted proteins | sample UWRJL213509R2_FD_180945 | JGI IMG/M metagenome (GOLD analysis project Ga0247741, IMG submission 180945) | Plant litter microbial communities from Arlington Agricultural Research Station in Wisconsin, United States - UWRJ-L213-509R-2 | ecosystem: Environmental > Terrestrial > Plant litter >... | reverse complement strand
AATTTTTCTGACCAACACCATCAATAAAAACGTTAATCGCATTTGAGCTTTGTGCGCCACCTCTAATTTTTGTACTGCCATCTGCAGCCTGAGTAAATTGCACACCTGGCGCCAAATCTGCGAAGGCAAGAAAATTTCGCGTGTTTTGTGGGATTACTTGAATTTGTTCGAGAGAAACATTGGTGCCTATTTCACCGCTGCTACCTTTTAATTTCAGTGTTGTGCCAATGACTGTTACTTCATCTATTTGATTGTCATCGGTTACGGGCTTATCGATTTCAAAATCCAGCGAAACAGATTGTCCTACTTTCAGCACTAATATTTTTGGTTCTTTTTCAATTTTATTCTGTAAGAGAACCTGATATTGACCAGGCGCCAAACCCTTGAATGTGTAAGAGCCATCTTTTTGAGTAATTGCACGGAAGGTGTAACCATTACTAATATTTTTTGCAACAACTTCAATGCCCGATTGCGGCAAATCATGTGATTCAACAACACCCTGAACACTTGCACTGCCAATTTGCGCGACAGCAGTGTTTGCTAATGCAGTTAGCGTAACGGACGCGATGATAGACGTTAACGTTTTTTTTGAAAAATTAAATATACGATGGCTTTTCATAGTTTTTCCTTTGTTATCAAAATTATATGGCCGCTATGTTGGGCGAAATTTGATTCTAACGGAAAATTTTTGAAAAATGAGGGGATTTTAAAAATCCTGCTTCTTTAGGTAACAAGAAAATGCTATTCAGAATTAATAAATAAAAAAATGGCGTCACATTCATTAATTGATTATTTATTATCAGGTTTGCTTTGTTAATTAAGGAAGGGGTTAGAAATATTTACGGATCAATTTCTGTCGTCTCAAGTGCGACAGTAATTTTTTCACCATCCCAAATATATTCGTAGTGTGTGGTTTGAATTACATCTTTGATAACGAGTGGCGAGAATAATGCATAACAAATTTTATTATTTGCACGAACAGAATAATAAACAATACCGGAATCATTATTTTGCTTCACACTCGCACCTAATTGCTGAGCGGCAGAATAATTATCTTTAAGATACCAATCATTCTCTCTGTAAACATCGCTTCTGATATCGCGCAAGTTTGCGCTAAATTGTGTCTTCAAACATCGCATACTTAAGCGATCAAACTTTAAACCCTCAACAGCTGAAAAATAACATTGTTGGTGATAACGTGTTTCGGCAATTGCGGTTTGAATATCTTCCGCTGCGTAATAAACGCCAAAATTTCCATTTGAAAATCGTGACCCGGTGGGATTCAAATGTACAAAAGGACCAAGCGCATAATTGCAGCCACGAATTCCATAGGGGCGCTCTGCGACGGGTACACGATTTAAATTCCCTACTTCATTACGAATACGCGGATTAGTGAGTTCCTGAATCGCATAAAGGATTTCAAATTCGTCGTGATTCGCCACATCATCAAAAAGTGATCTGGGAGGATATTTGCTGGGAATTAAACGGTAGGCGGTCTGGTTAAAAAAAACCGTCTGCGGAATGGAATTTATATCCATTAAGGAGAGATCCAAAAACTCATGAGAACTGCCCATCACGAGTTGCATCCAAATGGCGATGCACTTCATAAAGCGCACTCATTAAGCCGGAGCTTAAAATTTCCATAGGAGCTTTACCGTCGAAGAATTTATTCTTGTTTGGCATACGTAAAAAACCGTATTGGTTTTCAGGATTTTCAAACAATACACGAAGCACCGCATGTATGTTTAAAACGTAGCTGATTCGTTCCAGCAAATCTGGTGATAGCCGTGCGCTCGCAGGCGCAGTTTGGTATTTATGTAAGGTGGAACGCCCTACACCCAGTAAAGCCATTTTTTCTTTTTCTGAGCACTCCCATTTGTCCATGATATTTAACACTGTACTAACTGCTGCATGAGCGGCATTGGCAGGTAAGTTTTGGGCTAATGCAATCATAAAACCTCCGATGAGCATATCAGCGGCCATATTTCACGACCGCCGACTCTTACATCTTTAACGTCATCTAACTCGAAAATAGCTTTAGTGCAGCTAAATATCTCAGCTGCGCTTAAATCCATAATAGTACATTTTATAAACTAATGTCTATTTATATTCAATCTTATGCTAAATCAAGCCCCAAGAATTTTTGTGGCGATCTCAGCCCCGGGCACCTTAGCTTCAACGAGAAGTACAATCATAAGGATAAACGCTAAGGCAACTCCCAAATACCAAGCGAGGGAAAACCAAATTCCATAGGTTTTAAGCGGAGTAATATCAGCAGAAATTGGCGTGGACCATGAAGTAATAAGATCAACCGAACCAATAAAAATAAAGAATGCGAGAAAAAAAAGCCCGAATGACCAAGCCGCGAAGAGACAAATCGCAGAAATAGTAAGTAATAAAGCGAGCGCGATACGATTGCGACGAGAAAAAACTAAAGCTTTTACAACATGTCCGCCATCGAGCGGATATACAGGAAACAAATTAACAAGATTAAGCAGTGCGCTAACTGAAGTTACCAATCCACAAAAATGGCTTCCCGTCACTAAAAAAGCTACATAGAAAGCTGCCGTCATCACTAGACCATACACCGGCCCCATCATGGAAATGTACAGAGCTTCCCATTGCGTACGGGCTTTATCACCCACAGCAACCCCACCAAAGAATGGAATTAAATAAAAACCCTTCGTGGGAATACCAAACTTTTTCATTGCACGCACATGACCGTATTCATGAAATATAAGAACGGCCACCAAAGCCAGAGCAAATTCCACTGTAAACATCACGCTATAAACCGCTACAGACGCGCCTACTAGTGCGAGCTTTATGACCTTGACGCTTTTTAATAATTTCGCACCAATGCCCAGTAAGACAAAACCATTAACCTTATTACTCTGCGCGGGTGCAGCAGGTTCACCATCAGATTGTTGAATGATGGTCGCTTTTGCCTCTTCACCTAGTTCCGCAGTGCCCGTAATGACAGAAGTATCGGACGTCTGCAGCTCGTAACCGACTGTTTGACTCTCAGAATTTAACGTAAAACTAATATTCGATTGACCGAGCTGCTCATCATCAAAACTGTGGGAACTACTAACTTGCCCCCAAGGTTTTACCGACATAACTTTTCCATCCAACGTCAGTCGCTCTAACTGCAGGTCAAAATCCAAAGTCACTGCAAAATGACGCTCCAGCGCATCAAACGAAAACAATTCCATAAATTATCCACTCTCTTTAATCACCCTTATTCGGGCGCAAGCTTTACAATAGCGCCCATTATGCCCTGTAAATAAAAGGTTAAACATGCTTAAGATCGGTGAAATGAATCACTTGCAAGTCATCAAACAAGTGGATTTCGGTTTGTTTTTGGACGGTGAAAAATACGGCAATATTCTTTTACCACGTCGCTACGTTCCTAACGATGCCAAGGTTGGCGATAGCCTGGATGTTTTCATTTACCTGGACTCAGACGATTGCATTATTGCAACAACACTCACTCCGAAAGTAATGGTTGGCCAATGCGCGCATCTTGAAGTGAAAGATGTAAATGCGGTAGGTGCATTTTTAGATTGGGGCTTACCGAAAGACCTGCTAGTGCCCTACAACGAACAACTTAAACCTATGGAAGTTGGCAACAGTTATGTGGTGTGTGTTTATCTCGACCCGCATACATCGCGCATAACTGCTTCGTCGCGCTTGAGCCATCATTTAGAAGAACGTGCAAGCGATTTAAAAATCCAGCAGGAAGTGGATTTACTTATTTGTGCCCGCACAGATTTAGGTTTTAAAGCCGTTATTAATCATACGCATTTGGGATTAGTTTTTCGCGACAATGCACCACGCACTTTACTTTACGGTGAAAAATTAAAAGGCTTTATAAAAGAAATTCGCCCCGATCGCAAAATTGGTTTAAGTCTACAACCCGTAAATAGTGTGGTGCGCGACGAACTCACCGATATTATTTTGCATCACTTAAAAGCAAACGGTGGAGAATCAACCATTACCGACAAAAGCGACCCCGAAGAAATTTATTTTCAATATAAAGTTAGTAAAGGCATTTATAAAAATGCGCTGAGCAAACTTTACAAAGAGCGGAAGATTTTGATCACGAAGGAAAAGATTACGTTGGTTTAATTAGCTGCATGCAAAAACAATAATTCAATTGGCCCATGAAAATTTACTGATAACACTTTATTTAATTTGGGAATCGTCATCTTCATCCAAGCGTCCCGCTTACGGAAATCTAGCTTTTAAAAACTCAATCGAGAGCTGGATTACCGCAAGCGAGTGTGATGAATAACCCACAAATTTACCTGCCATCCTGCATTCTCCTTTTTAAGACTTCTACTTCAATCTCTAATAAATTTACTTTTTTTCACGCCCAAACTTGCATCTACGTAAGTCTTCGTATAAATTAACTACGAAGACTTACGTAGACACGTGCAAAAGGAACAATAATGAGTAATCCAACCCCCGCCGAATTGGAAATACTGCGCATTATCTGGAATCTCGGTGAAGCGAAGGTTCAAGCAGTGAACGATGAACTTTGTAAAACAAAGCCTGTGGGCTACACCACCACATTAAAAACCATGCAGATCATGGAGCAGAAAGGATTATTGGGGAGAAAAAAGGACGGCAAAAGTCACATCTATTTCCCAACAGCAGAACAACAAGACACTCAAACAACAATGCTTAATCGTCTGCTCCACTCAGCATTCGGCGGATCAAAATCAAAATTGGTAATGCAACTTTTAGGCAATGAAAAAGTATCAAAACAAGAATTAAAGGACATTAAAGAATTTTTAGCGGACATGGAGAATAAAAAGTGAATAAATTATTCCAGCTATTTAGTAATGAAATCAGTTATGCGATTGGTTGGACAATTATTCATTCTCTTTGGCAATGCACCTTTATCGCTTTGCTGATTGCGCTTAGTTATGCTTTTACCAAAAAAGCACAAGCTTCAACGCGCTACTGGATTAACACATTGGGTTTAGTAAGTTGTGTTGTTGCGAGCGGAATTACTGTTTATCTCAACTTTTATAGCTCATTAGATATCACTAATAGCGATGCGATTATTAAACCATCAAAAGCGGCGCATCCTGTAGTTTATGTACAAACCATATCCGACATTATTAACCAACATATACATCAAATCGTCGTCTGTTGGATTATTGGGTTTGGTTTTTACATCGCGAAATATTTAGCTGATTTTTTTTACTGTCAACATATTAAACATCACAACAATGAACTTCCTAGTGAAACCATACAACATGTGTTCAATGAATTAAAAAACAATCTCGGTATTACACAAGCTATCCAGCTACGAATTTCTAAGGTAGTCAACATTCCATGCGTTATAGGCCACTTTATACCTGTAGTGCTATTACCGGCTAGCCTCATACTTGGGTTAAGTACACAACAAATCAAAGTCATAATGCTGCATGAATTAGGTCACGTTAGCCGTAGAGATTACCTGATCAGTAGTCTTCAAACCTTAATTACCTCGCTGTATTTTTTTAATCCATTTGCTCGTTGGATTTCATCAAAAATTGACGAAGAACGTGAAAATGCTTGTGATGATATAGCTGTATCCATCAGTGGTGACCCACTTTTTTATGCCCACACACTTAAGGAGTTTGCTGAAATGAAAAATAATTGCTCTACCACTGTTGCTATGACGGGAAAAAATAACCAACTCATTAATCGAATCAAACGTTTATTTGTGCTCGACAATAGTTTTTCAAAAACCTACGGCAAAATTATCACCATTATGACATTGGCATTGCTGGGCGTTGGATTTTCAGTATCGGGCCACTCAAACGAAGAAAAGCCGGATGGGTCATTTACCCTTAAGCTTGAAAAAGAACCTCTCGCAAAACTGCTAACCTTGGCGCAAGAATTTTGTCCAAATCTTTCAAAAAATATTTCGCTTAAGCATGGTGATCAGCCCATCTCAGGAGAGTTCGCCAGGCTACAATGCAATACTGTAGCGTATTTCATAAAGGGGTTTGATAACAGTTTGAATGATACCCTAACAGGTATTGTTTTTAATGAAAAAAATATTACTCTAAAAGAATTAACACAGAAAATAGAATTGAAATGCCCTACCCTACAAGGAAAAATCCACCTTAATAACCCAACTAAAATAGTGAGTTTCGAAACACAAAACCTATCTTGCTTAACAGTAGAAAAAATTTTAATGCCATTGGACAAAAACAATGAGCCAGGTTCTGTGAGGGAAACAGGAATTGGTGATATGAATATAGATTTCAATAATAATCCAGACGACGACTACAACAAAATTATACCAATTAGCTTTCCCAATGAAGCCCTGGACAACCACTATTCAGCAGACTGCAAAGCACATTACTCTGTGAATACCGAAGGTAAAGCCTTTGATGTACTACCTGTATGCACAAATGGATCTGATGAAGCAAAAGCTTTCTTTGAAAAGCAGATGAAAATATCAATTGAAAAAACTCAATTTCCCATAAAAATGGAGAATGAAAAAGCGGTTATTGTGTTAGATAAAGAATTTAGATCGAAATGGACTTTTGAGGACTCACCTGAAATATAAGTCAGAACTAAAATACTTATATACGGCGCAAACGCTTTCCGCAATTTGCGCCACAAAATGGGAAAGCAGCAAAAGATATTGCCATTAGAGCTGTATGGATAAGTAGAGTTTAGTGATCACTGTAAGGAGATGGATTTGATGAATAATACATTAGAGCTGTTGGCCAATGATATAAGTCACGCACTTGGGTGGACCATTATTCATTCGCTTTGGCAATGTTCTCTAATAACATTATTGGTAACAACAAGCTATGCATTTACCAAAAAAGTATCGGCAGCCAAACGATATTGGATAAATATTTTTGGATTACTCAGCTGTATTGTCGCCAGCATTATTACTTTCGTTATAAATCTTCATAACACAGTTGTTATAGATATAATTTCCAGAAATGTAGCTGATGACTCTTTCGCTATCATGCAAAGTTCCTATATTAAAAGCTTTCATAGCAATAGCATGCTGGAAATATTTGATAAATATATCGATAAGGTTGTGCTCCTTTGGATAATAGGTTTTAGCTTTTATCTCATTAAATACCTCACAGAATTTTGGTATTGCCAACACATCAAAAACTACAAAAATAAACCACTTGGTGAGCGGTGGATAACTCGTTTTAATGAGCTAAAAAATTGTTTAGGTATTACTCAATCGATTAATTTACGCATATCTGAAATAGCTACCATTCCTTGCGTGATAGGTCATTTTAAGCCAATGATACTTTTACCAGTAAGCATGATGCTTGGTTTATCTCATCAACAACTAGACGTTATTTTACTACATGAGCTTGCCCATATTCGCAGAAACGATTACTTCACTAAGGGCCTGCAAACTTTCATAACATCTATTTATTTTTTTAATCCTTTCATACACTGGCTTTCTTCAAAAATAGATGAAGAACGTGAAAACGCTTGTGACGACATAGCCGTGTCTGTAAGCGGTGATCCATTGCTTTATGCGAATACACTCAAGGAGTTTGCAGAAATGAAAGAAAATCACACGATGATAATTGCCATTGCAGGATCAAAAAAATTACTGCTTAATCGTATTAAACGTTTATTTAGTTATGAAGTCAGCTTTTCAAAGACCTACGGAAAAACGATAACAATTATGGCTTTTTTCTTCTTCGTGGCTACTTATTCGTTAACGGGCTTTAGCGATAACGAAAAAGAAAATAAGTTTGATTTCGAAGCCGAAGATATGACTTTATCTGAGATCATTTTATCAGCAAGTAAATCCTGCACGAGCGAGATGAGAAACGTTAAGCCGATCCATCTCGACAGAAAAATATCTATCGCAACCAAAGATATTACTTGTGAAAAATTAGCGGAATTTATTACGAAAGCAGATGGAAAATCAAATGAGAAAACATTCAAAGTAAGTTTTAAGAACGAATATATAGACACAATACTGTCTAAAATTTCTGACGAATGCCCAGGTATTACCGAAAGAGTACACCTAAAAAACCCGAGCTATATTAAAATGAATTTTGTCTCAAATGATGTTACCTGTACTACCGCACAAGCCCATATTGAAGCCCAGTATTTGGCGGCAACGACTGTGGCTGATGAATCGACTATCGTAAACGACGGATTTGGTACAGCACCCTATAGCGAAGCAGTGTGGCCAAATATGGTAGCGCCCACCGAATTAAAAGTTAATGCGGAGGTTAACTGCAACTCTCTCTTTTCAGTGGATAAAATGGGGAAACCGTTTGAAGTAAGCTCAAAATGTCTCAGTAGCAACCGAGAGGCAGCCTTAGCATTTGAAAGAACGCTTATAAATGCAATATATAAAACTCAGTTCACACCAAAATCACTTAACGGAAAGGTATTCACGATGACTAATATTCATATCCTGAATAATTTCTCAATAGACGAGCAGAAAGGAATTTTATAACCTGACGATCATAAGATTGGAGCGATTTATTTATCGCTCCAATCCAGTCACAAATAAAATCGTCTGAGCAACATGAATAAAATTATTAATAACAATACGCTCGAAACTTACTTCACACCAAACTCTTACTCACCACCTCAAATACATCTTTAGACAAATCCGGCTCCGCCATAATTCGCTCCAGCTGTGATTTCATTAATGTCTGGCGCTCGGGATTATATTTTTTCCATTTGGTGAGCGGTGTTAAGAGTCTTGAAGCAATTTGGGGATTTTGTGTGTTTAAAATAATTATCTTGTCTGCAAGGTATTTATATCCATCGCCTGCTTTACCGTGAAAATTAATAGCGTTGCTGTTACAAAAACTGGAAATGAGCGCGCGAATTTTGTTGGGGTTTTTACTGTCGTAAGCGTTGTGAATTTCAAGTGCTTTAACTCGTGCTAACGTATTTGGAAGACTACAGGTTGCTTGAACTGTGAGCCATTGATTGACCACTAAGGATTCATGCTGCCAGCGCTCGTAAAAATCAGCCAATGCGTTACCAGACAAGCTTTGCGCCAACTCGGATTCTGTATTAACTAATTGAGTTAGCGCTGCCATCACGTCAGTCATGTTGTTTGCAGTTAAATATTGTTGCTCGCAAGCGCGGGTAATTTCTTCGTCGTTTAATAACATTAAATAAGCGAGTGCAACATTTTTTAAACTGCGTGCGGCTATCGCATCTGCAGTTGCCGCATATGTTTGTTCGTGTTCATACTCGCTATAAATACTTTCAAAATATGAACGCAATTCATGTGCGATAGTTTTTCGAACATGTGCTCGACTGTAATGAATAGCTTCTACATCTACTACATCCGCAAGTTCGCTGATATACGCCTCAGATGGCAAAGTTAACATGTAGGCAACCATCGCCTGATCGAGACTTTTATCTTCCAAAACACTTCTGAATGCGTTTATCAAACGCGTATCTATACGTAGATTATTTATATCTTCGCCGCGCTGATAAGCTGCAATAACTTCATTAATTACTTGCAGCGCTAATTGCTGGCTTGCGTCCCAACGATTAAATCCATCGCTATCACGACTTATCAGAAGTATTAAATCTTCACGCGAGTAATCATAGTGCAATTTCACTGGCGCCGATAAGCCACGCAATAAAGATGGCACTGGCTTCTCTTGAACACGTTCAAAGACAAAAGTTTGTTCTACCTCTGTAAGCTCAATAACTTTATAAGTATTATCGTTTGTTTCAAAATCAGGCTCAGAGTTTTTTAAATAAAGCGGTAGATCACCTGCGCTTCCTAAAAGACCAATTGCGATAGGAATGTGAAATGGCAATTTCTCTTTACATTCCGGCGTGGGCGGACAAGTCTGCTTAATATGTAACGAATATTCCTGCGTGTCTTCATTGTAGCTGTCAGTAATTTGCAAGCGCGGAGTTCCCGCTTGTGAATACCAACGTTTGAATTGCGTTAAATCTTTTCCTGAAGCATCCGACAAAGCGGCAACAAAATCTTCGGTAGTAACGGCTTGACCATCATGACGAGTGAAATATAAATCGGTCCCTTTACGGAAATTTTCTTTACCCAGCAAATTTGCAAGCATACGAACAATTTCTGCGCCTTTTTCATAAATAGTCATGGTATAGAAGTTGGAAATTTCAATATATGACTCTGGGCGAATCGGGTGCGCCATAGGGCCTGCATCTTCCGCGAATTGTAAGGTTCGCAACATGCTTACATCCTCAACGCGTTTTACGGTGCGTGAACCCATATCTGCCGAAAACTCTGCATCGCGATAAACTGTAAAACCTTCCTTCAAACTTAATTGAAACCAATCACGACAGGTAACGCGGTTACCGCTCCAATTATGAAAATATTCGTGTGCTACAACACCTTCAACACGTTGAAAACCAGCGTCAGTTGTAGTTTCAGGTTTCGCCAACACACAGGATGTATTAAAAATATTGAGGCCTTTATTTTCCATGGCACCCATATTGAAATCATCGACTGCAACGATCATAAAAATATCAAGATCGTACTCACGACCGTAAACTTCTTCATCCCAACGCATAGAATTTTTGAGCGATGTCATCGCGTGCTCACACTTATCTAAATCCTTTGGCTCCACGAAAATTTTTAAAGTAACATCGCGCTTTGATGAAGTCGTAAATGAATCCTGGATCTGTGCTAAATCACCCGCAACCAGTGCGAATAAATAGGCGGGTTTTTTAAAAGGATCATGCCAGGTCGCAAAGTGGCGGTTATCATTTAACTCACCTTGGCCCACTAAATTACCGTTAGATAAAAGCACGGGGAATTTTTTGTCTGCAACTACGGTCGTAGTGAATTCACTCATTACATCCGGGCGGTCAAGATAATAAGTGATTTTGCGAAAGCCCTCTGCTTCACATTGTGTGCAATACATGGTGCGGGATTTATAGAGCCCCTCCAGCGAAGTATTTTTTTCCGGATAAATTTTAGTGACGCTAGTGAGCAAAAATTGTGGCGGAGTATTTTTTATTAAAGTGTTTCTTCGCCAAACTCGTAAGCACTAGCTGGTATGTCATTGCCATTGATAGCGATGGATATCAATTCAAGGTCAGTGCCGTGCAACTTCAACTGTGAAACATTACCAGTGGCAGCGGGGTTAGTTACTAAAGATAAATTAGCAGTAACGAGTGTGTAGCCATCATGAATATCTACATGCAGCTGTGTTTTGGTAATTAAATAATCGGGAACTTTATAATCTTTTAAATAAATTGACTGGGGCTTTTGCTCTATAGCTGACATATAAATTCCTTACTGGATTATTCAACCCATTTGATGGGTTTTTCTATTTCAGCATGATCATGCTCGTGATCATCGCCACAAAAAGTATGAGGTTCTGGTGGAATATAACCGGTGTGCTCTTCAGGTGGTAAATTTTTATGTTCGTAAGCGATAACGGCTTGCATACATAATTGACGTTGTTCGCCGGATAATTTATTACCACCTGGCCATTTACCGATTTCAACTGCCAATTTTAAATTTTGGTAAATTTCTGGCGTAATACTATTAAGTAACTTTTGCAAATCCATGGAAAATCTCTTCACCTAATCTAGTGATTTGTTTAATTCTGTGACGGTACTTTTTTAACAATCAAGCTAGCGAATGCCGCACCTGCCAACAAACCGCCAACATGCGCAGCGTTGGCTACGCCTCCACCTACAAAATAATCAATCGCACCAGTCATACAAAGAATTAACCAAAACAACATAAAACCAAGAACGCTTGCAGGCACCGCCGTTAGCTTGTTAGGCGATAACTTTTGACTCACAATAATAAAACCAACTAGCGCATAAACCACACCCGACATACCACCAAAATTGGTGTTAGGCTCCCAAAAATATTGCGCGGTATTTGATATGGCTGCAGTGGAAACAAAAAATAACAAATAAGTAGATCTACCCAAATAAAGTTCCAAACGGCGCCCTAGGTCCCACATCCACAAACTATTAAAAACAAAATGTAAAAATCCAAAGTGTAAAAATGCCGGAGTAATAATTCGCCAAATTTCACCAGACGCCAGAGATTTTTCTAACGTAATAAAATAGCCAAAACTTATTTTCTGAAACGTAAACCAATACATAAGTCCTAAACTATCATTCAGCGAGACTATGAGCGCACCTAAGGCGCTTAACACAATAAGTATCGAGGTGACTGGCGACGCGATTATTTGTTGAATTATAGGTTGAGTACTTGATGGTGGAGTTTCTGTGGTTGCAACGTCCTGTTGAATAATTAAAGTACCTTGCTCAACCTCATTTAAAAATTGCGCAATGGGCCCCACCATTCGTGGATCTACCACTGCCAAAATTTGCTCGCCCGCTTCTTCATAAATGCGGTGCTCGATTTTTCGCTCGCGCAAAAATCCGGTGATATGTGTTAAATCTGCATTCAACGGAAATTTTTTAACAACAATCCAATTCACATTAGGCTCTTTTGATTAAGTTTTTATTATGGGTCAACATATTCCCACACAAATTTTTGTTCTTGCAACTGTTGCTCGCCATCCATTCTATAGGCTACTAATCGTCCGTATTTTACTGCACTATAATCCAGGCAGGCGATATTACTGGTGACGGGTTTAGGATTTCCTTTCAACCAATAGTGGCCAACAAATAATGGCGGTTGGTCTAAACCGTAACGTACCATTTTTGCGCGGTGATCCTGTGCAATAGGAAGTGCGGCAATTTCAGCAGGAATAGGATCAGGCTGAAATAATAAATCACCGTAAGTCTCCGCTTTATCTGCCCAAAATTTAGTGCGAAAAGTGCGGCGTTCATGGCCTTCACGAGTGACAACTTTAACACCTTCAGGCAACGGGAAAACAACACCGCGCGTTAACACTTGAATAGCGTGTGATTCGACCGTGTTTTTACAAACGCTTTGGTGCAAAAAGTTTTCATCAAAGTGTCCATCACCAAAAATTGATTTGTGGTGCGCGACAATATCGTGATCCCAACATGCATGTACAACTCGAAAAAGATTGTGATCTTGCGCTGAGCCAAATTCCATAAATAGCGGTAAGGTTTTAAACCACTCCAACATTTCCGACCATTCAGCAGGGTAATCGGAAAACTGCTCAAGAGTTTCGGCGATCAATGCGCAATTGGCTGAATTATGTGGCCGCAAATATTGGCAATTCGATGCCGCTGTATGCTTAATTTTTTCACAATAAGTTAACGCATTATATTCGTGATTACCTAGCACCATGTGCGCACTACCCTTCTCCACCATGGCATGTACAAGTAACAAAGCTTCACGAATATTTGGGCCGCGATCAACAATATCGCCTAAAAAAATAACACGACGTTTTGCATGTTGGTAAACGCCTTTAATTTTTTTGTAGTCCAATCTTTGTAGCAATCTTTCAAGTGATGTAGCGCAGCCGTGTACATCGCCAATCAGATCATAGCCTTCGACTGGAGGTAATTCAGAATCAGGTGAAAAAAAATTGACCATAGTTGCACGTTAATCGCTAAGTAAATGTCCGCCCCAACCTAATTTTGTACGGCAACGTTCATAAAAATTATATTCCGCGGGATGCAACAATTTTAATAAATCCGGTTTTTTGCGAATGTGTA
>Ga0247741_1001362_pt1 | contig 13598 bp, 14 predicted proteins | sample UWRJL213509R2_FD_180945 | JGI IMG/M metagenome (GOLD analysis project Ga0247741, IMG submission 180945) | Plant litter microbial communities from Arlington Agricultural Research Station in Wisconsin, United States - UWRJ-L213-509R-2 | ecosystem: Environmental > Terrestrial > Plant litter >... | reverse complement strand
ATATGTTCTCGACTTGGCCTCAACGTCCACGCGTCAGCATTTCAACGCTCCTGTGGTCCCATTGAGTACATCTATTACTTTCCCAGCCACCCTTGGGTGTCCTGGGAGCTTAAATTTGCCGTTTTCACAACGAGATTATGTTCATTCACGGCTTCTTCGTCTTCAATTTGAAGAAGTGCCGGTGATTTGGGTACTACCACGGTGTAGTATGATACAAGGGGAAATCTATTACCAACACTAGAGTGGTGCGTCTAAACCTTTTCTTCGTATTCTTCTCATCCTGCGCCCCGCCTCACCCTCGCAGTCACAGTGAGGGACCTCCTGCGAAGGTTCGCAGTAAATTCCTAGCCGGGAAAGTATATACTTATACCTCACTTCCAAGGAGCTTTTCTTTAAGCTTATTGGCTTGATATCAAGGCTTTGATTCACCCTCAATCCTCTCTCAGATTGTAGGCCCTGCAGCCTCCTTGTATTGGGAGTTGAACCTCTGGCCTTGTCTAGAACATCTTATCGCTCTGGATAACAGACTGGGCGTTAAAACATTCACATGCGATCCTGAGGTGACGCACCCATTACCAGGTAGTTCACGGTTTACTCCCCTTTGGCATCCCCAGTGGCAGGGCTTGCAACTGCAAATCTTGCCAAATGCAGATGCAGGGGTGACAACTCGTTCACCAATCTCGAACTGTTACCCCAAACATCTATAATCTCACACTTTAAAGAAAGCATAAAAGAGCTTCTCCAGACGCTCAGGTTTTCCAGCTTCCCTTCCTACTATTTTTTCACTTTGCATTGTCATTTTTTTCCTCCACTTTTTGTTCAAGCAGATGTTGTCGAATCCGCCGCCGACAACGCAGATTAGGTGGTTCAATGTTGCTATCCTCACTATCACCCCGGCTGTCACAGCGTATGGCTTGTGGGCAGTCGAAGCTCGACGTGGCATAGTTGGCTTTTCCATCGTGTACTACATCTTCTCGATGCTAGGTGAGCACCGAAACCATTTATTGACTTCTTGTCTGACAAGAATCACCTCAGGAATCACAGCTGGTGAGCGACGTATCGAAAATTTTGATTTATTTGATCTACTCACACTCTATAGGATATCATAGGCTGTGGTCGCATCGTTCATATATCGCGGCCCTCCCTCTCCAGATCTTCTTACTTGCTGGCGGCACCAGTGCAGTCCAGGGGTCATGCTACTGGTGGTCTCGCTCGCACCGGTCGCACCATCGGAACACAGACACCGATTTAGATCCGTACAATGCGAATCGCGGGCTATTATACACACATATAGGTTGGATGATATTCAAATCGAATGTGCCTGCTGGCTCTTCGGATGTATCTGATTTGAAGAAGGACCGACTCCTTCAGTGGCAGCACCGTCAATACTTGCCGCTCCTACTGATTTTTGGATATGTATTACCCGCTGTGGTCCCCGGCCTCTTATTTGGCGACTGGTGGGGCGGCGTTTGCTTTTCGTCGGCTCTTCGTTTGGCTGTTGCACATCATGTAAGTCTCTTCTCTTGATTCCATAGTGGAATCGCCTGCTAAATACTCCAATAATGACAACAGAGCACCTTTTGCATCAACTCCGTAGCTCATTGGCTTGGTTCGGCGCCATACGACGATGTCCACAGTCCCAGAGACCATTTTCTGTCTGCCATCCTCACGATGGGTGAAGGCTATCACAATTTCCACCATCAATTCCCCATGGATTACCGGAACGCTGTACTTTGGTACCAGTATGATCCTACAAAGTGGTTTATCGCGCTTTGCGGCTTGTTCGGATTCGCAAAAAACTTGCGTGTCTTTCCGGTCAACAAGATCTCCAAGGGCCGGCTGGCCATGAAGTTAAAGACGCTCAAGAAAGTTCAAGATGCATTGGTGTGGCCAACTCCGTCTAAGGAGCTACCGGTCGTCACTTGGGATACGTGTATGTCCAACCAGATCCCTCCGAACCAAACTCATGATTATTATTAGACCAAAACGAATCGGAGACGAGATCATTGATACTGGTGGCCGGGTTCATTCACGACATTTCAACGTTCTTAGACCAACATCCTGGAGGTGTGCGTATTCTGGAGGCCAATGTGGGTAAGGATGCAACAGCGGGATTCTTTGGTGGTTACTACGCCCATTCTAATGCAGCCCATAATGTGAGTATTTCCCATTTTACGATTCAACCATTCGTAGTGATCACCTGCCTGCAGCTGCTATCGATGATGCGTGTTGGTGTCTTGGATGGAGGCATGGAAATCCCCAACCAACCTACATCCCTAAACCAACAAAAGCTGTTCATTGAGCGTGGCGAGAAATGAGGAAACATATTTTTAATGGAGTTTAAGACCTAATAGTTTAGAAATATTGTCCACATAGGGTATGTACTATATCTGGGGCAAGTTGCCACCATCACACAATGCCACCTAATTCCTAAAATAGGCCTGTGATCAACTTGAGCTTCTTTAAGCGCCCGTTCAGGAATAGAGTAGAACGTTAGACCGGCGAACAGAACTGAGAATTTAGTCAGCAACATCCGAGCCTTTTCTCGATGGCCCGGGCCTGATGATTTTTATTTCTGCAGCAGAGTAGCATTCGGGAACTCCGTTTCTATCAAGAATACTATGCGGACAGTGACAGTATCGGCAGGTCCCTGAACTACCAGAAATACTCATAGTGTGATTGGGCCCGGGGTGAGACAGTAGGACGATAAGATATCGATCAGGAGCCATGCCAAAGTGCGCTCAATGGCCAGCGACGTTCTCACACCCCTTTACTCTGACAAGAGAGACCCACATGTACATCCTCACAGCTATCAAATCTATGGCCAGATTTCAAGCATCTTACGCTGATGACTTGCACGCTATCGATGCTGCTTCTGTACAGCCTCGAATCATATTTCCGATCCTGAGAGACAAGTCTCCCATGATGTTCTTCGGTGTATCTTAAAGCATAGTCATTGTGCGGACGGGGGCTGCTCCAAAAGGGTATACTAATCGGCAATCTTCCAGCGGCCCCGTGGATATTCTTCTGAGTTCAACGGGGGGCCCGCTTCGTCCAGTACCCCACTTCAAAATTGATTGTCGCTGCGCCTCGACCTTATTTCACACGAGGAAGAAACCTTCTCCGTAGTACTCTCTTTGACTTTCGAATGCGGTTATACATACGGTGTGAAATAGTTGTCTATCACATACAAAGTTCCTCGACAATAGGATCAGTGTTGTGGCACAATCGATGACCCGGATTTGAGACCTTCAAATGGCGGAGTCTTTTCCAATCTTGTACTCTATCTCGGTAATACAATTGGCATTTTTTAAAAAAACTTGGCTGCAAAGGCCCGGTGTACCGAGTATAATCGCATAATTCATTCGTCTCCTTTTATGGAAGAAGTTTAGCGCCGGAAGGACTCCGACAAGTGAATAATTCGAGCTGTGGCAGGTTCTTCAGCCACCATAAATCAGAGTATTAAAGAAAACCCGGTGTAGGTACGTCCGCTGGTCAAGGTTCCAGAGTTCTAAGTACTATGTAAAGCATACTTTTTTTATATGGCTATCCCACAGTTTCATCATGATCCACCTCCGTTTCCTTCCTTGGATCTCCATGCAGGAAGTCGATGTCATCAGATCTTGCCATCACTTGGAGGCCGTTTTGAATAATAGCGGATTATCCCCTCTCAGATCTACTTATCCTCTTCCCTGACCGTGGCTTAAGGTCGAAAACTAGTCGACTCTAGTCGACCGCGGCGAATCATGATAGAGGATAAAAGGGTCGCACAACAAACTTCTTCTCTTCCCATCTGCATAAGTAAACTTTTCGGTGATCGATGTCGTGGGATCTCTCCGGTAATCAAGCGTGGCGTGCTTCGCAAATGCGTTACCTGGAATTTATTTATCATTTGCACAGGTCGATGCAAGATCGAAAGCTTTATTATGGCGTCGGAATTACGATTGCTAGTACCAATGGATTATACTCTTCGTAATGCTAGACTCGGACGGGACTTATCTGCGAGTCTATCGTTGGCAGCGTGGGCGAACCCCTGGATAAATGGCGATCTTTTTCAATGCAAACGACAAACGCTGTGTAACAAGTAAATTGGGCGTCAGCGCTATTGCCCCAGTCAAAGTCCGCAAGAAATGGTATCTTGAGGAGATGTGCGGCAGGACAGTTGCATTGGGCGATTTGATCGTGGTGAGCACCTAAGCGCCGCCATTCATGTTCGCCAATGACCCTCACTTCATGATAGACTTAAAATGCAACATGGACAAGGCACCATTGCATCTCTTGAGGTCTTGTATACGCTACTACTTCTTGATTTATTATGTTGAATTCGGCTCTGCAACATTGGGAACGATTCCCTACCACGAGAGGGATAAGATGGTTCAATTTCCTCGCCCTCTCCATTACCCATCTCATCGCAGCATATGGCTTGTGGACAGTGGAGATTCGTAAGAATACCGCCCTCTTCGCCGTCGCATACTATGCCTTTTCCATGCTAGGTGAGCTGCATCGTTGCTTTATTCACTCTTCGTTTGATTTACATTGATTCAGGAGTCACTGCGGGTGAGAGGAACTCTGGTCCTTTGGTTTTCTAATCCCTGATGACCTCTGCAGGACACCATAGGCTATGGTCCCACCGTTCGTTTAATGCATCTATCCCCCTCCAACTTTTCCTTCTTGCCGGAGGGACTAGCGCTGTCCAAGGGTCCGCCTACTGGTGGGCACGCACTCATAGATCTCATCACCGACACACCGATACAGACCAGGATCCGTACAATGCCAAACGAGGACTGTTGTGGACTCACATTGGCTGGTTAATCTTCAAAACCGACCACAAAGTGGGAACACCATCAGATATTTCTGATTTGAAGCGCGACAAGCTTCTCATGTTCCAGCATCGTCACTTCAACGTCCTCATTCTCATCTGGGGATACCTTATTCCTACATTAATACCTGGTCTATGGTTAAACGACTGGGCTGGCGGCTTCTTTATCGCAGGTGCATTGCGCCTCACTGCTGCTCATCATGCGAGTGCCAAATTCTATGCTGCACCGATTAAATCTGACCGTTTGTTCACAGAGCACTTTCTGCATCAACTCCTTGGCTCATTGGATAGGTGACAGGCCATACGACGACATCTTAACTCCAAGAGACAACCTCCTCAACTCAATCCTCACGTTCGGTGAGGGTTACCACAATTTCCACCACCAGTTCCCGATCGACTACCGCAGCGCCTACCTATGGTATCAATATGATCCTACCAAGTGGTTCATCGCACTCTGCGGTAAGATCGGGCTTGCAAACCATCTACGAGTCTTCCCAAGCAATGAAGTCGCCAAGGGTCAACTAGCCATGAAGTTGAAGGAATTGAAGAAATTCCAAGAAGTTCTGAAGTGGCCACCGCCGCCCGATGACCTGCCTATCGTCAGTTGGGATACTTGTATGTTTTTGTTCGGTAGTCGTTGAACTTCCTCATCCTAACTCGTGGCCGACAGTCCAAGAGCAGGCAAAATCACGGCCACTGATCCTGGTTTCTGGTTTCATTCATGATGTGTCGTCCTTCCGTAAGGAACATCCTGGAGGGAACTGGCTGCTAGAGTCCAATGTTGGCAAGGACGCGACTGCAGCTTTCTTTGGTGGCTATTACGCTCATTCGAGTGCCGCTCATAACGTGAGTTTTGCATATGTGTCTTGGTTGGATTCTTACTAACAGTTGTCTAGTTGTTATCGATGATGCGGGTTGGCATTCTCGACGGAGGCGTAGAAGTCGTGGCGCACCCACCACCGCCTCAAAAGAAGTTGTATATCGCAACACAAGAAGACTGAATCCTGTAGACCTAGATTTCTCCCCTTCGATAGACAATTATGGTGGAGAGCTAAGATGAGACTTACCCAAGCATATAGATGAAATAACACTATGTAGCGCCAGGCATTTGTGAGCAATGAAGTCGGATTTTATGGATTCTTACTGCTTGAAACAAAATAAAACCCCAAATAGTCCATTGAAAACGAGATACTGGAAATTACAGAATTTGGAACTTATACTTGTACACCTTTGGTAGGTACTTCCTCTTCCTGTACGATGTCTTGGGGCCAAGTGACTTCCGTGACAGAAATGCGAGGGCTGTGACTCCAATAAAGATGACCTGAGAGATACAGCCAGTCAGCACTGTGGGTTGCACAACGTCTCGGGAATTGTACTTACGCCTGATATCATGGAGGGTATCACCCACGAGTGCTGGGGAGTGAGCATGAGATCCTGGAGTAGAGCAGAGAGAAGCTGGCCAAAGCTGCCTATTGAAAATATCAAGCCGACGCGTGTACTGGATGATCACGTATTAGGAGGAATGACAAGTGATTATAGATTCACGCACCCTATCTCGCTTGTTCGAGACGCGAGAGAAGTCAACGCAATCACCAAAAGAGAGAACCCTGAATCGGAGTAGGTTAAACATGCCAATCAAGGATTTGCGTGGGTAAACTCACATGCTCCAGAGAAGATCCCGTAGAACATTGACTCTCCAACAAGGTTTCCTGTGTTCTGGCTATGTCAGGAAAATATTCCCAGGTGAGCAACCTAAACCGGGAATATGGAAAATGAAATGACGGACATCGTGCACATTGTCATCATCAACAGAGCTGTGAAGCCACTGACTGGGATCAACAAGTTCCAGGCGCCAACTTTGTCTGAAGCAAATCCGAATCCAACGCGGCCTAGGATTCCGGTGAAGCTTAGAACGATGAGCTGGCAAGGGGGTCAAAGATGTGTAGGAATATTAAACAAAGTTCTCACTGAGTTGAACGCCGACTTGGTATCGACTCCTCGCTCGAGTCCGAGTAGGTCGAGATACCACACTGCAGCTAATGTCAGCCAATGGTCCCACATCCCACCAAAAAATGTGGATATTACCTGGATAGTAGATGAAAAACATGGCAAGGAAGGTTCCACCCGCAGCGAAGATATATTCCATTTCCTTCGTATATTTTGCCAAGTCGAGGCGCGGGAGAGGATACGCGGGTTTTTCTTCTTTGGGAGGCTTGAACTTGAAGAAAACACCGTTGGCGATGATCAAGAGGACAGTGATGACGCCTGCAGTAATGCGAACTGCGCCACCCATTCCAAGCTTGGTGATGAATCCTCTGGGAGTGTCTAGGTGAGATTTTGGCCTCGTTGAGTAGAAAATGCAAGTTACCGTAGAACTGTTAAACACTGAGTTTTTTTGACCTATGAACATATATATGGCACTCACGAGTTGGAAAAATCATACTTCCAAAAGAACCACCGCTCATGGCAATCCCAATCGCAAGGCCTCTCTGACGCTGGAAGTAATGTACTGCCACGGTCGCAGTGGGAACGAAGAGAATTCCAATTGCAGCTCCCATTCCAATGGCCTGGAAAACAAAGACCTAAACGCAGATATTAGCTGTCTTCCCGATAGTGGTGATGGCAGTCACTGACCACTCCAAACATCTCCTCGCGGGCGACCGAAAGGAGGAAAAGGCTGTCGAGATTGAGCGACAATAATTTACAGTCAAAAGTGAGAAACGTACGAGACGGAGAAGAGACCTGATCCTCCGAGAACTGCGTATTGGAAATAGCCACTGTCTGCCAATTTTCCTCCTACAAGAGCAAGGAAGAAAGCCAAAAACCACTGTACACTACCGATAAATCTGCGGCACGTTAGATCTTCAGCAGTAGTGAATAGAGAGCCACTGACCGGATGGCAATAGGGTTCTGGTCGGTCATGAAGTGGTGGGTGTAGTGATCTAGAAACAGGTCAGATAGATATTGGGACGTGAAGGAACTCAACATACCTTCGAAGACATTCCATGTAAAGAGGTATCTAGATATTCATGAGCACTTGGTCAACGCGAAAGCTAGATGAAATAATCTACCCCATAGTGCAGAATTGAATCAAGAACCTGCGCAATGTGAGTCATTGGGTCTGTCAAGTGTTACATCACGTACGCTGCCGCCACCGTTGCCCATCCACTGATCCCTCCTTCAGGTGCGTGCTTGGTGTAAAGCGGAGGAGGGTCCTTCAGCTTTGGCTCTTCCTCGTCTGCCTTGTGAGCCTTGCCGAAATCTATACGAAACACAGCGCTCTTGGGGGTATATCCTAGACTATCCTCATTGATAAACTTGGCTGTCTTGGGTGGTGTCGTCGGTGTCGGGGGTATCTTTAGCTTTTCCTTGGGCACCCATGGAGGTCGGATCTGGGTTAGCCAGCTATATCCATGTTAGTTGGTCAGCATTCAGACGAGGACCGACGCTCACCTCCGCCCGCTATCAATCACACCCACAATACCCTTTGGCCGCACCGTATTCTTCCTGATGACACTGTGAGGAAGTGTCTGGGGCGGTAAACCAGGTAAGGCTAGGACTGGCGCTGCTCGCTCCAGGGTATGTGCGCTTTGAGGTAGGGCAGGTAACTCTGGTCCTGGGGATCTTGGGGACATTGGTTCGAATATTCTGGCACCTCGATGTTCTCGCTTTAGGGCCCTCGGGGGAGGTTTATATTCATATTCTCGTTGGCGTGTTGGGTTCGTGGGTTTCACCGGGAAACTCGTGAACATTGTAGGATTATCTGCCACCAGGGCTAGAAATGTGAACTAGACGCCAACCAGGGCACTAGGAGAGTGAAGAGCGAGCGCAGCTTGCTATATGTATGGGACGAAGATGTCTGACAGACCAAAAGCTGTGCCCCGCTCATGATCCGGCTTATGTTCCCATGGTGAGCGGTTAACGTTATTAACTGAGGACATTTAAATACCTGAACCTCTATCTTCTTGAAGTTCTTCAGCCCACCGTGTAGCATGACTCCAGAAATTCCTCCTCAAACTCGTCTTTCAATATTGGATTTCTTGGATGTTCTATGAGCATTTTCATTTGAACGTCTTTGATACTATATCCGACTCTAACATGACCCAATCAAAAGCCGCAGCCTCAACATAGCCGACTGAAACTTGAATCGGAGAGGTGCGGGGTACTTACGCGGTATTTCCACAATTATTTGGAAATAACAATTTTAAAGGATTGACGTGCATATGCGCCTCATCAATCAGCATAAAAAGGACCTTCCTTCATTCCTATACTTTGGAACTGGGGGTTCTGGCAGAGCTCACCTCAGTCATGTTGTCCAGCGAGGATTTGACATTGCTAATCAGTAAGTTCGAGGCGTGCAAGATGATGTATGTGACAACGTGACAAGGCAGGCGCATTGAGGCACCTTGAGGCACTTGCATTAGCTCGACGCTGTTTCTTGGTTGCTCATATTATTGGCCTCGTCTCCCAACTTTCCTTCATCTCAGGTGAGCGTCAAGGTTCGAATATCCAAATTCCGTACCTCACCCTAACATTGACATCAGTGCTATCTAGTTCCGCAAGTTGTTGGTCCAGATTCACGGATGGAGCAGAGTAAGAGTTCGCCTGGTCGAACAGGGACTACAGGATCGGAGGAGGTGGCTTCGAATCTCAACACAAATACTCCGATCTCGTCGTTGGCCCCCGAACTCCTCTCCCTCATTTTCCAATTGGCATTCGACTCAACGGACGATGAGACTGTTCCAGTCAATCTCTCTCGGGTGTCACAAACCTGGCGGGATGTGGCAACCAGTAACCCCCTTCTCTGGAATCGCTTCACCATCTCCCTTCCGCTCAATGTTGAAGCGACAGCGCTGAAGTTGAAGAGGTCAAAAGAAACCCTTCTCGATCTTTACATCATCGTGCCGTACCTCAGCGCCAAGGTTTTCAATATGTCGGGACTCTCTTTTCCCACTTTCAATGAGTATCGGGATCTCTCAAGAGAACTTTCACGTTCATACCATCGATGCCGCAGACTTCGTATTGAAGGCAGTTTTAAAGACGCCCCAAACTTGCTGCAGCTGGTTATTGCACCTTTACTCGAGATGTCCATGCCTTATCTTGAAGAATTCACATTCAACGGCGAGAGTAATGGACAGGATGAGGCACATTTCAGAACGGACCAAATCTTCACGGACGCGCCGAGGTTGCGAAAAGTTTGCCTAGGCGGACATGGCCTCCTACACTTCCGGCCTCCCACTTTCCACATCACGACCCTACACCTTGTTGGGACTGGAGATTACTACCCATATAGTCTCTTTGCCTCCCTATTACAGTCAATCCCTTGCTTGGTTTTTCTGGCTATCTATGACGATCTTCTCGACAGCGACAGGCGCAGCACAGATTTCTTGTTCAGCGAGTGTCCAGTTCCAAAGTTGGAGTCCCTCTTCGTGACGGGTGGCATGTTCGCAGTCTCTGAGCTTCTTCTATTCCTTTCTGCACCAAACCTTCGCGAACTCGTCATCGCTCCAGCGGTCAGTTCTGACTTGGACGTCTTACATGCCTGGAATCAGTCGAAATCGCCTCGTTTCCCAAATCTGCAGTCATTAACGATATGTCCAGACGATCCAAGTAGTTTTCTCATTTTCGAACCGGCTTCGGAATGCTTCCCCGGAATCAAGCGCCTTGTCATCCCCAATATGGCGTACGAGAGACAGTTTGAGGAGTACTTTGGAGCATCCAATCCACCGCTGTTCCCAGATCTTCGTGAGCTTGCTGTGACAGATGTTTCCGACACGTTTCTCTCGACAATGGACCGGGTGCTCTCGAGCAGGGGCGGAAATTCTCCATGGATTACAACCTTGTACATGGACACCACTTCGATACTTCACATCGACCCCATGGCCCGCAAGTGGGAACCGTATGGTTCAAACATCCTGGTTAAACGTAATCTATGGAGTGAACAATGCCAACGGATGGTGAACACGGTGAAACGTACTGGTTTATTCGAAGATACAGATTCCGAATGATTGCGAAAGCGGTGTTAACATCACCGCAAAGTTTGAATAAATCATCGAACATCTACATAAAATGACAGAGACGGGATCCACAAATGAGCTAATCTAACCAAATGGCATGACTCGCGCCTTGTATCCGTTCACGATCTTCAAAAACATCACCCTCAGACGGCCACTCCGCCACCAATTTCACCCCACCTGTATTCCACCCATCCCATTCCAACACCCTCACTGCACCTGTCCCCGATATAGCCGTTGACTCGTCGTCGTCAGTCAACAAAATCCAGACGCCATCTATATTAGCACCCTCCTTGGATCGAATATCAATGGCGTTGGCTTTCCCACCGGAGGTCAGTGTTTCATAGCGTTCAACATCTTTGTCTGGGTCTTCATTCGATATGGGTGGTGATGCAAAGTCTCCGTCTTCGTCCAAAGGAAAGATGCTGAGCCAGCCGCGGACGCTAGATATCGAACCCCGAGTCGTAACAACAATGAACTTTGGGCTGGGGCTGGACGGTGTTGAAGGTGGGAGCATGAGAGTGTCTCCCCTGAACTGATGTACAGAGGGTGCTTGCTGTGGAAGAAGAGACCGCGATGAAAGATATTTTAGGGTGTGTGGGAGGATGCGATATGCGTCAATCAGGTTAGCTGAAGGAGGAAATATCAGAATGTAGCTGTGCACAGTGAAAGGAGGACGTACTGTGTTCTGTGACGCAGTACAAGATCTTTCCATTTGGATGAATCTTAACATGTCGTGGACCGTCGTGTGCATCCTTACCACGAGGAGATCCAACAGACACGACATGGGTGAGCCTGCCGGTTGCTGAATCATGACTGTACATTTCGATAGTGTCCGTACCCAAGACAGGAACGAATGCGAACTGTTGCGAGGGTGTGAACTCAATTCCATGAGAGCCATACCTCTATCAAGACGTGTTAAAAAACCGACAAGCACAACCGGGGAAATACTCACCAAAGCCACTCGCGTCTTATCTGCCGTCGCCAGTTCCTCTTCTGGAACGAACAGGATCTGTTGCAATTTCTCCGCAAACCCTCCTGTCGCAGGATCTAGGAGATGTACCTCGCCGGTCGGCCCACCAGCCGAGTATATGTGCGTATACGGGAATGGTATGGTGATATAGGATGATGTTGCAGCTGCACTCCTTCAATTAAAGTTCGCGGTACGGTGTCAAAGAAACTCACTGATTGGCGTTGTGTCGATATGGGACACCCTCCAGGGATCGGAGCGGTCCACACGCCAACTCGATAGCGTTGGTGGAAGGGACCAACTTGTGGTGTATACCCGATTTTGGAGCCCATTGGTCGCTAGGTATTGGTGAGGACCAAAAGCAGGTATAGTTTGCACATGAGAGAGAGACCGCTTCGATGGAGAGAATGCAAGGAGAAAAAGCGACAGAGATCTGAATGATCCAGAAACGATATGATACGCAGGGTCTGTAACTGAGCTGCTGTTCGAGAAAAGACCTAGAGTTTGTTGAGCGTCCATGTAGTCCATGAGGTAAGTAGACTAGAGTGTGCTAGTCTCAGCTAGACGATGATTGCAGTCGAGAACAAGAGCCGATACAGTCGGGTGCCCCACGGATAAAATATTGATCCATGATCAGGCGACACAGGCCAACCTGAACAAAGGGTTTTCTATTGCATTGTTTTGTCTTTGCTCTTGAACTGCAAATGAGTGACAAAAACTCAAATTGCGAAGGAAAAAAAAGATGACCGAGACAGGGGTCGAACCTGCAATCTCCTGATGTCGCACTGAGTCGTAGTCAGACGCGATGCCATTTCGCCACACGGCCATACAGGATTTGTGCAAAAGCAAAATTAATTCTGTTTGGGTGTCCCACGGCTGGATGAACCCTGAGCCGATGCCTTCGGACGGGTCTTCTTGGTCTTCCTCCGACATCCATCGCATGATACATCTGGGAACGATGCTCATGAGCCGTTCCTGCTACTTAAACACTTCCATCGTGTGGGTACCGTAGTACCCATTCAAAAGATGCGCACATTCAATACTCTTCTACTGCTGGGCTTGGTCAATGCTGTCTGGTCACACAAGCATCCAAAGTCGGACCGCGAGATTGAGGTGCAAAGAGCTTTACAGGCTGCTGCATACCATGTGAGTCAGATGGGGTGCTTGAGGGTTTGGATATCGGCTGACACTTGCGCTAACAGTGTGCACCAGCAGTAGAATCGTTCACTGCATCTCGCAAACGAGCCTTTGCTCAGCGAGCTCTGGCAGGGAACCCGACTATGCCAACATTCCAGGAGCTTTTCTCGACAGAATCATACGCAGACATAGATCCACCCAAAGATAAGGAGAATACGGATGAAACCTTCATGAAATGCATGCCAGTATCGGATACACACATTCAGAACAATACCTGTGTTCTTGCACCAGAAGTTACGGAAGGGCCGTACTATCATACAGAGGGTCACCCCATACGTCAGAACATTGCAGAGTATCAGGATGGGCTACTTCTGGTGCGAGCTCTCTTTTGATCTTGAATCGGACTTCAATCACTGACGCTCTCGACAGCTTCTCGATATAGGAGTAATCGACGTCGAAACGTGCAAGCCTCTTCCCAACGTCTTGGTCGATATCTGGATGGCCAACGCTACCGGCACATACGCAGGTCATCCATTCCCACATCCACATCTCGCGAATGAGCAGCCCGCTGCGACCGGTGTTCGGAAAGGTCTACTTACTGGTTATCCTCGTACCATCCACGAAGAGACCTGGTTACGCGGTGCTTGGCCGACTGACC
>Ga0247741_1001361_pt1 | contig 13608 bp, 14 predicted proteins | sample UWRJL213509R2_FD_180945 | JGI IMG/M metagenome (GOLD analysis project Ga0247741, IMG submission 180945) | Plant litter microbial communities from Arlington Agricultural Research Station in Wisconsin, United States - UWRJ-L213-509R-2 | ecosystem: Environmental > Terrestrial > Plant litter >... | reverse complement strand
AAGCGAGCTCGATGATCTCCGTAGATAAGAAGTAGGTTGTTCCCTCCGAGACATATGCGTGTTAGGGGGGATGCAGATCCAGGAACGAGATAAAGGCTAGTAGAATGCTCAAGATCGACTCAAGGTCAGATTAAATGGACACTCACAAGTGAAAACCGTCGATGACAATGATAGCAATCGTACCATCGCGAGCAACGCAAATAGCACATCCGCGGAGGGGCCCAGTTTTCTCTGACTCGAATTGCAAGACCCTGGATAGAGGAGTCGTGAATGTGATCCAGCGCGCCATGACTTCGAAGGTACTGTGGACGGGACGCTTTAGACAGATAAAATGGACCGAAAAAATGCTCCTACCTCAGAGACCAGAAGATAATAGACCCATCGTCAGCCCCGCCCACTATATACTTCTCGCGAGTGCGAGGGTTTTGAACCACGTGCAACCCGACAATGAAGCCATTCACGGATACGTCTGATGTCTTGCTCGAAGATGAGATAGAGAGTGACGAGGTGTCTCCCTTCTTCGCCATTTGAGCCAAAGAAAACTGTCGTAAATGTCCGTCCGCTGGAAGTGTATGAGGTGTGCCCAATAATGTCATAGAGATCAGCACGTACAATATCCCGAAATGATGGTTTCCAGTTCTAATGGTAACATCGCACTCAGCGTGATCCGGGATTCGTTTGGATCCGTTGAATGCCAGAGGAGATGGGATAGGTCTTGATTATCACGGACCGCTTTGCTATCAAATATTGGGTATGATAGAATCTCTTGCCGATTGACGTCCTCATGTAGTCTCGAAATGACGACAAAGCCATCTTTGCATGTTATAGTGTCATAGAACCCAACATGTGTTGAACGAATGAGTTCGGGCCTGATGAAAAATGAGTGGGAATACTGCTTTGAGTTGGAGAACACTTGCTGTGTATTGGCATTAGCATTTAAGAGGGAAGAAGAGTCAACAGGAAGATCCTCGTTGTCAGCATTGACCAATTTGATCGCAAAGAGGTCAACACGGTCCTACAACAAGTCAATTCATGCATCAGCAATAAAGTGAGAGAACAACCCACCTCAAAACAGAGCACATAGTGCTCATCGTCTAGCCACATAGCTTTTTGGACTCCAATTGCCGTCGAATGGAAGAGTGAAGTCAATGAATGATGTGCATATTTGAAAATCTGGTCAAAGGGAATCAATGGGTTGCCGTGATTTGTCGTCCGAAAATCCTTACCGTCATGGAGCAATGATTCCAAGCAATACCCTGCAGGCAACCATTCTCCAAGCATCGAGTGCTCAATCCGCACAAAGGGGCGCCACCGAGTAGGGCGCCGATATCAAGAGGGTCGAACACAAGCTTAGGTCCCTCATCTGTAGATGAAGAACCCTCTTTACTCTTGTCGTTCAATACGAGGTGCTCACTGGACCGAGACATCATTGATTTGATTCCATGCGGGATTGGCAACGTCGACAAATGCAAGCCATGTGAGTGCTTTATGCCGTGTTCTGCAGCGAGTGGACCCGGTAACGGACTGGATCTTTGCGGCATTTTGAATTCCCTGGTAATAAAATGACCATCATGGTTTGTCGCAAAGAAGGCCAGGGTTCCTAGGGTCGTCAGCAAGTACCAATGAATAGAAGAAATGACGCATACCATCCGTCTCAGTAAAGATTCCATCACCAAGTGCAGGTCCGTCAACCTCCCACTGACCTAGCCGAACAAGCTCAACGCCAGAAGGCGACATGGTATACTCAAAGGCAACACATCGCGATGTCTCAGAGGATCCTTCGTCGGCATCCGAAGGTAGGTCACCTGCATTGGAGGCGAGGGCAATGAGTACCGTGGTCTATGAACAACGTATGAGCAGCCACCAAAGATAAAAGTAAAAGTCGTCGAAAGTTACATCTCGGAAAGTAGATACAGTGAGATTGCACCATGTCCAAGCGTCGCGTGGGCGTAGTCTTTCGGTTTTTAAATTATCGTCGAATATGTTACCATCAACATGCGCGGATGCCTTGCAAGATCCATCAACAGATGAATACAGGTGGATATCGCTGACGAGAGATATGTTAATTGAAGAAGGAAGGGTTTCACAACGGAAGGCATACCCTGATTCCTGAAGTGTGACAAAGAATTGACCATCGCCTAGAATGCTTATCGACTTGATGGCATGACCCACACCAGAGCATGACGGAATGATATGATATTTCATCTTCCATACTTGCGAAGGTTGAGTCGGGGAGAAGTTCGGAGTCTCCCCTGGAGATACGGGGGTGGAGAATGGGGGAGGGGTTGCTGCTCGTGAATTAGTCGCGGATAAAAGTGACCTCGGGGCCGTATTCCTGCGCTTGGATAAGGAGGCGGATTCAGTGATTGACGATGCGTTTGACCTTGGAGCCCGATCAGAGCCGCTATCCGAAAAGGTGGCAACTGACGACCTTTCTCGCGGATTCTTGCCCTTGAGTATATCCTTCAGCTTGTCAGGTTCTTCGTCGAAATCAACGTAGTTCTTCGGCGCCTCGACCTGTTCCGTCGTGATTCCGGACACAACACGGAGTTTGGGAGTCACGTTGAACGTTGGTGAGAGTACAGAAGACATTGCAGTTGGCGATGTAGGACGGGAGTGGTTGTGAGATCTATGGGTTCTCTTCAAATGCTTCTGCTGGGCAACCTCCTTGACATCGGGTGCTTGTAGACGAGGGGCAGTGGGGGCGGTTATGGATGGACAATACATAACATACAGAGTCCCATCTTGACACCCAAGGACAATCCCTCGGCTGCCTTCATCATCTCCAGGATATGGGCCCTTCAAATCCCAGCATTCTAAAGCAGTCAGACGCAATTTTGTTAGACTGGATTCCAAGTCCGTTGGTGTGTCAACGTGAAGACTTTGGGTGACATTGAGCGAGGACGCGGTTGGAAATGAGATAGGGATTCTAAACCGCGTAAGGATTCGCGAGTACGTGGCTGCAGACATAACAGACTAGATTAAGACAAAGTCAACCAACCAGCCTATACACAGCAATCTCCCATACTCACAGCATTCGACGTGACACTGCTCCTCCACGACTCAGATGAGTTTGGAGAGCCAACTACATTTCAGACTTATTGAGTTAACATGGGTGAATTCTCAATTCGATTCGCTGAACATACTTACCTGGTAGCGTTGAATTTCAAAGCTTTAGGCTCTTGGAAGCTGTGGGAGCTAGTGGTTGTTTGTCCCTAATTGGCTCTCATCGCAGCCCCGACAAATCATTTCAGTCCTTCCATGCTCAAGTGCAAATGCCAGAATTCAACAGCACTCGTGGTAAGCTTCCGGGAGGAAATGTCACCAAAAAATCTTTAAGCCACTAATATTGGTCCAGCCGATATTTCAATGATTAAACCAATGGTGCCTTACAGGAACGGCAATGTTGGACTTCAAGTTGAATGTGACCTCCAAAACCAGCTGCGGCCTGAAATTGCCAGCAATATGGATGAGTGCTGTGATAAATTCTGTCCTATTAGACTTTGATGGCCGCTTGCGCGGTAAGGTGGGCATCTACGACTTGAGTTGCAAGATCCGTCAGCAGAAGAATGCAAGCCGATCGATATCTCAGGACTTGCAGCTCACCGATATTTCAAAGTAGTGGCCCGTGGGCTGTCAACCCCAAAGGATACGTTCAGACAAGTACTTAGTACGCTTTACAATAAGTAAGGCTCTGTTCGGATACAAAAATACGACCATATTTTCAGTTTGATCGTATTCTCGGGTTTTCTCTTGTCTCTTTTACAGACCTTAGGATCAACAAATGACAGTCGATTGATGATAAAGGTTTTCTCGCCGGTCCAAATGCAGAGCGCCGGTCACCTGATAATTGATCGCACGACCGTGAGCTCGCACAAAATTGACGACGAGCGTACGTCGTATTTTTGTATCCGAACAGAGCCTAAGGTCTACGCACGGGAGCGCCAGTGAGCGAGAACGCGATCAGGACACTTGGATCTTGGGAATGGTGGTACTGGGAAGTGTTAGGTGTGTATGACTGCGGATCCGTCAATCAGATTTTTCACAGAGCCAGAAATTTTAACTCACCACCCAATCGATAACAGCCTCTCGAAAGAGTTGTATCTAATGGGGTCAACTATTGGGCATAGCTGTAGAGAAGCTTTGGGCATGCGGCATGCGAGCAAAAGACTAGGGAGCCTTCACTGTACGTTCTTGGGATGAGCAAGGTATACAGGTGGAAGTCACCGGATCGGACAGCCGAGATTATTATCTTCCTCCGGGCGCTTATATCTGGGGCTGTGCACCGATTGAGCCGCAATTATATGTCGTCCCTCAATTCGATTCAACTCTGCAGCTGGTCAACAAGGCGATGCTTTCCGCAGTTTCTACTCTTTGTTCTGGTGACCTCGGACCATTCGCCTGCATATGGTATTCTCTTGTCACAATACGCCAATGGTAACGACTTACATAGTAGTACAGCCCCTTATGAATCTCTCAAGTCAAGATCGGGGTGTGCAGCTGTGAACAACTTCGAGCTACTATATATACAAAAAAAATTTCGTTCCCCACAACGAGGCTGGTACACCATCCCCTTGCACCAGCCAAGCTTCCCGAATTCCTTCGTTCACGCACGCACACAACACCACGGTACCTTCAACAAATATTCCGACTAGAGATGCGACCGATGCAGCCGTGGGTACAAATTTTGGTCATAGTAGGAGCTGGTAAATTCCTATCTTTGAAGTCTGCTTTCCTGCTGGTTGACCGAGCCTTCTCGAAAGGCTTCGCGATTCTATTTGCAGCGATTCTTTTTTTGAGCCTGCGAAATCACGTATTAGCGTGGAATCGCAGAAGGCCTCAAGCTGCACTCCTTATTTCTTCACCATCGCCTGCAGAAACCGCTGTTGAGCCTGGGGGCAATCATCTACCCGCGGAGATCAACATCCAACCCGAGCAGCAAGAGAGAGATGACAGGAATTTCTTGCAAATCATCGTTAGTGGATTTTGTCTCCCGTCTCGACTCCAATATTTGACACATAAACCCCAAGAATGCTGGGTTGGGCAGAGGCAATAATCTGCTCCTGTTTCTTCCTAACAACTGGCGCATATTATTCACTGGCACCCCCACCAGTGACCAGAACCAAGCCCAGCAAGCTAACGGTACGGCTTGAAATTTACATGCTTTGAGCTGGCCTTATTCTAGGATTCTGAACTGCATTTAAGATCATCGAGCTGTGTGAGTAAGTAGATGATATATGCTTGTCGTCTGCCTCGAGCCTCGTTCGCTTCTCGTTCACCAAGGAAACTTACTATACCATTCTGACATTCTGCTTGCGTGTATTTTTACTTTCGTTTATGACTGCACCATTATTTTCTGTTTTGTGGCCCTCTGAGTAACCTACGCCTTCATTTTTGTCTGGTGTCAGCTGCATGGATATTCGCAAGTGAATCAAATGGGTCATCTTTACTTGTTGTTATCCTCGGCTTCCCGCTGTCAGAGTACGATTGGCTATCCACTGCACTGCCTTTGTTAGTATGCTCTGTGAGGGCAACTTTCAATACTTGCCCTTATACCAGACGAACTGACGATGTAGGGATGGAGGAGGAGGCTGCTCGACAATCGTCGCTCATCATAGGTATTTATTATCGGTGATCCATCCGGCCTCCGAGAGAAGTTGAAGAACTTCTAAATGGCCTGCGCACACTGTAGCTGTGTTTCAAGCGCCCATCACAGCACCTGTGATGGCCGTGCGAACCCAAGTATCGCCATACTTTGCACCTAATAACTCGACAATTGGCAGATGGTGTGCAACACGGGTGCTTGAGAATTTATCTGTGCGTTTCACAGCACATTTGAATGCCAGATGCTGTAGCACTCAAGGAGCTTTGTCTAAATTTGTCGCATCGGTGCGAGTGTGTCTCTGACTGCATTGAGCGCATATTGTTTTTATTGCTGTTCCATCTTTCAAACATCACAGTACCTCGACCCCGGCGCATAGATTTAATATATACAAATCGGAACACCTGGTATCCTCGAGGTACGCCATATTCTACTATTGGTATCATTCTTGGTGCGCATTGTACTCAGGTCTCACTCACCGCAATCGGAAAGAGGTTTCCGCTTTGTATTCGAAGCCATTCCGCCCCATGTCCGAGATAAAAACATACACACCACCACCTCATTATAAGAGACTCTGGATGACCAGATGTAAGACTATCTGATAATTCTTCTCATTCGGCCTCGGTCTTGGTCTCAAGGATTTTGGTTGATGTCCCAGAATATTGATCATCGAAACACATCGGGGGATAGGACGGAAAACAACATTCTGGACATCATATTCATAGGTAATTTCCTTGTTGACCTCATTCATGCCCATTTTTACCCTGATGATAATATAGTCGCGGTGTTTATACTATGCATCTCCATCCTGATGCTAGGCTCTTTTCACTGCATGCTAATGCGCAGGCGGAGAGTAGCGTCTCGCCCTTTGTCAGGGTGTCATGCACTCAGATTTCTGCCTACCAACCCAATGAAGGCTGGGAATTACACCCTCTACGAAGTCGAACTCGCTCCATTCGAACTCAAGGACGGCGCCGGCTGCGCCAAGTCCGGAGAACATAGTAGTTATGGTACGCACTAGTCCAGAATACTGGCAGTTTGACTAACACATCTATTTTGCAGCCTATGGCGAGAATATTTGCCCTTTTCAAATGCAATTTTCTTTGCCCCCTACATAAGTTCAATCTCGATAAGTCGAAGTTTGGACACGCTTCAATTCTTTACACTACCACGTTTTCGGGGAAATTTTAGTCCTATTGTACGACTTGATATTCATTACTGTCACGCTGATGCCACTGAAGGGTTGTGCGATTTACTTCTACGTTAGGTTATGCTTTCTGAGAAACACACATTCACCATCCAGGGTACCCACAGCTCCGTTTGGAACCCTCTCAGTTGGTTTTAACCCATTCAAAATTCTACCGGCATCGACCTTTACGTCTTCGGGGCTCAAGCGATATCTGCGGGGAGTTATACCCTTTCCAAAGGTGTTGTTAATATGATTTGAGCAGAGAAATGCGACCACCATGTTGCCTAGATGGACAGCAGCTACAAGAAATGCCGCCTTCCAAATCGCCTTGAGATTCTCGGACTCAAAGTCGAATAACGAAGCTCTACATCCGGGAAGAGAAGCGCGAATGTAACACCTCCTAGAGGGAGAGGCTTCGTGCATCGTGTTATAGAAGCCACAACACTGGAGCGAGTCCTGGATGATTTGCTTTCCTTGGGTCGTATAGAAGCGGCTCCATGCAAAGTTGAGCTTTCGATCAAGAGAGAGAGTCGACCGCTTGTAGCTCATGTAGCCCACAGCCATGATCGTTAGCATAGCCGGCCACAATAGAAGTGTGTAGACCGCGAGGATTGGACGAGAGTTCAGGAGAGTACCAGAGATACCCGTTAGCGCCGTGAAGACCAGAAGGCAGGCTGAAAGCGTTATGACGATCAGGATATCATAATCGGCGACGACCATTACGTCGGCTCTATGCCAAACTGCGTGAAATGCCCTCAGAAAAGAAAACTGGTATAGTAATATGAGGCCTACTTACCATTGAACCAAGTCATGATCGCGCATATCAAAGCGGCAGACCCATAGGCAAAGACTGCCACAATAGAGACAAGAAGATACGTCTTGAAAGGGGTCCACTTGGAAGGAGAACGACCTATAAAAGCTAGTCCATGGCCATCCTCGAGTATCGGGCTTGCATCGTCCGCGAGAAGCACGTCCTTAGTCTTCAAGTCGCGAGATCGCTTCATCGTCGATGGATGTGGCCATTTACACGTGAAATTTCTCGTTATGTCAGTGTAAGAGATAGGCCCATGAGAATCAACAGAGAGAGTCTTGGTGCTGCCTTCAGAAATAGGCGATTGACAGCTTGAATCGGAAGCTTGTCGTAGAACGGCCCCAGAGATGCCATCAACCAATGCGGTGTCCAGCATGTCATGAGCAGATTTGAACGAACAGCTGGAGGCTGACAGACTTTCGATTGTACTCGATGTGGGTGGCCCTGCATTCTTCCACGAACAAGACGACACAATTCCCGGCGAACGCGAGGACAGGCCACGATTTTCTTGTGGACTGAAGGTGTTTGAAGTGGGCATGCTCGAGTGAAAATTACAGACTCCATCTGAAATTCAGTTTCAGCATGGGCGATGGACCCAAGTAAAGAGAACTCGCCGTTGTCATCTTCTAGGTGCACTCCTGGAGTCGCAGAGTCGCAAGGAAGTGAGCGAGTGATGCAACGTCTCCCTGGATTAGGAAATTTTCGTTCGAAATCTCGAAGAGAAGGGACCATTGAAGTTGGCTGCCCGCTGCGAGGATGAACACCAGATCTGTCGTCGTCAAAAATCGGCCCGATAGACTGTCTTCGAGAAGTGGTACAACTGTTCGAATGATAGACCATGGTACGTCCCTTGTGATGGAACTTGGAATGGCAGCCCATGGCGATTTTGACATGACATCGTGATCGAGACCAGAGTTGGCTGACAGCTGAGTAATTACCAAAATAATCAGCGTGCGAAATATTGTGCGCCACGGGCGGCCAAGGCAACTGGTCCCGAAGTCTGGCTTTTACGACGGAAATACATACGGCCATGAGACTTCAGTCGCGGAATGAAATATTATATTATGTAACACGAAAGCATTACGGCGGTTATAATGTTCGATGCAAGATGTTCAAATGAGCGAGATCCTAGGAGTAGTTTGGGTAGTGTGAAATTTCGTAGCAATGGATGTAAAAGTCCGCACTAGCTGTTGATAGAGAACGGTTTGGCAAATAATGTCCAGGATTTTTATAAAAAAAATCAAGCTGCATTAGAGGGCAGTTCAATAGGGCAGTCGGCATCAGAAACCTGGGTAGACGCCGAATGCTTGGTGGGCAGTCCGAGGATAGTCATTTCAAGGAGGAGGCGGAACTTCAAGGCTAGAATTTAAAGGTCAGAACGGGTGTATAGAGGTAATACCATGGAGGGGGACTGACGCGGTCGCTTGTTATCAACATGAGCGGCCCTGCTATTGCAAGCATTGTACCAGTTCGTCCCTATGCGGCGTCAGATCAAAGGGGTGTAACTTCGTTCAAGCACACTCACATGTTTGATCGCTCGTGTTCGCTGCTATATAGGTGAAGTTGAGAGGGAGTAGTAGCTGCGGGAAGGACTTTGCTGGAAGTGTATGGCTGCTAAATTTGCCCGTTCCGACGAGGCGATTGGTGTCAAGATCGTAAACAGACGCTTCCATATGGGTCAACTTAACGGGTAACACGTTGTCTTGGGTGTTGACTTGGATAGAGGCGAAAGCAGGGAAAGAGAAATTGGCAGGAGAACGCGAGAATAATGTCGGTACGGCGTTTCCCCAGGATCCAGTGGCATTGACTAGAGGTGTCGCGCCATTGAAAGCGAAACTTGGGACCCTAGGTATGCAGATAGCAAGAACAATTGCGACGCTACCAAGACACAATGAATAGTAGAAAACATGAGAGAAAGAGTGCTTACACGACACAGAGGCCAAAGAGGAAGAAGACCAGGACTTTGCGGGTGAAATAATGACCGCAGAGGCCCCGTTCTCCACGATTCCATGATTTCCAGAACTCAGATCTAGTTTCCTTCTTCTTCTCGCGCCTTCCCGTCTTTGTCATTGAGCGCAGCTCCTCCTTCCCCCACTCTGCACCTAACGCAGGAACTGTCACCATTTCGACTTTCTCGCCAGAGGTCTGAGTCTCTTCCTTTTGGAGGCTCGGTGTAGGTGGCAATTGAGTGTAGCTGTTAAAATTATCATTAGTAAGAGATACAAGATCGTATGGTTTGAATGTCGACGTACACAGCCTGTCCTTGACCCATACCAAATGCATTACTGTATCGAGGTCCAGCGTTATTGAAGTCGGCATAGACGTCCCAAGCCTCGGTTTGCCCTCCAAGATCCTTCTCTTCATCTCTGCCTCCCTTGACCGGTTCCTCTCTTCCAGCAGGATAGAACGACCCCTTGTTGTAACCTATGGACGAGCGACCCCCGGTAAGATGATCCATAGATGGTCTGGCGTCTGGGTTGAAGAACGACGAAGCATCATCCCGACCTCTTCCAGAACGTCCTGCTGGCGGATTTTGGTATTCTTGATTGAGAGCGTCGGTTGAGTTCTTTCTTCCATAGAACGAAGAGACTGTCGACTTTCGGTCATAATCCATAGCGAGATATTGAAAGTGCGTCCTTTTGAGACCTTTGAGGAGAGAAATGAGGGTCTGCAGACCGTGCGTGGGGACCGGTCTCAGTAACACTGCGCCGGCGTCCTTTTCCCACGCGTTGTTCTTGTAAACTGGATATCATACACCGCGATGTTGGATGTGTCTCAAATAGGCATACTTGTGGCAAAAGTATATATAGTTGCAATGGACTTCGCCAGTTGATATACTATAATACTCATGTTATCCTTCCCTTTTTCCATTATTCTTTTTAAAGAATTTGTTCAGAACTTGAAGCAATTGGACTACTATTTAGACCTGGCACCATTAATTTCACCAGCACTGGTAATGGGCGAGGTTGGGATCATTTTGCATGAACTCAGTTATTAGCGGGGAAATGACGTCCTGGTCCCTTCATAGTTCTGACCCACCATAAGTTTAGAAAGGGCATGATTGTTGTGCTAGGGGTCACCTCAATGTTACCCTTGTAAATGATTCTAAACAAAGGCCACCTTGGCGATGTCATAGCGGCGGTAGGGTAGGCTCGATCCGTTCCCGCAATGACGCGTCTAGCCTTGCGGTCGCAACAACACTCGCATTCAAAGGACGAGACACAGTCCGAGTGAAATGTGAAGAAGCGACAGAATAAATAAAACCAGTAACTAATACCAGCCAGGTTCCTGCTTTCAATCATGGTTATAAAGTAAGCAAACAATTCATCTCGGTGAACTCACCCTATGACCTCGGATCGGGTATGTGTTGTCGAATCCATTGCACAGTTTCTTCTTTCGCATTCAGCAACGGATCCAGAGGTGCAAATTTCCAAGATTGGGAAAGGTCATCAGCCTCTTTCACGGTGGGCTCATACATCGAAAGAGCGGCCAGAGACAGGTAGGTGTGATATGGGTCTATGGGTTGTTATTAGCAAACAGGAGAGGGGGTTGGATCCACACGCATTTACCTGGAGTTTCGCCTGGAGCTTTGGAGATACCTCCGTATGTGAACTGACAGCGACCAAGAAAGTCAGCGAGGGCGTCTGAGTTTACTAATTCGCCGGCTCCAAGGATCTACATCCGCTTCAGAAAAAATCCAATAAGAGTAACCGAAAGGCCCAACCTGAAGTGCGGCACCACACCAGAAGCAATAGCACGCGTCTGCATCCTTGCCGGTCCTACCGCAAAAGCCACCAGCCTGATCTTGATTTCGAAGAAGCCACACGATTGTCTCCTGCCGTTCTGAAGGCGTGAGGTACCTCGTTTCCTCTGTCACGGCAGTGGCTAATGCTAGAGACGCCACGGCGATGTATGTTGTCCCCCCTAATCAAGTGTCAGCTCCGATGATGTACAGAAAAGCACGGGTACAATTTAGCTAACCTTGTGCTTCGCAAAAAGGTGATTGCCCATATCCGCCTTCATATGTCTGGGTTGTAAACCAAGATGAGCGATCCGTGCAATAAGCTCAATATAGCGATGTTCTTACCCTACATGTTCCCACAAATGAGATGGCCCGAGGGATGTCTACACCCGACCAGTCATTCAGCATGTTGCTGATAGCAAACGCGCAATACAGAGTTCTTAGATCAGATTCGTTACTACCAGGGACAGTCGAGAAGCTGTTGCAGAAATATCAGTGCATGTTCGAACAGGGGCGCGGTTTCCTTGACCTTCCATCCTCTCTTTGGCTTGCACGTAGAAAGTCAACGAGTTTTGACCGATCTAATCTTGAGAAGTCGTCACGGAGAATCGCAAGGGAAAGTAGAGCCGTGTAGGTCATGATGATATGAGGCGTATCATAGTCTGATTGTTGCTCGTTCTGGAGGAGATCAGAGAGAGCGATCGGTGAGCAAACCTTTAGGCTCACCGATTGTACAGTCGGGCCCTTGCCCATCATGAACGGCCCAGGTCTGAATCCAGCACCATGTGTCCCTTCTAGCACGATTCTGTCGTCTGGACATCGTTTGCAAGGAGCATTTCAGATTACTTACCCACATACTGTTCCCATACCCATTCCCTCCATGAATCACGGTCCCCTTGCGAGATTTCTCGCTCAAGCACGCCTAGAAGATCTAGGGACCCAATGCAATAGAAAACGAGCGCCAATCTAAACCCAGTACAAGTCCCGTTTAGTAAAAGCTAAAGTTTGAGAAACCGCCTTCGGACCTTGAGCCATCCACATCGGTTGATGAAGATGGTAGCGCTGAAGTAACACGCCGTCAGTCAGTATGTAATACTCGTCGGAAAGTAAGACTTCCATACCATTGAGGCATCGTTTGCAGTGCGCCGCGTGGGCCGTACGTGAAAGACGTGGAAGGGAAGATGTGCGATCTGTCATAGTTGGGACGATAAGCATATTTGGGAATTTTGAACGCTGATAACTTCCGCGCTCTGGGTCCGAAGTGAAACTCTAGCCTACAGACGACGAGCGAGAGGTTTATATACTTCACATTGCAAATCTTTTTTTCACAGTTCTCTTTCTCTCATAAATGGGCGCCAGCCTCCTGTTATCCCGAAATTTCGATCATCAGCGAGAAAATGCAACAGCGAGGCCAATTGCGATATTCGCGGAGTGTGGACTTCATTGTGGACAACGATTGAGGCGCGAGAAGCATTTCATGTCGCACTGAATCGACCTGCGTGGAGGTATGAGGTCTCAAGGGTGCTCATTATCGCCAATCGTTGCCAACCTGCTGGTTGTAAAACCCACATATCGACGGAATGTGGATTTTTGATGATTCAATGCCACAAGCAGCATGCTCCTGAGACAGAAATAAATGTTCGATGGCGAAGCAAAAGGGTTGTTGAGTACAGTAGTACAAGGATCACAGAGGGCGTCTGTTCGACAGAGACGCAAAAAATAGAAAGGAAGTGCACAGCGCTCACAAACCCGCCATACCCATCTGGAATGATGCTCTCGTTGGTAGTTGGGGTTGACCTCCTAGTTGACCTTGTTGTTGAGAGGCCGCTTGAGGTTGACCACCAGACGATAGTACGAGCCCAGTACCAGGTAGGAAAGCTGGTACAGACTTTTCTTCCAGATCAGCGTATAGCACTGTCATATCCTTTCGCTCCTTGACCCAGTTTTCTGGATCCCAGAAGGTATATTGGCCTTGCTCACCAACTCCACCTTGAACCTTCTGAGATGGCGAAGTACCACTTTCCTTGGTGATCCACAGACGGAGGTCTTTGTGATACCGCCAATTCCGGTTCCAGCTATCAAGAAATTGCACATGAGCAACGATGCAAGGGAAGAACAACAGAACCAAAGTTCGAATTTGAACGAAATTAAAATGGATGTCACATAAATGAATAACACATACAGCTCTTGGGCGGCTACTTCCTGTAGGGCATCCCTCGGACTCGAATAGAACATGAAGAACAATGTCTCATCGCTGAACATAG
>Ga0247741_1001360_pt1 | contig 13618 bp, 13 predicted proteins | sample UWRJL213509R2_FD_180945 | JGI IMG/M metagenome (GOLD analysis project Ga0247741, IMG submission 180945) | Plant litter microbial communities from Arlington Agricultural Research Station in Wisconsin, United States - UWRJ-L213-509R-2 | ecosystem: Environmental > Terrestrial > Plant litter >... | reverse complement strand
CCAAGCAGTATCAGCAGCGCCCGTTGCTTGACCAACGGTGTAGCTGTAACGCACCACGGCACCAGCAGGAATTCCTGTTAACGCGTAAGTGTTTGAGTTATCCGCATTGTGCGTTAAGCGAATATTTTGCTGTGCTCCGCCATTAATAGTGAAATGAATATCTGCCCAAGATGCATTGTTCACGTAAAAGTTCACGCTGGTATTCGACACAACTGTATGGCCATTAGTGGCGGCAACTGATGATGACGAAGACGATGAAGAACTTTTTACACTGCTGCTAGCAACGCTGACTTTTGATGATGACGAAGCCACGCTAGCTTTTGACGATGAAGAAACACTGCTAACCACTGACGCCACGCTTGATGATTTAGCGCTCGACTTGGATGAACTCGCCACCGACGATGACGATGCAACGGCTTGGCAAGCAGCGCTGGTGCCGCACTCCCAAACGACATCGTCAATCGCCATTTCAAAGTTAGCAGTAGGTTGTGGATCTATGCTGGCAATATTGAACAGTGACGACATGGATTGCAGCGCGTTAATGCCACGGATTGCCGAAATCGGAATAGTAGCCTGTGCCCAATCACCGGTGCGCACTAAACCATAAGTGGTGGTGTTGGCCGGAAAGTTGACGTAATTCTCGTTGGTGAAAGTATCTGAGATTCCAACTTTGAAACCTACGTTTGCAGGAATCTTAATTCTGAATTTAAGGTTGCCGTTCACAAAATTGCTCATGTCACGCGCTTGCCTTGACGCAATACCACCACCAAACCATTGTGGTGCCGCGTATTTCCAGGCAATCACATTGCTACCTTCATACGCAGGAATAGTGCCCGCTGAGGTAGACGTTGTATTCCAAATCCAGATATCAGATGTCACGCCAGCTTCTTGCTTATTGGTCACAGAATTGCTGTCAGTGAACACCCCAAAGGTGCCAGTTTCTGGTTTAGTTTGGTTACCCAACTTCACTTCACCTTTACCGTCTAACTGATAAACGCGAATGTAGTCGATGTACATGGTGCCCGGTAGAGGCGCGGTCACTTGTGATGGATTTGCAGCATCCGTGAAATTTCCACCTACTGCCAAATTGAACAGGAAGTAGAAGGGAGCTTGGAATTCAGAAGATTCTGACGTGATTGGAATTGGCGTGTTGTACATATCGTGTTCAACGTTGTTATCAATAACGGTGAAACGAATTTGGGTATCCGTCCAATACATGCGATAAGTTACAAAGCGATTCACCAAAGGTGTGCTAGCAACATAAGCATTTTTGGTTTGCCATGCAGTGGATGCCGCACAGGATTCATTGCCAGTAACACAGGCTGTAGTTGAGTAGAAAATCGCGTTGGAGCCGGTGTAGCTATTAATGTCTGCACCTGCCAAACCTGCGCCTGCTCTGCCCGCCGCGCTGTGGCCCATCTCCATAATGTCCAGCTCACCTTTTGATGGCCATGACGCAAGGCTGGTGCCTAACATCCAACCCGCTGGCCACAAACCTGTGCCCACTTGCGGTGTGCTCATACGGAATTCGATCATGCCGTATTTCACTTGCAATTTATTGGCAGAATCAATTTTGCCGGAGGTAAATGAATGAGTGCCTTTGGTTTCTCTGCGCGCTTGAATTGCGAGGGCTTTAGTAGCAGGCTCAAAGGGAACGTTAACGATACTCAAATTGTTTGGGCTGTAATATTCCAGCTCCTGATTACCCCAACCGCACAGGCCAATCTCGCAGCCATCGCCGTCAACAGAGTTCCATAAAGTCGAATCGAGTGTATTAAAGTTTTCTTCGTACAATAAACTTCCGATAGTAGGGTTAAGTACATCTGCCATTGCCGGAGCAGCCGAAAGCATGAACATGCTCGCCATAACGGCGATTTTGGTCGTTAGACCAGAATTATTTTTATTAACTGTTTTCATTAAAAGTTACCCTCAACTTTAGCGTTATTATTACCAGGGATAGTTGAAAGCCAGAACCTTACTCCATTAACGCTTTGACTTAATGCGCGTAGGCTTATCGAATAAATGGACGCCTAACGCTGTAGTGCGCACTCATAGTTCCATTGGAGCTTTATAGCGTCGTCCCATGTTGATAAAGATCAGTAAAGTGAACCTGTGCCGGCCATAAAATTAAAAGTGGGATAGTAAAACCATCATAAGCTGAGTATTTCTGACACCTTTGCGAGTAACATCGAGTAATCTCGACTTTGTTGAAAAAAGCGAAAGTTGGATGGCGTACAGATGAGCCTTGCCCAATTCGCTTTAATATCCAATGCGTGCAAGCTAACCAAAGTAAAAAAACCAAGCAGGGACAACATGACCAAGGCTAGTTTCCAGATAGAAACGCAAAACACACAATCAACGCTGTTCCTTAGTGATGACTGGCAACTCGGTGAAGCCCCCGAGGCAGATGCTATTTTTGCGGAAATTCCACCAGACACAACTCATCTAAAGATTGATACCAGCAAACTCGGCGAATGGGATTCGAGCCTGGCAATTCTTCAATTGCAGATTGCACGTTGGTGCGAAGAAAAAAATATCCAACTCGATACCCATGAAACGCCGCAAGGCCTACAACAATTATTGCTCCTCGCGACTGCTGTACCCGCCAATAAAAACAGTAACGAAAAAAAGCCTGAGCCATTCGTACAGCGACTTAACAAAAAGCTGCAGACGCAATGGCAATCCATCAGTGCTTCATTGGTTTTTATCGGCGACATCAGTCTCGCGTTTTTACAATGGATTCACGGCAAATCCAAAACCCGTCGCATCGATATCTTATATTTTGTCCAACAAGCAGGGCCGAGTGCCTTAGGCATAGTGACCTTGATCAGCTTATTGGTCGGGATGATCCTCGCTTATCTCGGCTCGGTGCAGTTGCGACAACTCGGCGCGCAAGTTTATGTAGCGGATTTAGTATCCCTCGGCATGGTTCGCGAAATGGGTGCGCTTATGACCGCCGTAATTATGGCTGGCCGTACCGGCGCAGCTTACGCCGCACAAATTGGGACAATGCAGGTAAATGAGGAAATAGATGCGCTAAAAACCATGGGTGTATCCAGCATGGAATTTCTGGTGCTGCCGCGGCTGGTTGCGCTCGTTTTTGTAATGCCTCTCTTGTGCATATACGCCGATATCATCGGCATGGCGGGCGGTGCACTTATTGCTGCCAATATGGACGTAAGTTTTACGCAATACATTCAACAATCACGCAATGCCGTCGACTTGGTTGATATCTCCACGGGGCTATTTAAAAGCTTATTTTTTGGAATGTTGATCGCCATCGCCGGCTGTCAATCAGGTTTGCAATGCGGGCGCGACTCAGATGCGGTCGGTGTAGCAACAACCAATGCGGTCGTAAGAGCCATTGTGTATTTGGTAATCGCAGATGCGGCTTTTAATATTCTCTACGATAAATTGGGGATTTAATGATGGCCGACCAGGAAATTAACCAGGGCGCTGATAAAACGCCAACCGATGAGCCGGAAAAAACTCCATTTATTTCGATCAATAATTTAAGCATTGGTTACAAAGAACCCGCCGTACAAAGTAATCTGAATTTTACGATTAATAAAAACGATATATTTTTTATTATCGGTGGTAGCGGTTGCGGTAAAACCACGCTGCTAAAAACCATGATTGGTTTAGTTCCTCCATTGAAAGGCGAAGTACTTTATAAAGGGCAAAACTATTACACGGCAGATGAACCCAATCGCCTTGAATTATTAAAAAGCTGGGGCATTACCTTTCAAACCGGCGCGCTCTTTTCGAGTATGAGTCTTGGCGAAAATGTCGCCCTGCCCTTACAGCTTTATACCGACCTCAGCGAAAAACAAATCGCAGAGACCGTTGCCTACAAATTGGCGTTGGTCGGCCTCGCCGGTTTTGAAAAATATTATCCATCGGAGCTAAGCGGTGGTATGCACAAACGCGCGGGCCTAGCACGTGCAATCGCATTAGATCCGAAATTATTATTTTTTGACGAGCCATCTGCAGGATTGGACCCAATCAGTTCGCTTCGACTTGATCAACTTATTGTGCAAGTGTGTCAGGCGTTGGACTCCACCGTCATCATCGTCTCTCATGAATTGCCCAGCATTTTAACCATCGGCACCAATTCCGTATTTTTGGATGCGCAAACGAAAACCATGCTGGACAGCGGTGATCCGAAAAAATTATTGGCAAGCAGCAAAGAAGAAAAAGTGCGGCAATTCCTAACCCGCGCCGAAAACAAAACTCAACCGGATGAAGAAAAAATATCATGACCAAAAATACTAAAAACACTTCGTTTGCGATAGGTGCTTTTATAGTTGGCGCGTTGCTGCTTGTTTTCGTTGCCTTGCTATTCTTTTCCGGCGGCAGATTTTTTTCCGAAAAAGAAAAGGTCGTCATGTACTTTGAAGGTTCTGTGCAAGGTTTGCAGGTGGGCGCTCCAGTTAAATTAAAAGGCGTAGTACTCGGTGAAATTACCGATATTCAACTGAATTTTCAAAACGACGAAAAAACAGTAGTCACTGCAGTCACCGCAGACTTGGTATTAAAACGCATCAACAGCAAAGGCGTAGCAATCAACCGCGAATTTTTTGATGAAGCCATTAAAAACGGCATGCGAGCGCAATTAAATTTCCAAAGCTTCTTAACCGGACTGCTTTATGTGGAATTGGATTTCTACCCTGATACGCCCGTAAAACTTTATGGGCTACAAAATGATTATCGCGAAGTGCCAACAGTGGCAACCCAATTTGAAGCGCTATCCAAAAGTTTTGCTGACCTTGATATAAAAGGTTTGGTTACGCATGTTGATGAACTTGCCATCGAGATTAATAAGATCGTAAAAAGCGGCGAGATTCAAGGTGCGCTTAAAAGCGTTAACCGCGCTGCAGCGTCCGTGGAAAAAACATCCAATACATTCAACGTAAAAGTAGGTGTATTAACTGACAACATTGAAAAAACGCGCTTGGAAATTGATAGATTGCTGGCACAGGTTAACAAGGCGACACCTGAAGTAGCGGCATCCTTAAATAAAAGCTTACAAGATTTAAGTTCGAGTCTGAATCAAGTTAATAAAACCGCTGGCTCAATTGAATCCACTTTTTCTGAAGATGCACCGCTGGTGAATCAACTTAATAGTACGCTCAATGACATTAGTCGTTCCGCGCAAGCATTCCGTAATTTAACTGAAACTCTGGAGCAACAACCCGAATCACTGTTGCGCGGAAAAAACCTGGATAACAAGGACAAATAATTATGCGTAATTTTATTTTTATCTTATGTGCGTGCAGCTTGTTTGTTTCCTGCTCGCACTCGCCGCAGAAAAATTATTTTTATTTGACGCCATTGTTGAATGCCGAAAAATCTACCGAATCCAACAATGCTAACATCACGCAAGTTATCGGTATTGGCCCTATCGAAATTGCAGATTATTTAACACGCTCGCAAATTATCGATAGCCAAACCGATAACAAATTAAACTTGGCTGAAAACGCCTATTGGGCAGAGCCACTCGACAAAAGTATCGCTCAAGTTATAGCGCTTAACTTAACGCAAGCAAATAGCTCGCGCAGTTTTGTAAGCTTCCCCTGGCGTGTAGACGCAAAGCCACGTTACAGCGTGCGCTTGAGTGTTGCCAACCTTTCACGCACCGATAACAAAGCCACAATTAATTCCACATGGGAACTAGTTAATAACGACACTAAAACCAATGTCGTGCGCCGCAACTTTATTCGCACAATTGCCACAAGCTCCGGTGCAAAATCGCTGGCTCAGTCTTACAGCCAATTGTTATCAGAGTTATCTACTGAAATCGATGCTGAATTAAATAAGGTGCAATAAATTCAAATACTGCGCTCAATAAAAAGGCGACTTTGAAAGTCGCCTTTTTATTGGATGTTAATCTAGGACTTAAATTAACGATCAAGCCTCATGAATTTCATAGGCATGGGTGATCTCAACACCACCCGCTTCTAACATTATTGAAGCTGAACAATATTTAGTCGCCGACAATTCAACAGCGCGTTTTACTTGTGCTTCTTTTAACGCCTTACCAGTAATAATAAATTGCATATGAATTTTGGTAAAAGGTGAAGGAATCCCCTCAGCACGTTCAGCTTGTAATTCACAACGGCAATCCGTAACAGCTTGGCGCGCTTTGGTGAGAATACTCATCACATCAAATGCTGAGCAGCCGCCTAAACCCATCAGCAACATTTCCATAGGTCTAACGCCGGTATTGCGACCGCCATGATCGGGGGGCCCATCCATCAATACAGCGTGGCCACTGCCTGATTCTGCCAAAAATTGTGCGCCATCAACCCACTTAACCACAGCTTGCATGTAAACCTCACTATTTCTAATTAAGGCGATAAGGGTATCACAAGAGTGTGCGGAAAATGAAAACGTCACTTAAATCAACAGCATTTAGCAAAATGCAATTTTCTTATAGACAATAAGCAGCGCTAGGCTTATAACGGCGTCACAAAGCTTTGGCTATTAACTGGTAGATTTTAAATCCAACAGCCATAATAAGAATATTTATCGCATTATGCTTATTTAAGGAGCACCATCTTGGTCGCAGTATCGCTTACCCCGCATATTAAGAACGTGGACGAATTTCTCGTGCATTGTCATCGCCGCCGCTATCCGGCTAAAAGCACCATAATTTATGCTGGCGATAAAAGTGATTCCCTGTATTACATCGTAAAAGGTTCCGTGACGGTTCTTATTGAAGATGACGACGGTCACGAAATGATTGTTGCCTATCTTAATGATGGCGACTTTTTTGGTGAGATGGGTCTGTTCGACGATAAAGATTCTCGCAGTGCCTGGGTACGGGCAAAAACAGAATGTGAAGTTGCTGAGATTGGTTACACCAAGTTTCAGGAAATTTCTGAATCTCACCCTGAATTCCTGTTTGCCCTCGGTATTCAAATGGCTCGCCGTTTGCGCGCCACCACTCGCAAAGTTGGCGACCTCGCCTTCCTTGATGTTACCGGTCGCGTTGCACGCACCTTGCTCGAACTATGCAAAGAGCCAGATGCCATGACTCACCCCGACGGTATGCAGATTAAAATTACACGTCAGGAAATTGGCCGTATTGTTGGCTGCTCACGTGAAATGGTGGGCCGCGTACTTAAAACTCTTGAAGACCAGGGTTTGGTATTAGTAAAAGGCAAAACCATGGTGGTTTACGGAACGCGTTAAGCTTTCTGATTTGCCGCCCAATAAAAAAACCGCCAAAAGGCGGTTTTTTTATGCTGATAAAATTACAAGGTTTATTTAAAAAACTCGCTCAAAGCCGCACCGGGATCGTCAACTCGCATAAAAGCTTCACCCACCAAAAACGCATTCACACTTTTTGCGCGCATTGCCTGTACATCTGCCGGGGCCAGTATCCCGCTCTCAGTAACTACAATACGGTCACTGCCAACTTGATCGAGCAATTTGTAAGTTGTCTCCAAAGTCACATCAAAGGTGTGCAAATTTCGGTTATTGATGCCGATAAGTTTATTGGGTAATTGTAACGCAGTTTCCAGTTCTTTTTCATCGTGAACTTCAACCAACACATCCAAACCAATTTCATTGGCTAATGAGTTTAATTCTTTCAGCTTTTCAGTATCCAGCGCTGCAACAATTAACAATACGCAGTCAGCACCTAGCGCACGTGCTTCGTAAATATGGTATTCATCCACCAAAAAATCTTTACGTATTACCGGAATACTTACTGCTGCACGCGCTTGTTGTAGATAAGCATCCGCACCTTGAAAAAAATCTATATCTGTAAGCACAGACAAGCAAGCTGCACCGCCGAGTTCATAAGAGCGCGCTAATTCTGCGGGAACAAAATGTTCGCGAATGACGCCTTTGCTCGGCGACGCTTTTTTAATTTCAGCGATTACGCCAGATTTACCTTGAGCGATTTTTTGCTCAATAGCATTTACAAACCCACGAGCTGGCGCTTGATCAGCAGCGCGTGCCTTTAAATCTGTTAAAGATGTATGAGCCTTACGCGCAGCAATTTCTTCCCATTTACGAGCGATGATTTTGCGCAATACAGTTGGAGTTTCAGACATTTTTTTCTCACAAAATTTAGCGCCCGATTTATTGAGCGCTTAAAAACGAATTACAAATATTGGGTAAAGGCTGCTAGCTCACGAATTTTTTCGCCCGCCAAACTGCTTCCGATTGCATCGCGCGCCATTTCAACGCCGTCTGCAAAAGTATCTACAACGCCACTAACATAAATTGCTGCGCCCGCGTTGAGGGTAATAATATCTGCCGCTTTTTCAGCGTATTGCCCACGGCGATTACCGAGAGCATCTTTAATTAATAGCAGTGAATCTTCGGCGCTATTTACACTCAAACCAATCAAGCTTTTGCTTTGAATACCAAAGTCTTCCGGCTTGATTGTGTACTCGCGAATCTCGCCATTTTTTAATTCGGCAATTTGCGTTTCAGTTGCCAAACTAATTTCATCCAAACCATCTTTAGCGTGAACAACCATAACATGTTCACTACCCAAACGCCCAAGCACTTCGGCCATAGGTTTACATAGCGCGCCGTTAAAAACACCAATTACCTGGCGCTTAACATTCGCAGGATTAGTCATAGGGCCAAGCATATTAAAAATGGTGCGCATGCCTAATTCTTTGCGCGGACCAATCGCATGTTTCATTGCGCTGTGATGTGCCGGCGCAAACATAAAACCTACGCCAATTTCTTTCACGCACCGTGCAACTTGTTCGGCCGTGATATCTAATTTTATTCCAGCAGCTTCAAGAACGTCCGCACTGCCTGTTGAGCTAGATACGGAACGATTACCATGTTTCGCAACGCGACCACCCGCAGCAGCTACAACAAATGCGCTGGCGGTAGACACATTAAATAAATTCGCTCCATCGCCACCTGTGCCACAAGTATCTACTAAATAATCGACATGAATATCTACCGGTGTTGCAAGTTCGCGCATTACCATGGCGGCGCCGGTAATTTCATCTAGCGTTTCACCTTTCATGCGTAGCGCAACTAAAAAACCGCCGATTTGCGCTGGCGTTGCACCGCCAGTCATCACAATGCGCATGATTTCAATCATTTCTTCGGTGCTGAGATCAACTCGCGCTACCAATGTACTTAATGCTTGTTTGATATCCATTGCCTATCGCCTTTTATTTCGCTTTTTATTGTTGAAGTCATTTTCCATTGAAAAGGAAAATGCATCATTTTTTGTTTTGAGCTTTTGATTTATCACAACGACTTCCACCTGATTACACATTCACACTGTAACCAAGTTTTATTTCATCGCCATGCATTCCGCGGAAACCCCAGTTACAGGCAGGACTTTCGTAAATGCAAACTTCAACATCCATGTGATCAATTCCAACTTCTGTTTTAATTCTATCGAACAAAAGCCGAATTAATTTTTTTCGCGCTTCAATTGAGCGCCCTTCGATCATCGTAATTTCTATAATAATGTAAGCGATACTTCTGCCCGCCGGCATAAAAAAATCATCTTGCTCCAAACCGATAAAACGATGCGCGCGTTTATCAGCAGGAAATTGCAGAGCATCCATAACACAGGAATGAATAACGTCAGATAAATGTTTTTTTATAGGATCGAGTGTTTCTTTCAAACCATAAATTTTAATTTGCGACATCCAATCCTCCGCGCATTATTCACCAGGTTGTAGCCCGTCGTAACCTTCAACAATTGTGATATCAACGCGACCCGCATTCTCGCGCAGCGCTTTAGCGGCTTGATATTCAGAACTATGCCAGCAATCAACCGCAGCTTGATAACTTGGAAACTCAACAATCGTATTACGTGAACACAATCTGCCTTCTACCGCTTCAAACTGCCCGGCTCGCGCTAAATACCGCGCACCGTATTTTTTGAAAACATCCACATTCGCAGCAACATAAGCTTTGAAGGGTTCTGCATCATCAACCTCAACATGCACCATCCAATAACCTTTTGCCATGGTGAATCTCCTGAAACGATACTATTTGCCTTCTAAAAAGTTTCTCAGCATATCGTGACCGTGTTCGGTCAAGATGGATTCAGGATGAAATTGCACGCCTTCAACTGCGACGGTTTTATGCTTCACTCCCATGATTTCGGCCATGCTGCCATCTTCATTTTGCGTCCACGCGGTAATTTCCAAACAATCAGGTATCGATTGTTTTTCGATAACAAGCGAGTGATAACGCGTAGCCTGAAACGGATTATTTAAGCCGGTAAAGACACCCGTATTATTGTGATAAACCTGTGAGGTTTTTCCGTGCATAACAAAGGGCGCGCGAATGACTTTTCCGCCCATCGCCTGGCCAATACCTTGATGTCCCAAACAAACACCAAGCAACGGAATTTTACCCGCAAAATATTTAATGGCTTCTACCGATATTCCCGCTTCATTAGGTGTACATGGGCCGGGAGAAATAACAATTTTTTCAGGTGCAAGCGCAACAATTTCGTCGATAGTAATTTCATCGTTACGAATAACTTTTACATCTGCTCCCAACTCGCCAAAATATTGCACGAGGTTGTAAGTAAAGGAGTCGTAATTATCAATCATTAAAATCATTTTACTTCTCCTTTCGTATCGAGACTGCCAACCATATCAACGGCTTTAAAAATCGCGCGAGCCTTGTTCATGGTTTCTTTCCATTCCAACGCAGGAATAGAATCTGCCACTACACCAGCGCCAGCTTGTACATAAAGTTTGCCGTCTTTTATCACCGCGGTGCGAATCGCAATAGCGGTATCCATATTGCCATTCCAGGAAATATAGCCGACTGCGCCGCCATATATACCGCGCTTTTCAGTTTCAAATTCGTCGATAATTTCCATCGCACGAATTTTTGGTGCGCCGCTTAAGGTGCCTGCAGGTAATGCTGCGCGGAGCACATCCATTGCATCCAATCCGGCTTTTAATTTTCCGGTGACGTTGGAGGTAATGTGCATTACGTGCGAGTAGCGCTCTACTACCATTTTATCAGTAAGTTTTACCGTACCGATTTCCGCAACGCGACCAACATCATTACGACCCAAATCAATCAGCATTAAATGCTCGGCAATTTCTTTAGGATCATTCACCAATTCAACTTCCAATGCACGATCTTCTTCCGGCGTATAACCGCGACGACGTGTGCCCGCGATTGGGCGCACAGTCACTTCGCCATCTTCCAAACGCGCGAGAATTTCAGGGCTGGAACCGACCACATGATGATCGCCCAAATTCATAAAATACATATATGGCGATGGATTTAAATTGCGCAGTGCACGATATAAATTAATCGGTTCTTGTGTGAAATCAATTGAAAGGCGTTGCGAGATAACAACCTGCATGGTGTCACCCGACAAAACGTATTCTTTAATATCTTTCACAACTTGATGAAATTTTTGCTCACCAAAATGCGATGTAAAATGCGGTTCGCTGTGCGCGTTTGCACCAAGCGTTAAACTCGGTGTTGCAGGAATTTCGCCGCGTAATTTAGCTTCCAATTCATTCAATCGTAGATTTGCTTTCTCGTAAGCATTTTCTACTTCAGGATTGGCGTGAATAACAAAAATTAATTTCCCGGCAAGATTATCAAACACCAACACTTCGTCGGACACGCTCAATAAAATATCGGGAGTTCCAATAATATCGTGTGGCGTAGTGGCTTTTAAATGCGGCTCAACGTAGCGCACACAATCGTAAGCAAAGTAGCCAACCAAACCGCCGGTAAAACGCGGCAAATTAGGCAGCTCAGGTGCGCGATAACGTTTTTTGAACTCATCCACGAAACTCAAGGCATCGGCGCGGGCATGACGCTCAACGATTTCGCCATCGCGTTCGATCTGAATTTCATCGCCAAAGGCTTTGAGAATCGTCCGTGCTGGCAAGCCAATCATGGAGTAACGACCCCATTTTTCGCCGCCTTGGACAGATTCAAATAAATAAGAGTAAGGCCCGCTGGCCAATTTTAGATAGGAAGAGAGTGGCGTATCCAAATCTGCCAACACTTCACGCGTAACAGGAATACGGTTGTAGCCCTGCTGGGCTAACTCGGAAAAATACTCGGGAGTCATGTCGTTACCTTTTTGCTCGCTGCTTCGGCAGGCAAGCCTTTATCTTTTTTGTAATCAGGTTTGCTTTGAATCGCGCATTAGCGATGACGAATACAAACCGGGAGAAGGTGCCTCACATGCAAACACAATAACTAGCTTGCACACAGGCGAAACGAACTAGCGACGCCATCGGGCGACGAGGAAGGCAGCGCTGCTTTTAGCGTTGGCGCACTCTGTGGTAAGGATTGCGTGTGTCACGAGGATTCCTAAAGGCTTTTGGCCTAAATGATGTGAGGGCAAGTGTACTGAATTAATCCAGAAATGCCTACCCTCAAATCGCGCTTAAGCTAGACGAAATTAAAAAGTTGCGGCGGCCAGCTCAGCGCGCATAGCGGTAATAACTTCCGAATAATTTGGCGCCCCAAAAATGGCCGAACCAGATACAAATGTATTGGCTCCGGCTTCAGCGACTGCACGAATATTGGCTACGCCTACGCCGCCATCCACTTCCAAACGCGTTGCCAAACCTTGACTATCGATTAGCGCGCGCGCCTCACGTAATTTTTCCAAGGTGTGTGGAATAAATTTTTGGCCGCCGAAGCCTGGGTTCACCGACATAAGCAGTAACATATCCAGCTTATAAAGCACGTGCTTGACTTGCTCTAGCGAGCTGGCTGGATTTAACACTAGTCCTGGCTTACAGCCTTTTTCCCGAATCAATTCGATAGAGCGATCTACATGGCGGGACGCTTCGGGGTGAAAGCTGATGTAGGTTGCACCGGCATCGGCAAATTGCACGATTAACTCATCTACCGGTTCAACCATAAGGTGCACATCTATTGGCGCGGTGATGCCGAAATTACGTAGCGCTTTGCACACCATAGGGCCAATGGTTAAGTTCGGAACGTAATGGTTATCCATTACATCGAAATGGATAAAGTCACCGCCCGCAGCTAATACAGCTTCGGCTTCGGCTCCCAACCGCGCAAAATCAGCGGATAAAATTGACGGGGCAATTTTGAAATCTCGGTTAAAGTTCTGCATAGCCTTAAAGTTTTCCAGTTAAGATCCGATTACCAGAGAGACAGCTACTATGCTCTTCTGACGATATTCGCATTCTAAAGAGATGCATTTAGATAAGGCAATGAAAGAAATATGCGTATCCCCTATAGATTTTTGCAATGCACCTTCAAATTCACGCGGACCCTTCTGGTTACGACCTGGATTTTCAGTGTGAGTTGCGTGAGTTTTGCCCAGAATCCACCGACGACGGCTGCTGCAGCATCGGCGTCAAGCGCGGCTTCATCAGCACCGCCGGAAAAGCCGATCTATAAGGATAACAACGACCGCGATAACGCGCTGCTTGCTAAAGCACTGACTGCCATCGCAAAAGCTGATGAGTTGCAATGGTTAGAAACGCCGGATGAAAAAGTACTTTCGCTCTACAAAGCCGGTGAAACTCGCAAAACTCTCGGTTTATTGCTGATTATGCACTCGCCTGAAATTCCACAATTGTGGCCCGCTAATTTGGAAAATATTCGTCGCAACCTTCCGCTTTACAGTTGGTCAACTGTG
>Ga0247741_1001359_pt1 | contig 13618 bp, 13 predicted proteins | sample UWRJL213509R2_FD_180945 | JGI IMG/M metagenome (GOLD analysis project Ga0247741, IMG submission 180945) | Plant litter microbial communities from Arlington Agricultural Research Station in Wisconsin, United States - UWRJ-L213-509R-2 | ecosystem: Environmental > Terrestrial > Plant litter >... | reverse complement strand
CAAAGTCGGCGCCCGGCGCGATTAGTCGGCGACTTTCGTCGCCTGTGGCAAAGGCGATGTCCCCCTTGGCATCAAATTGCAGGGAGGAATACCGTTAGTCATGGTCAAGCTGCCATATACGGAAAAAGGGCGGCGAGCAAATCAGAATCTTATCAATTTCATCTTATCGGTCTGAATTCCTATGATAGAATAATTACATAATGAATAGTACATGGGAATTTTCCCAAATGTCATAGTCGAGCTTCATTTGCAGTCGGCGCACCTGAAATATCGAATAGTCGGCGACTAAGCCGACTATTCGCCGCCTGGCACAACACTGTGTGGAAGCGAGGGCAATATGACCACCTGATTCTGATCGAGGGAAATCCAGTTCTCGACTCGCGCTCTGGGTCAGGGGCTCGAGTAACGAGAACGATCTCTGGCCACGTGATCGATACCACTGGCGGATGAATTCAAGAATTGTAGCCAAAGGTTCGACCACCTCTAGTATGCGTTAGAATAGCACTCAACCGCATCGTGATCCCAATGTACCTCTCTTCCGTATCTCTTTCCTGGCGACTACCGCTGCGCGCTCCCCACCTCAGCCGGACGACATCTGTGCTTTTAAAAGGGAGCAAACTTCATGTCCAAATCTCACCTTCATAAGCGAAGGCCTTTCTCTCCCGGACGAGCTTGCCATCCGTGTCCGTCACCGCCCTCGTTGAATGCCACTTGAACATGACCCAGCCAAGTGCGGATCTCAACCGTCATTTCACACCTACGTCCTCTTCTCCACGCTCACGACCGATCCAAGCGAACTAAACCGCTACTGGCGTGCAAATGTGAGTGAAAGGACGCCTGTGCATACCAAGGGCCATATCAGGCGCGTCTCAGTGCCTGTCGTTTCATCAGGACCCAACAGCGAACGGCGAATCTGCACTGTGAATCTCTTACTTCGAGTCCTTAGCTTGTAGTTCCTTGTACCGCCATTGGAACACTTTTTGCGGGAGAATAGAACTCAAAATGACTACTATGAGTAACCCTAATGAGTCCGTAAATCGATGCACACGAAACCTAATTGAGAATCCCAGCAACAAAGAGGAATAAGCAAATCCATTGTGCAAAGCCCGTTAGCTCAGTGTATCAACTCGAACGTTGACAATGGCATCACCAAATGGTTGGCAGGGCTCTTCTTGGATCTCAGCACCTTCAAGGGGTGGGGAGTCTATTACCAGCTGCGCCACAGGTGGAGGCAGCACAACACCAAGTCCCTCAGCACGCTGGACGAAACATGGCCAATCCTCTTCAAAGCCGAACCCAAGAGTGTTGTGGAATCCTTCCTCAATGTCCCGTCGCAACTGAGCGCCGCATGCTGCATGGTACTGCAATATGGCAAGAATGAGATTTCGACCAATGTCCGTTTTGATTATTCTTCCATCCAGATCGTAGCGGAGAAAGTAATCAACATAGCTCAATGATGCAAAGAATAAGTAGTCGGGAGGGGGCTGGGCTGCAAGATCATCGTGGAGATCATGAAGGCTGGCTGCCAAAGACTGGAGAAGGTTTTCGTGTTGGGAGAAAAGTGGGGATGTAGGTCGCAATTTTATCAGAGTATTGGCAGAATCGGAAACAAAGCTTGACCCGACCGAAGAGAAGTATGTCGTCTTTCCAGCATCTCCAGGCTCGGGATGATATTTTGCAGCGTTACGGAAGTAACTCTCGAGAATATTGAGCAATTTCTCTTGGCCCTCTAAGCATTCAATGTTGATATCCACGTATTAGTTAAAGGCGGGGAAAATCACGACTTATGCTCACCTGGATGACTGCCAAAGTCGAAGTACCTCAATGGACACCACGGCAGCAGCCACACGTCGACCAAGGGTTTGGCACCATCAGCCATGAGAGCATGTGTAATATTGGCGAATAGCTCTATAGCCGACTTCAGTACACCTTCTAGTCGTCGAGAGCCCACTATCTTGCGATAGAAAAATAAGGTATTATGATGTGTGAGGGCATTGAGGGGTATTTCTTTGGCTTGTGAATCATCGAAGAAGTCATCAAGGTCCACTAGGACAGAGAGGAGATTCATATAATCCAGATCCGACTTGTTCGCATGGACAACAAGCTCAATGCAATCCTGCGCAAGGAGAACATCGCGCGGAGACCCATTTGCGCCAACGTCGATAAGTGCTTTGACTGTATCGAAAACAGGTACTGGTCGATGGACCTGATCCAAGCCTGATTCTTTGAACATTGTGTTCTGTCGCATGAAATCAAGGTCTCGTTGGAATAGCCATGCAATTCCCATCTTGGCCCAGCTGTCACCTATCTCATGGCGAAAGATAAGATTTGCGGGGCGTCTTTGACGACGTGAAATGGTCTCTAATCGGAGGCAATGAAGTTCACGATCCTTCTCCAAAGTCATGCTGTGAGATACAAGACCATAATGCCCCCAATGAGTCGACTTCTCAATGTTGGTGTGGTCAGAAGTATTTAGTAAAACGGCAACCAGTGGCCGTAGGAGCTGATAGAATGCCCAGGACTGGGGCGACTTATACGGACACGGGGATCGAGGTCTAGTGGCCCACGGCCAGCCAGGAAGGAGGAGAGAGACCGCTTGCATAGCTGGCAATACTGTTGTCCATAAAAGAAACACTAGACTGAATCCGACTGTAATAGCAATGGGAATGGCGACAGTTTGGTTGAGATTCCAAAGAAAGTCGAGTATAACGGCTAGGAATAGGGCAAGACCAACCTGCAGGAGAAGAGGAAGTGCAGTGAAGATCTGCGCTAAATACCATTCATCGAGAGATTTGACGTTGAGGTGATGTAGGGAAAAGGCGATTTGGGGCTCGAGGTCTGTTTGCGGAAGCAGATGCTCTCGGAGCCATTGGAGCGCGATGATTCCTATAAGGACGGTGGCGAGGCTAAAGATGAGACTGAGGAACCATAGGATATTGATGCGAACAGCAGCCGGTGAAGGAGTGAACGTGGGGACACTGAGGCTCTGTGTGGAGGCTGTTCCGTTTGTGCTGCCTTCAAGTTGGACAAGGATACGACGCAAGAGATCGTTGGTGACGTCGCCCGAGTCTTGCTTAAGTTCCTTGTAGGACTCAATAATGAAAGCAGTGACGACTGCCGAGAACAGACCGGCCTTGAAACATTCTGATATTAACTTCGAGACGCAATAACTAAGACGAGGCTCACGAAGATCAGGAGGTTCTGGACCTCATCCTTCCATGCATCGCATCTCGCTTTATCCTTCACTTTCTGTGTTTCCAATAGCGGGATGAATGGATCCCCATCTACCTTGGGGAGCGGGTTCTGGAAAGGCTCGCTCGGTTTCATTGGCTGGAACTGCACCTTCTCTTCCATCTTCTCTGGCTCGTTTCCTGTTGGATCGCCCAATTGCGTAGTTTGTTGGGACATTGCAAACTGAGAGTGGAGCCTATCTCTGGACCCCAGTTCGATGGCAACAAAGAGAGGAACCGAGCCGTTATGTATTCTATGCAGTGTGCAGTCAACGAGGCTTTTGGCAGATGATATGCGTGAGGGTTGACACGTTGACAGGCGAGTCATTTCACCTGGGATAACAGATTACAGCATGGCCGAGGAGGGTAGCCAGTAGTGCAGCCACATACGTGCACATGTTCAGCAGGCACGGAACTGTCTGTTATTTGGAAATACTTGAGACAATACGGACATCAAAGAGCAAACTGTCAGCGCACGTCACGATGTCTACTGGCGCCGACCGATTCCAATTCTTAGTAATAGTACGTGATACAACTGCGTGCACTTAAGTAAGCGATGAAATTTGGACAAACAGAAAGCTGAACATACCTCTCCAATATGTTGCACAAACATAATACATAAGCGTAGGGCAACCCATACAGGTGTATTGCCTAACCTCGACAACTCAGCACCAGTGATAACAAATCAGGCAGCCGAAGCTGTGGTTTTCGGAGGAGAAAACTGGTTCTCTTTAGTCATGAGATGCGGCCTTCATGGACACCAGACACGAATTATCGCCTTCAATGAACCTACATGGCCAAGAGCTACATTGAAGAGAGATCTTCGTAGATTCGTGACGGCTAGATGGGAACAACGAGTGAGACCAAATGAGAAGAGGATATGGGAGGAATGCCTACCGTCATTTTAAAACCCGAGAACGCACGCACATAGAACGTCACAGTGAGAGGTAATATCCGCGTTCAACTCCATATCGACGTTCCCGGTAGAGACCAAGTCGATATGGACTCCAAGTGCTGAGGATTGCGTGGTTGACCGAAGTAGGGTCTTGAGAACCAGCAGCGTCGGCCTTGGGCAACATAGAACCGCAGTTTGGTATGTTTATGCCGTCGGCGCAGGAGTGACAACGCTGGTGGGATGTGTCCCTGAGGCGCTATTCAACGTTAGACGGGCTGATAGACAATTCTTGGAAATTCAAGTTGCGTACCTGATAGACTTGCCTAGCTCTTCAATCCTTGAATCTCTCAGGAATCTGGGACGTGGCCAAACAGCAGGACGCGACTTTGGACGTCGAGGGTCCATGGCGGATACAATCGTTCGAGAGAGGGCAAAAACCATCAGACACGACAGAGTAAACCTGGACGGGGCAGACGGCGTCGAGAGGTAGCGAGACAAAAGGTAGTGGCACCCATCAGAATATAGACTTTGAGTTACGGAACCGTTGGGTCGCGAGCAAACGGGTAGAAAGACGCAATCACGCCCATATATGCGCAAAACCAATCAAGAGACATAATTTAAGGCTAAATTTGCGTGTTAGATTTCATAGAGTGGCTTGATGTTGTGTGTGTACGACATACCTTGGGCATTTAGTGGCGCCAACGGCTCATTCTGATATTCTCCTCCATCTGATCATTGTGCCTATTCGCCCAAGTGGAGTGTAAGCTTGTTGAGAATCTAAAGGCGTCCATGGTCTACAAAGTGAGTTAGCCAAACGGCTGAAGATCAGTTGAATGAAAAGGAAATTTACCAATTTACTCAGACGGATAAGCAGTCTTGATCCTCCGGCGATGAGTAGAAAACATCTCCAAACGGTAAAAAAAACCGTATGGAGAATGGCAAAGTCCAGTGAACGCCAAAACGCACATAGCTGGAGCGAACTTGAGGCATGAGAGGATGCGAGGGTCGCGGTGTTGGAAAGCGAATATAGTCTAGGAACTGAACGCAGAAGGGGGTTACCCCTCCAGGTATGACGTGCCTGGGCCGCTGGGTGGGTAGCGGGGGTATGAAGATGTGCGACGCGTTGTGCGAGTAACGGACTTCACCGCTCGGGCGTTGTCGTTGACGGTGGGCGGATGATGTCCAATGGCAGTCGTCCAGGGACGGAGACTTCAGTGGACGCGGAAGAAACGTTCCAGCTGATGTACTCGAGATTGGTAGGCCAGACCATGTCCATGTTGGACTTGAAATGCCTTCGTAGTGCTTGAGGTCCTTCGGAGGAACTTGGGCTTGGCACGTCGGAAAGACAAAAGTAAGATCGTGGTCTGGAAAAGAAGAAAGAGTTATCGTGAGTGTGAAGCTGGAGTAGACCAAGTGTTGAGACGTACCAAGCAATGCTTTCATATTCTGGCCTTCGTAACCGATGACAAGGTCCTATGTTCTCCAAGACACGATACACGTATAAATCCAAGATAAGCTTTCTGCACAGGCTCGATAGCCGCGAGAATGAATGATACAGTTATTTGAGGGACAATGTGTACTGCCAATGTTCAGCACAGCCTACAGCTATCAACGCGTCGGCCAGGAGAAGAGAAGTAGTAGAGGGCACGGACGAAAACCGCGTCCATGCATGTGAACATCCGGATCACCGGCAATAAATAGCCGATGTCCGTTTTCTTCTTTGCCACAAGCAATGGTGTCTCGTTCTGACTGTTAGTGGCCAGCACTTCTAATCCACATCTTTCCTTCTGCGACTGCCGCTGCAGATGCTTGTTTTCTTACCAGTTTAGCCGAGCGTCAAGTTTGTGCTGCAGAACGAGAGGACAATCAAATCTGGAGTTGCCTTGAGGACGAAGGCCCTGGACGAGCTCGCCATCCATATCCGTCACCGCCCTCGTTCATTCCTACTCAAACATGACCGAAAACCATGTGACAATCTCAACCATCCTCTCTCCGTTCCCCTTCTTCGTGTCCACGACCTATCCAATCGCCACGGATGTGGAAACACGGGTGATAGTCGACAGGTTCATGCTGGGGCTCGTAACAGGCTCGTTGAAATGCCTATCCCTTCATGAGGGCCCAACTACGAACGACCAACAACCTGCACTTTTCGTCGCCATGGTGGACCTGTGACTTCGGTTCCTTAGCTCACAGCTCCTCGTGAACGATATCGTATCTACGCTGGATCGTCGTTCTACAACCAGGAGACGGGCAGCGGAATCAGACATCTTGTGCCATTGGTGCCGTTTGGGACAGTCTCAGGATATTGGAATTTGAGGTGTGCTAATTCAATCAGTACGTACTTTGTCTTCCATAGAGATCCACTGGCTCATAGTTTTGCCTTACAGTATCTTGAACTTCTTGGTGGCTCTTGCCGACACATCATCACCATAGATCGTTCCTTACCTCGCATACTGAAAAGAATCCACTTCGAAACGAACGACATGGTTCTCGTTTATGTGGGCAAGTGCACTCGTTAAGAAGTCGGCGTTCGTGCAACCTCAACATCATGCTGCCCGACCTGGCAACCCGTACCTGATCCCTCGCTCTGTATGGCTTGCCTCAAGGTCGACATGTCCACTTTCACGTACCTTTCTCTGGCCATGTCCACAAACTCATAGACCTACGGTTCCCACCTCGACATATGGGCCAAAGGTCGATATTAGGGTATCAGTACCCATGCCGCCAGTCAACGGACCAGCTCCATCGAAGTCATGAGTAGCGGGTTGGTATTGGAGGCAGGCTCGATCTCGGTCGGTATGCGACGGCTCTCTGGTCGGCGATTGCACACTCACAATGTCAGACGATATCTTTTGCCAGGGAATCAAGAAGTAAAGGGTTGGCGATAATAAATCGGTGCACAAACTCTTTTGGGTATGTTCATGCTAAGAGAAGCTGTTCAAACGGGGACACGAAGTCTTGCAGGATATCATTGAGGTATTGCTACACGCCTCCCATATCGTGTGGTCCATGCTAACGATTCCTTGCTTACAGGATTGGACTGGGTTGGACGATCCGCATGGTTGACGGCCCCCCTGGATTGTCTGGAGCAGATGAACCGCTTACCAACAGGCGTTGATGGTCCCGCCGCCCCTGAACAATCGTTCCTTCTGGTTACTCGAGCAGGCTGGGGTATGGACCTCTTCCGACATCAATCTTCATGTGCATCCTTGGTTTGCCTGCGTGTACTCGTTCTCATGATTCGGGTACAGATATCTCTTCAGTCGTTTCTGGTAATTAAGGCGTAGAGACATGAAGCCCCATGTCCTCAAGCGAATTCACTACCTTCTCATGACCTTGGGAATCTGAATTCTATAGTCCGCCATGACTCCGTGTCTTGTAAATCTTCATCAATACGTCAGCGCACAATCTTCTCGCAGTCACCCTCAACGGCAAATCTCGATCGCTATATCTGCGAAAGCCCTGGAATGGATGTCGCGGTATAATGCACTAAAGAAGGAAGACATGGGTGATAGTCAGATACTTGATTCTACCGCATGTTCAAGTTCTTTCGAAGTATAAACACTTCCCACACGCACATGGGACGGGTTCTGGGCTGCTCCGGGCATTGAATCTCTAATAGTACTTGGACCAAGACGTCACTCCTCAGAATTCCCGAAGACCCCGGCCATGGTTGGTTTGAGGAAACCCAAGTCGGTGTTTACCTCCTGGATGGCTTCTGAATTTCTGAACGCTTTCTATTACCGCGCGCTCCACGATCTATCATATGACCCTTGCCCCCCTATCCATGCCACATCCACCTAGACTGAGAACTGACATGACTGCTCTGACGCCCAAGTTACCAATTTGAAAGTCGATGAAGGCGGTGACTTCTTTGTCCACTATCTGCGGCGACTAAACATAGATTGACCTTCTCCCGAACTCATCGCCTCACCCATTGCACCTAGATAAACCATACGGATGTGATATTTGGTCCAGGGTACTGGTAAAAGTTGGGTCCTGTGTGAAACTTTCTTTCCTGGACAAACCGAACAAAAGGTTAGCGCTGGTGGCTCATTACATCAAATCGTTGGCAACACCTTTAGCGATGGATGCCTCCAGTAGAAATGAACCCGTCAAGCTGCTTGCACTCGGTGAGTTATCTCATTCTCTAGCTTACATATTTACTAACTCATATTTCTGGACAGATGGCGGCGGTATTCGTGGGCTTTCAGGGCTACTCATAGTCAAACAACTTATGCACAAGGTCATGGTCGACGAGAACGCAAAACGGAAGCAAGATGGCAAACCGCCTCTGACTTGTCTGCCAAAGCCGTGCGACTGCTTTGATATAATCGCTGGTACCAGTACTGGAGGGTGCGCTACATGGTTTGACCCTCTCTCATTGCAGCTGATTTGGACGTTACAGCATAGTCGCTCTAATGCTTGGGCGTCTTCGAATGGACGTAGATACAGCAATAAAGCATTATGACACCCTAGCAAAACACGTATTCTCTCATCCAAAGCGATGGAAAGGAGAAGGAAAGTTCAAAGCGACAAGACTTGAAGAAGCAATGAAAGCTATAGTAAGGGATGCAACCGGTGATTCGGAATCTCTTTTATTGGAGTACGACGAGACTAAAGGTTGCCGAACGTGAGTAATCACTAAACCATTCCGGTTTTGAATCTGATTATTATTTAGCTTCGTTTGCGCTATGAATGCCTATAACATGGATGCCAATATTCCTGTGCTTTTCAGGAGCTATGAGTCCGGTGAACCACACTCGAATTGCAGGATTTGGGAGGCTGCTCGAGCGACATCGGCAGCTCCGGCCTTTTTCAAGCGCATCGAAATTGGGCGTGCGCAACCTTACATCGACGGTGGACTCGGTCGCAATAACCCAAGTCGAGTAGTGCTCGATGAAGCCAAGGCATTATTTGGTGCCCGTCACATCGGATGCCTGGTGAGCATTGGTACTGGACATGCAAAGACGATCAGCATCAAGGAGTCCCGTGGATTACTCCAGCTCGTCCCAACAGACATCTCCGACACGCTGAAGGCAATCATCACTGATTGTGAAACTACACATGAAGCTATGCTAGGACTTTTTGCGAAATTGCCGGCCACTTACTTTCGACTCAATGTGGAGCACGGGATGCAGGGGATCAAACTTTCCGAATGGGAAAGGCTGGGGACTGTAGAGGCTCATACGTCGCAGTATATGAGGAGGAAGGAGATTGAAGAGAAGCTAGCGTTATTAGTGGACGTGATTAGAGTCCCGAGAGCGCAGCTTACGATCGAGCAACTTAGTAAGCTGCAAAATAACTCCACCCGTAAAATTCGATATATTTACGTAGAATATCATTTACCCAGCTTCACCAGGTCCTCTACATGAATCAATCCAAGAGCATAGAGAACGCAAACAGTGTCCACCACCTGTGGCCTCGTTTATAAATCGAAAGGATATCCTCGATAAGATTCGCAGTTATTTTGACGAGGATGTCAATAATGTCTGTCAGCGCATCTTTGTGTTGTATGGCCTCGGTGGTGCAGGAAAGAGTCAGCTTGCATTCAAATTCATTGAAGAATCCAAAGGCAAACGGTATGCAAGTTGATCAAATAAAATTCTGATTTTACTGAAGGCTTAATTTTTTTTAGCTTCTCCGACATCTTCTACATTGACGCCACGAGTGAAGAAACTCTTCAAACAGATCTTGAGGCTATTGCACCAGGAAATTCCAAGGGAACCGTAGATGCAACTCTGCGCTGGCTTGCGAGCCAGAACGACAGAAAATGGCTCCTCCTCTTCGACAATGCAGACAATGTTGACCTGAAGCTGAAGAAGTTCTTTCCTTCATGCTCCTCAGGAAACATTCTTATTACAACACGCAACAGAGAACTTCGCCATTACACTGCTAAAGATGCGGATGCGGATGTCAAAGGAATGGATCTCGAAGATGCAAAATCCTTGCTTCTGGTTCAGGCTCGGGCGGAGAATAATATCGAGAATAACGCACTGGCGGAGATAATTGTACGGGTAAATTATTTTTCTTTTCTCTTTTCAATAGACTTTCGTGCTGAAATATGATACAGGAACTTCATTGCTTTGCGTTGGCCGTCGCACAAGCTGGTGCTTTCATTCACTGTCACTCGTCTTTAAGCGAGTATCGAGAACTCTACCGACGCGAGCGCGACAATTTGCTGCAAAACGAAGAGACTCAAGGGCAGGATCCGTACCAATTAGCCGTCTATTCGACATGGAGACTGAGCTACGAGAGACTTGACGGACCGGCAAGGTCTTTCCTCCAAGTTTGCTCCTTGTTGCATCATGAAGGCATTTCGGAGGAAATGTTTGAAAAAGCGGCACTGTCTCAACAAAATCTGGAGGATCCGCAACTACAGGATGAGGTGACGAAGTCGTTGAACCAGCTGGGAAAACAAGATTCTGGCTGGAGTTCCTGGACATTCCAGAAGATCATAATGCGCCTAGGTTCACATTCACTCATCGAATATGATCACCAAAATCACACCTATAGCATTCATCCACTGGTACACCACTGGAGCGGCACAACTATGGAACAAAACCGACATGGCATGCAGAGGCTCATTCTCACTATCATCGCGTTGTCGTTTTCTATGACATACACCGACGAGGACATTAAATATCGACGCAAACTCTTGAAACATACGACCAACTCCATTGCCTCACTCAAACCCGAGGATATCAATCCATTAGTTGGGACGCATATAGCATGCATCTATGCAGAAGCGGGTCGCTTGAAGGAAATGGAAGAGCTTGAGGTGATGGTCATGCAGAAGAGAAAGCGGGTCCTTGGAGATGATCATCCTGACACGATCACAAGTATGGAGCATCTTGCCGAAACGTACTGGTCCCAGGGCCGCTGGAGTGATGCAGAGGCGCTTTACCTTGTGGTGTTGGAAAAGAGAAAGTCGGTGCTGGGAGATGAACACCCCGACACCCTCAAGACCATGGGGGGTCTTGCCTCCACGTACTCATACCAGGGTCACTGGAAGGAGGCGGAGACACTCCAGGTGGTGGTGATGGAGAAGTTGAAGCAACTGCTAGGAGATGACCATCCTGAAACACAGATGGCCATGGGTAATCTTGCTTATATGTACAGGGAGCGGGGCCGCTTAGACGATGCGGAAACACTCGAGTTAGTGGTGTTGGAGAAGACTAGACGATTACTCGGAGAGGACCATCCTGATACCCTGACAACCATGGGTAATCTTGCACATACGCATAGGGAGCAGGGTCGCTTAGAGGACGCAGAAGCCCTTGAGGTAAAGGTGATAGAGAAGATGAAGCGACTGCTAGGTGATGACCATCTTCGCACTCTAAGGATGATGTCAAACCTGGCAAGCACATACTGGAAACAGGGCCGCTGGAACGATGCCGAGGTGCTTCAGGTAGCGACGATGGTGAAAATGAAGAGGGTGCTGGGAGACAACCATATTTACACCCTCGAAAACATGGGAAATCTTGCCAACACATACAGAAGCCAGGGCCGCCTGAACGATGCAGAGGCCCTTGGTGTGGAGGTGATGGAGAAGATGAAGCGGTTGAACGGAGATGGCCATCCCCGCACCCTCATATCCGTGAAAAATCTAGCAGCCACCTACAGGGCCCTGGGCCGCTTGAACGATGCAGAAGCGCTCGAGGTGATGCTGGAGGAACATAGGAAGCGCCGTGATGTCGCTTGAAGCTGGAAGTAGCCCGAAACAGAACAAAGAGACTTTGCGGATCTGGGGCGAACGATATAAATATGGATACCGTCTAGTTATAAATGACATCGAGATCAGCTGTATATCACGGGCGAACACGTCCTAACGCTTGCGCGAAGTTGTAACCCTCGCTTTGTATGTGTGACTCAGACACACCTAATAATAATGACAATACTATGCAGCATGAGCATTGAGTAAATCGTATGAGGTTCTGACACCGACGCGCTGGTGACAGCCATCGTACCGGATTATATGGCCATACTTGTAACCAGGCAACCTCGATGTCATGAATGAGGAGGTCATATACGATGTGGTAGGATTTTTGCCGTCCTTGGGCCCGAGAGGCTAATCTGGCAGTAAGTCAGTATGATTTACCCAAGATTCAATAGCGAGCAAGTACAATACGCACAAGGACAATGATGATGACCTTCACCAGTACCAACAGCAACGGCAACTGTGAACGGGCCGATCGCCCAGTCACAGCATTATACATGTCAGATGGTGCGTATACATTGGTGTTGTTGGCGTCGGATGTCGGAGAATATGACCAATATAAAGAGACAGGAGAAAAACGACATGATGCGAAAACGGATAAGGCTGTGATTGCGGGGTAGGCAAACCAATTTCGGATGTCGTTGGGGGTGACACTGGCAGCAGAGGCCAGCAGACGTTCGAAGAGTTGGTTGTGATAGGGCCAGTACTTAATTTGGAACCCGATTGAAGGACGGAAAGGCGAACTGGCGGACGACACCCTAAGCCTAGCGCTCTCCTGAAGAGTGGACATACCTGTCATCTAGCTACGTACACGGGATTCTATAGAAAATAGCCTCCTGCGACGGGTGGTGACCGGTGACCGGTGAGAGCTCGGATGGTTCAACAGGAACGAGGATAAGAGACGCGAAGGATACAGCCTAGTTGACGCAAGGGTTATGACGTCGATACGGATGGAGAGGTAATGATTGGGCAAGCATGTTTTGAGTAGGCAGCGTCTCGAGAGTCGAGTATTCAGATACCGGAGTTGATGTTTGGATCTAGGAGCTTCGAGGAACGGGACAGTAAACGGATCTCGAGAATCAACATCATCGCACAAGAGCTCGTTAGGTTGTCATATCCGACAGAGGTTCTCGCGATATCGTTGTGGAAGGGAGAAGGATGCGGTCCCAAAAATGACGACTTCACCCAACTGGGTAATCTCATCACACGGCATCGTGCCGGATCAAACAGGCTTGGCAAATCTGGCCTTTTTCCGTTATCCTAGTCTCGAACACATCCTACAATTATCTTTCTCGCTGTTAACCCTTGCGGCACTCTAGCCCGCTACTGCTCTCAGCAATTCCATCATCGTATTTGGAAGTCTGATCACTCTCACCACTGGTGGTGTCGGTCTGGTAGATGACTCGAATGGCGATAATCGCGTCTGAGGGCGGGTGGTATGAACCATGTTTATTGTCTCGATTCTCAAGATACGAAGATACTGGTGGAAAAATCCTCATTCACTTCCATGGTGGTATTCTACCCTCAACTCTTTTTCTCTAACCATGCATATCTGTATCTCGGAACATCTCCTTCCCCCACTGCTGGCCAACCCAAGTGAAAAGATTACAAATACTATATCCAGATGACGAACTTTTGTATGTACATGTTTTCTCGGAAATGTTTTAGCGCCCAGCCTTACTCATTGTTCTTGGAACTGAAACAGATGTTCCAAAATCCATATAAATCAGTTGTTTCAACCCCAATTTAATTTTCCTACCCTCTTCAATCTTA
>Ga0247741_1001358_pt1 | contig 13631 bp, 12 predicted proteins | sample UWRJL213509R2_FD_180945 | JGI IMG/M metagenome (GOLD analysis project Ga0247741, IMG submission 180945) | Plant litter microbial communities from Arlington Agricultural Research Station in Wisconsin, United States - UWRJ-L213-509R-2 | ecosystem: Environmental > Terrestrial > Plant litter >... | reverse complement strand
TTGCGGAGTCGGTGGTGACTTGTTTGAGAAGTCGGTCAGGAGTTGACGTTGCGGGGTCGGTCAGGAGTTGATGCTGCAGAGTCGGTCAGGAGTTGACATTGCGGAGTCGGTTTGAGAATTCTTTCATGAGTTGACGTTGCGGAGTCGGTCAGGAGCTGTCGTTGCGGAGTTGGTGGTGACTTGTTCGAGAAGTCGGTCAGGAGTTGACCTTGCGGAGTCGGTGGTGACTTGTTCGAGACGTCTTTCAGGAGTTGACCTTGCGGAGTCAGTGGTGACTTGTTCGATACGTCTTTCAGGAGTTGACGTTCGGAGTCGGTGGTGACTTGTTCGAGAAGTTGGTCAGGAGTTGACGTTGCGGAGTCGGTGGTGACTTGTTCCAGAAGTTGGTCAGGAGTTGACGTTGCGGAGTCGGTGGTGACTTGTTCGAGAAGTCGGTCAGGAGTTGACGTTGCGGAGTCGGTGGTGACTTGTTCGAGATGTCGGTTAGGAGTTGACGTTGCGGAGTTGGTGGTGACTTGTTCGAGACGTCTTTCAGGAGTTGACGTTGTGCAGTCGGTGGTGACTTGTTCGAGAAGTCTTTCATGAGTTGATGTTGCAGAGTCGGTCAGGAGTTGATGTTGCGGAGCCAGTCAGCAGTTGACTTTGTGGAGTAGGTGATGACTTGTTCGAGAAGTCTTTCATAAGTTGAGGTTGCAGAGTTGGTGATGAGTTGACATTGCAGAGTTGGTAATGACTTGTTTGGGAAGTCTTTCATAAGTTGACTTTGCAGAGTCAACTAAATATAAGCAGTTTCCCAATAAAAACTTATTTTATTTGTTATAGACTTCAGGTTATCTGAAAAGTTTGATTTCTAATGGGATTTTAACCACAATAGTTAGAGCGAAAAGACTATTGGAGTTGGATGCAGATAGATGTGACAGGTATCTTAGAATGAGTGACATAGGAGTTGGACGAAGATAAACATGATGGGTATAGTAGAAAGAGTGACTTAGGAGTTGGACGAAGATAAACATGACAGGTATAGTAGAAAGAGTGACTTAGGAGTTGGACGAAGATAAACACGACGGGTATAGTAGAAGGAGTGACTTAGGAGTTGGACGAAGATAAACATGATGGGTATAGTAGAAAGAGTGACTTAGGAGTTGGACGAAGATGAATGAGGAGTAAATCAAACAAAAAGTGTTACTGCTTGTTAGATAAAAGACATGGTGTGCACTAGAAACAATAGATATAGGGCCTGTGGCGTCTCTAAATGTTTAGAAGATGTTCTTAAATACATAAAATTTTGAATGAGAGAAGATGAGACATACCATCATCTGAGTTTATGCCTACTGGGCCCAGCAACAGCATTTTTGAATTGAGCTATCTGGGGTTGAGGTCTCCTAGAACCCATAGGTTCATAGTGTGGTACCTGAGGCTCAGAGACTGTGTGCTCAAAGCGAGAGGAATTCCCAATAGGAGGAATACGATCTATCTGCAAACGAGACTGTCCAACTCGATTGACAAAGGGTCTCTGAGCTGGATTAGCAAGACTACGAGAGGAGGGAGGAGGGAGTGTTTGCTTGTTGTAGAAGGCTGATGGATCAACCTGAACACGTGCATGATGCAGAATGTCACCACGATAGGCAATTGGTTGAGTGCGAGCTTCAGCCACCAGCTGTGTCTTGAGCCTAGCCACATTCTGAGAGGGAGATGAAGGGCGAGGAGCAACCTGATGAGTAGCCATTGGACGCAAGGGTTTCCGATGTAGAGAATGGTTGTTATTGGCCACATACTCAGGCTGAGGGTAGTAGTAGTCCTCCGAAGAGGGCACATAGCCTTCATGGTAGTTGTCCTCGGAAGCAGGTGCATAACCTCCAGGATAGTTTTCATGATAGTTGTCCAGGTCGTCAATTTGATAGAGAACCTTACGTTGGATGGGAACCTGGTTATCAGCTTCAACAATCATATAGTTGTTGAGGTCTTGTTTGTGAGATGTATCAACCCGCACATGTTGCCTAGTGGCTTGAGCATCCTGCTTACGGTAAGGATTCTGGAGAATTGGGATAGAATCCAGTGAAGCATCATACTCCCTCCGAGTAGGTTTTGATGGGCGTGGTGGGCGTGGTGTTAGGTCAATATCATCGACAATACGAGCAATAGGTTGGGGGGTAGCATGGTCATCCTCACCATCATCCAGTTTCTGTTTCTCGTTAGAGTCCAAGCGCTTGCGCTTTGATGATCCCTTCTTGCTTCCGGCTGCATTGGTTGACATATGATGCTGTTGGTAGGCCTTGTCATCCTTGACACGACGCAGAACCGTCTCCCAATCATTGCTGACAATGAGAGACACATTCGCAAATTCAGCCGATCCTGGTTCAAAAGCCTGCTCCTCTAGATAAGAGCATTAGATAATTAATATAATGAAATCCTATAAGTAACCCACCTTCAGTCCAGCGAACCATCCTCATCTGTTCAGCAGGGTTCCTCTCCTCAGCTATCAAGACCAGCGCCTGCCATTCGGCCTTCCCTAACGAGTTCACATTGAAAAATGTTCCTCCAATTACATGGGCAACATCCTTCCCAGGATATCCAATCAGACGAAGCTTATTTGTCCACATCAACTCAAGTAACTTCTGCCAGGGCACAGTCTCTCGCTTAAAGTTGCGAATGTAGACGGCTACAAAGCAATGTTAGGTATGTTGACGACCAATGGAAGTTGTGAAACATACATAGACTATTCATCAACCACGTTGCGAAATGTCCTCGCCATGCATTTCCAGTCCATTGCTCACGGTTGATATTGTTCTTCGACTTGCTGTTGTCAATGTCCTCAATCATACGAGAAGCTTTCGTATCAGGGAAATGCTTTCGAGTCGTCTTCTTTTTCAGACCACTTTCATCATTTGCGGGTATATTCTTTCTCTTTTTCGGCGAGAGTCGCAAAGCCCCAGCAAGCCGATCCTCAGCATTCTCTGAGCTACAAGAGCAGCGTTAGTCAAGGTCAAATCAATGAGATGAAACATTTACTCAATCATAGCCGTGAACGCGGCCAGCAGCTCCTTAACGTTCACTCGCCCAGACGCAAGCATCGCTTTAACTTTGGCAGACCCAGTGATGACAGCACTCTTCGCTCTCGCTTGTGGATGTGTTGACACTGCAATTGTGAAGAAGTGTGTATCCTGATCGAACCGTGAAACTGAAGCAGACTTGAAATGTTGCGTCAAGACCAGATAGTTTTAAAATACATCCTCAACTTACCAAGGTTGTGAATTGTTTGATAGCCTGCTTCAGTCTCAAACCTGGTTTTTGGACCTTGTTCTCGAGTAGTGCCCACGCGGCGAGATCCTCTGCCACTGTCTTTGCAAATTCCGCAGCTCTTTCTTCGCCAACAACCTCGATCTTCCCGTGGTGATGCCAATACTCGGAAGCAACTCGACTGAAGTCCTGCACTACAAAGAAATGAGTCAGTCATTCTAATAACACAGAATGGGTAGTACGCTTACTACCATTGCAAGGGTTTCTCTCCGCAAATGCCTTGTCATCATTCCGCATCTGCTTGAACCACTGGAGGAAGTCGTTCCAGGTACTGGTTCGAGGAGGGTCAAACGCAAGTTGCATTATCTTGAATACGGTGTGAAGATCGACGCTGTAACGTTCTGAGAGTTCAACGGCTCGGAGACGGAGAGCCTCGCCAGCTTTCCTCCCTTTTCGATACAGGTCTTCAGGAAGTCGTCCAGTGGTCCTCGGCTCAGCGAACACCTCGTTTTCTTCCTCGTCGACCTCATCAAACAACTCGAGTCTGAATACACCAGAATCGTCCTCCTCTACGGGAAGGTCAAACTGCTGATCATTCGTATCGTATGCTCCTGCTTGCTCCTCCTCATCAGCTAGAACCTCTGCCCCTGCGCCAACTCCCTCACGGAATGGAGTTTCGCCAAGCTCTTCTGCATCCGCCTCTGCATCCTCCTCCTCTGTGTTGGATGCGGATCGATGATTAATTCGCGCTCGTCTTTCCTTCTCGGATCGGTGGGTCTCGGAGAAGTTACTTCCTGAAAGGTCACTCTCGGTTGGAGTTAGAGGGCGTCCACCTGCGCTCTGCATCGCCTTTAGCAAGAGTTGGCGCGAGCGATTGGCTGCAGGAGGAGGGGGGGACTTCATCGCGCTCTTCGTGGAGGTTGGAAGGGCTGCCGCACTGGAATTGGATTGACCAGCAAAGGTAGAAGCTGACTTATGAGGACTTGCTCCGTCGTGGTCGTCTTCTTCGTCCTCATAGTGCACACGTTTATGTGTAACAACATCCTCAACAACCGGTTCTTCCTCGACTTCGTCATCTTCATCGTCTTGCACGTTCCCTTGGCCTTCGTCATCGCCGTACACGCTTGATGACCGTTCAAGGTTCAGCTGTTCACCTGTGAAGATCGCCCGCCGTACTTCGCGTATCGCTTTCTTCTCTTTCCTTTCATATTGTTCCATGCGCCGTTCTTGTTCTTCAAGGTCGGTCTCCTCGTCAAAATCCTCTTCATCTGCCTCCGAGGACGGTACCACTGCACGTGCCTTTCCTTTCACAGTGCGTGAACCTTGGGTTTGATTGCGAGGTCTCTGAGGTGGTTCAGCGACATGAGAGATACCATGGCCAGAGACGGAAGCCTCTTGAACACGGTCCATATCCTGCAATTGTGCACGATTCATATTATGCAAAGGATTTGCCCTAGACATAAGTTCTTAGTAAATAGACATGAATATTCCTCTGCATACTCACTGGGAAAGAACCGGCTGGAAATCCTCCTGAAAATGTCCAGGTGACGATGGTGGGTCGACAGCGCTAAAATAAACCCAGGCGTTGAGATATAAGATACAATACATTGCGGAAGGTCTTACCTGTTGGATCTGGCATCTCGAGTGGTCGTTCCTGCTGGATGGCCACCTCGATTGTTTCCACCAGATCCTCCACCGCGTCCGCCGCGTCCACCGCGTCCACCGCGTCCGCCACGAGCGCCACGAGCGCCACGAACGCCACGAACGCCACGTCCACCTCGCCCACCACGTCCGCCGCGCCCACCGCGTTGAGCCGTAGGCTCGAAGCCATCCAAAATAGATGCTGGTAGGTCGTCGCTGTCCGACAACTCAGGCCTGAAAAAAAGGACTCGTTAGTATCACGATACCAATGGCACATAGCGATGAGAGTTGTGGCGGAAGGCCAACACGACACAGTCAGTGTTGGCCCCGTCTGCGACTCAGTCAGCAGACATCCAGAGGCGACGCAGTCAGCCTCAATTCTTGCGCTATGTGAAGGGGAAAGGGCGGAGGTGCTCACAAATCCTTGACTGAGTTGCGTTTCTGTCGCCTAGTCTGTGTCCAGACAATGAGCTACGAAAGAGCTACATAGAGCTGAGAGCTTACCATGTAGCGAGGGGCATTAGCCTCTTCATTGTTGTCGTCGTCGTCGTCGTCGACCGCCTTTCTTTTTTTGGGAGGCATGAGTGGACGTAGAAAGAAAGGGAGGAAAGACCTTGCTGGCATCGGGGTATTTATCCCTGGAAGTAGACTCAGTCTCGCAGAATACCGATCTCCGGGAGACTGGGAGATCAATTTGCTTGAGTTTGCTCAGAGTCTAAGAGACGGCGATCGCGTTGAATTGGCCTCCCTGAGTCGCGCTATTAAGCGAATGCGGCAGGGACGTGGCGGCGGGATTGACGGCGAACAAGTTGTATGTGAATTCACATGAGACATCGGTTTATCTGGAGATTATTTGGATTGAGGGAGCCAGTAGATACTTGTATAGTTTAAACGACGCACCTAGTATAGATCCATAGCTCTATAGAAATGAACAATGGGGAGCTGGTACCGTGTGTAGTGCAGCTTGGCCACTCAGGGCCTTCAGAACGTCGAAGTGTACGCGATGCGATCAGATTTGGATGCCGCTGAACGAGAACCTAGGGCCAGGGACCAGAAGGGAGGTGGTCGAACAGATTTGGTGAGGGTGCAGGACGGGAGCGGAGATGTATTGAATCTTGAAGTAGTGGAAAAAGTAGACAGGCGGATGTGCTGAGATTTCGATAGCCAGCTCATGCGACACAGTCAGCACGATTTGAAAATGTAGCGACTCAGTCAGCTACAGTTGAACAGAGCGACACAGTCAGCTCTGGTGGTGGTGTCGACCTTTCGATGTCGACGTAGAGTCGGACATTGATTGGCGTTGGTACTAGAAGGCGCAATATTCGTTAGTACCGCTTATTTAAGCCATTTATACAATTCACGACTTACCTTATTGCGTCCTGATTTCTACAGATTTGAGGCGAGCGGAGTGGGAGATCGCAGATGAGGTTGAGAAAAGTTATAGAACGCGTGAGATCAATGTCCGGCTCAGGCGGTCCGGTCCGCCTAACTTTTGTCTGCAGTTTTAAACCGCAGACGAAAGTTAGGCCGAGTGAATCTATATATATATTCGTATGTAGACCTTAGACTACAGTATTTTAATCACATTATATAAAATTTCTATACATTTGGTTGGACATTAAGTTATCTAGCTGGAAAGACTGTTTATATCGGAATATCCAGCTGCGAGAAGAAGAAAAGTAAGCTCGGCGCCGAACCCGGTCTCTGACGCAGACACCGGATGGTGAGGAGGTATCTATATTTGAGAAATATTGGACAGGGATATGGACCATGGCTATCTGTTCGTTTGTTTCGATGCCGGTTGGGAAAGGGGGTAGGGTGGCGGGAAGTACGACTCGATCTATATGTATGTAAGTGCTCGAAACTTGAAGCATCGCAAACTCGTAGAACATCGTATCTCCACCACATAAATCCCGTTTATTTAATTCAGAAGCGTCTAGTGGAGTTAGCGTCTTGTCGAGTTCTACTCAGTCAGATCTCGGCTTGAGTATTACTTCAAACTGAGTGCTGAATCTCAATTTATCACCCGCAAACCTTTATTCACTGGAGGGGCATGCGAAAACCTACTGTTCAAAAAATCAGAAATACATATATTTAATTCTTCTCATAAAAATTTATAGTCTAAGAATAGCGAATCAGCTTGTCTAGCTGCTTAGTGCCCACATTGATGCGACAGAACGCGACGAACGCGACTTCATCACGTGGTCATGTGACTGGAGCTGACGAAGGTCAAAAGGTAGACACGACTTTCCCTTCACGCTTCCACCACCACCACCGCCCACTGTCCTCGTCGTCCTCGTCGTCCCCGTATCTTTGCGTTCACCAACATGAGGTGAGCCAACACACTATTCGGCCCCAACCCACCCATATACGCTGACTGAGTCGCGTAGACGAGGATAGACCTGACTGAGTCGGTCTATCCTCGTCAATCCGAGTGACCTGACTGAGTCGGTCACTCTGGCTGGGTTACTTGCGCAGAACGTATTATACCCAAATACTGACACGTCCTGTAGTGCAACGCCTGTTCAACCACCGGTCTTGTATAAATGTAAGTCGTCTCTCTCCGAGTCTTGCTCTCTGACGTATATATTTTAGATGGGAAATTGGATTGCAACGGATTGGCAAGAGACGAGTGGGGGAGAGCACTCTTTCTCTCGTTTTTGAGGCCTGGCGATGGTGCGTTACCTGAAACGATTCACTCTAAGGCTCATACTGACTCCTTGATAGCGGCCTTCACTGCGTCCGATGCCCTCGTTGTCGCCGAACTCACGCACTTGAATTACCCTATCCCTGGGGTCAAGATGGATCGTGATGACGACCTCCCTAGTGGCCATTTACGCCCTCTGGACCTAATCATTTCTTCGCCGAACGCCAGGTGGATACCGAACATGTCGGAGGATGGTCTTCTCGTTTGCGCGCGCATCGACGGGAGCTTCTACACCGCCGACTTTACAAAGGTCCCTCAAATCTACTTCCAGGGCACGTATTACCTGCCTTATATCCTTTGCAGGCCGCCTCCCGAGCTCCTTGCTGGCCACGCGTACCGCCTGATGTGGTACAAACTCGATCGCTCGAAGGATTTTGTTGTCGAAACGGGGAGTGGAAACGATGCGCTCGGTCGTGTGAGGAAGGACCTCATACGAGAGCTCAACGTCCTACGCAAGGAACTTTCAGCGAAGATCAAGATTCTGCGCTACCAATTCGCCGAGAGAGCCCACCAATTCCGAGAACTCACTTACTGTGAAACTGGGATGACTTTTGACTGGTGTGCGCTGGATTGCGCACCTCAAACTTACACCCTCACTCTCCTCACGTTCGCCTCCTTCCAGCGACACTTCCTTGAAGCCTTAGCTTGCTACGATTACTTCGCCGACTGGTCCCTTCGCCCCGCAACTGACGAGCCCCGTGACGTTGACTTGTCCGTCATGGGCGCCATTACTCCCCATATTGAGGAGGCGATTCGTTTCTACATGCAAGGAGTGCCCGTGTGGCTGATTCGTCCACCTTCGCAATTTCCCAAGGATGCCAACATTGGCGAGCGCTGTGCTCCGTCTCTTCCGGATCACATGGAAAAGCAACGTCTACCAGAAACAATTCCTATCTACAAGGAGGGGCCAAGCGCATTCAGGAATCGAGCTTGCCAAGGGCTTCGAGCTCATAGCATCCGTCTTGGGCACGCTGCATACAGTGTTCCTCAGCATGAACAATGTATGTACGACTATCAAAGACTACACATAATCGTGCTTACTTCTGCTTACAGCTCTGGCCCTCGCCCCTTCCTCAGCCCGTCAAGCGGAAATGTCTTCTCAGCAACAGGATTCACAAATACCTCGTCATCCTCAACTCAAGATCACCTTGAAGCGAGAGTTTCTCGAGGAGAATTTCTTGCCTCCTCCTCGTACAAGCTTCACACTTGAGATGCCTAGTTTGTGGCAGCAAGGTCTCTCCGCGGTTCAACGTGACTGGAAATGTGTTTACGACCATAGCAATCTCGAGTCGCTCCGAGGTTATCCTGTCCTTGATCCTCACCAGCTTCTCCGATTGGGAACAAGAGATGAAGGCAGATTTAAGAGGTATCTCATCTGTTGGATGGTGATGCGATTACCCTGGCTCTACCGTACTACAAATCGGTCAGGTACGCCTCCAGCAACCTCAGCAACCTTGTCAGCAAAGAAGACCTCGTCAGCAAAGAAGACCTCCGACCGCTTCCCCCGTAGCCAGGATTGGCGTGACTATCTTACCTCGGTGGCAAGTAGGCTGGGACTCATTCAATTTGTTCATCACACCAGTAATCCTGAAGGCAGTAATAAGCGCAGGAAGACAACTGGGAATGATCTTGACGCTTTATTTGGCCTCGAGTGGCCTGATCATATCGGAGCAATCGATGTGACATGGCAAGGTTCGGTTGTGGTTACGGAGGCAGATTTACAAACCCTCCAGTTCAACATCCCGGTATCAACAATTCGGGAGATCCTTTGGGATCTCTGTGAACATAACTTTCGTCTTGAACTGTTGGCACTTGATCGGTGCATTTGGGATCGCCAGCGGATGTCAGCGTCAGGAGCAGAGAGAAGAGAGGAGATGATTCGGAATTGCTTTCCTCAGCAGTCACTGGTCTTACTGAATCTCCCGCGATATGACATGGGTTTGGGGGCATGTGGATTTGAGGACAGATATGGGTATGTGGAGGCGTTCCGTGAGGTTCTTGCGACATGGCCGGGTGCTGGAGCGGAGACTTTGCGGACAATGTCTGCGGTGCGGCGAGAGGGCCAACGTGTATCTGGAGCGGAGTCGGATGAAGTATATGCAGTTGAACGTGTGGCCTATCGCTTCTACTGTCAGACATTCTTTGACTATTTTGGTCGTGCACCAACAGTCCCTCATGTATTGCCCACCGTTTGACCGTCATCCTCTGTTGTGGTCTGTCATTTTGCTTATTTGGTTGAGTCTTATACTAATATGAGTCTACAGCATTTCATCTTGATATCTAGCGTCGTCGTATAGTGAGTCTAAAGTGATCTTATGTTGATACTGCCATATCTGACCTTGTCTTAATATAGATCGTTTTGTTTTACTATGCTCTGAATACGACCATTAATTTTGCCTCATGTCTGCCTCATGTCTGTCTCACGTTTGCCTCATGTCTGCCTCGTGTTTTGTATTTTCATTTGGTGTGAATGTGTAACTTTCTTTCTTTCTTTCCCCTCCTATCACTCGAATGTGAGTACTATACCCCCACATTATATGGCATTTATTGACGACAGACCTTTGTAGCTTCAACATGCCTCCACTCTTCAAGAAAACACCAAGTCAACCTGCTATGTCCTCTCCTCAGAAGGATGTACACCTTCTTCCGGTTGAAGACATCCCCCTGCCTCGTCGCTCATCTGGTTTTGGAGGCCCAATGCAGGATATAGAGGGCCTTGTGTACACCACTGAAGGAATCTTCTCACAGATCATTCCTGAGACTACTCGCCAATCTGTTCTGAATATAAAGAAATTTGATACTCCTCAAGCTGTACACATACCTCTGGGTGAAGATGATGATAGGGATGATCCTGATGCTGAAAAGAAGCAATCCCAGTGGTTACGATGGAGCTCTGAAATCATTCCAGCAATGGTTCAGCCATATCTAAGCTTACTGCGTGACTCCGAGAACCTGGGCAATCTGGCAGGTCTTCGCAATAGTGGAGGGTGCATAGGCTGTGATGCGGGTCGCCGGATTGCTGTGTCTTGCATTTACTTTGAACGTAGGCCATCCAATATAATTCCTGCAGTGTCTCTCTTACTTTGGTATATAGGCATTGAGAAGATCATTCTGTGCTCATGCAAGCCCCTTGCACTCCAGCTGCTTTCAAGAGGGCTCTTTCCTTGTGCACCCTTGGAGCCTTCATTGGCAGTTGACCTTAATATGCTGGAATTTGTTCAGAGCCTCTTTGTTCATGCTGCACCAAATATCACAGCATGGTGCGATACACTTGAGGCTTTCTTGAGTGCCCGAAACTTTAAGCTTACAACAAGGGTTTTTCTTTTACTTATTTCATCTAAATCAAGTCTGATTCTCAACACAGAACAGTCTACGGGGCCGCTTTGGTAATGCTCTTCACTGGTATGCAACCCTGGTCAATACCAAGAATCTCAAGCTACGAGATTACCTCAATGATGTTCGTTATGCAATGCTTCAAGGGCCAGTTGCTGTGGATACAAATACAAATGGTATTTATCAATTAGTTTGTGAAATAAAGTAAATACTTATCTTTTCTGTAGATAATTCTCAGTCAGATCCTCTTCCCAACAATATACAAGATACAGGTAGGAACCTAAATAATAACTTTATTCTTCAACTAAATGTTTTAGATAATCGCCCAAGTGAATATCTACGCGAGCGATGTCCCTTATGCTTTGGTGGAGAAAACTGGAAAAAGCCTAATGAACTGTATGTTTTCTTAGCTTACTAATTGTTGAATATTTTATTAACATAACTAATAGTGTGGATGCTATTGTCTGTATTGATGCTTGCTTCACACAAAAACGTTGTAAGTCTCGGGGCAATGCATGGGTATCTCCTCGAAGTCATCCAGAGACTGTTTTTATCCCTCGTGATGAGGTTGATATGATGGAAGTTGTGGTTGAGGAAACCCGACCATCTATTCATTCTAGGCCACCTGTTTCCACACATGATAGGAGTGAGCCTGATGTGCAGCCTGGTCTTCGAGTGCCCAATGCTGTTTTGAATGAGTGTAATGACTCATTTGTAGCAGCTGACGAGAAACGTGTAAAAGCCAGTACTCAGTTCTTCTCTGATACTGCGCTTATGGCAATGCTCTGCAGACATGACCGTGTTCTCTGGCTGGTCAATATGACATCTGCTGGGGAGAAACAGCATTACGCTCTCTCCTTGATTCAAAAGCTCTTTGATCATATTCCTTCTTCCATGCGCATTGGGCTTCTATATGATATTGGGTGTCAGCTCAATCGTAGCTGCCTCAAATTTGGCTTTCTTAAGGATTGCATTGATCGGATTGTCTTTGGAATATCTGTTTTCCATGCATATGGTCACCAATGGGCTTGTCAGCTTGTGTATCACCCTCGTAAATGCAAGGGCTTTGGCCTTAGCGATGGCGAGGGATGTGAACGATTCTGGAGGGCTATCAGGCCTCTGATACCTTCATGCCGTGTTTCTGGCTATTATAACAGAATCTACACTATTGATACACAAGTAAAACATCTTGATGAGCGGTCATTGATGGGGCTTGGTCGCTGGCTGGGACGGAAATGGAGTGCAATGTTTTTGAAGAGAGCAGAGGCACTAGTGGTTTTGGATAGACTTGAGCTTGAGGGCTGGTCTTATGAAGATTTGGACGCTCAGTGGAAGGCTCAAGTCTATGAGCAGACCAAGCCCCTCAAAAAACAGTCCAAGGGGGCAGCTGACAAGGCCATTGAAGAGATTTTGGCTGTTCTTAAGAACATTGAAGACTATAGAGTGGAGATTGTGAAGTTGGAGACTATGGTGGAGGAAGGAGAATATCCAGAAGGAATGGATTTCTATGCAGCTGATGAAGCACTTTATGACCTCAATAACCGATTGCAGAAGGCCAAGCATGCTGTTGATGTGAAGAGAACAAAGCTGGGTGTGGATCATCAGTTGGCATTGCACAAGCTCCTTGGAAACGAGTTTCTGCGACTGCGTATGAATGCTCTTGCTCTAAAGCAGCGCATTCGAGAACGTCTCCGCCATCGCAAGTTTGAGCTTGAAAACCTCGAACGTGCTTACCGAACAACAATCAATCAGAAGAAATTGACTCAACATGCTGAAAAGCAGGTCAAACGGAAGGAGCCTGGAATCCAGGCATTGGCACGAAATTACAACAAAATCTGCAGTCAACTGACTGATATGATCAACAAGAACAAAGCACCACTAGGTGCAATTTCTCCTTTGCCAATTGAGGCTACTGGACTATTCAAATTGGATGTCGATGATGATATTTGGCAGGATATAGGGCTCACCAATGATACTGATGGTGATGATACTATCCCATCTTGGTTAGGTGATGATAATGTTCGGGAAGGAATCAAGAGCCTTTTGGTTTACCAACGTTGCCAGGAGGAGGAGAGACGACTTATTGCTGAACGCCTCTCTATGCAACAGTGGATGCGTGAGGAATGGGCAACTGTGCTTATGGCCTTACATTCTGCAATATCCACTCCAGATCTGCATTATCAACTTCAACTGCGCCAAAAGTATCTTGTTCGTCTATGTCTCAGCTGGAAAGTACATATTATGTCAATTCCAGCTCAGATGGAAGATAATTGGGGGCCTACTGAGGCTGAATTGGATAGAGGAAGAGGATTGGAGGTTAGTGAGAGTGTGTTGGATATAGAGGAAATTGTGGAGGATGAGTATGAGAATGAGGATGATGGATATGATGCAGAGATCTTAGATACTATGGAAATTCAGGCATTAGCTGATCAGTTCTGAATTATTATTTGGTTCAGAGAATATAGAACCATTATACAATCAAAATATCAGGTGTACAACATGAACTAATAAGATAGTGAATCATCACCGAGTCTGCAACGTCAACTCCTGACTGACTTCCCGAACAAGTCATCACTGACTCCACAATGACAGCTCCTGACCGGCTCCGCAACGTCAACTCATGAAAGAATTCTCAAACCGACTCCGCAATGTCAACTCCTGACCGACTCTGCAGCATCAACTCCTGACCGACCCCGCAACGTCAACTCCTGAC
>Ga0247741_1001357_pt1 | contig 13634 bp, 10 predicted proteins | sample UWRJL213509R2_FD_180945 | JGI IMG/M metagenome (GOLD analysis project Ga0247741, IMG submission 180945) | Plant litter microbial communities from Arlington Agricultural Research Station in Wisconsin, United States - UWRJ-L213-509R-2 | ecosystem: Environmental > Terrestrial > Plant litter >... | reverse complement strand
GATGCAGGAGAACCTGCTCGGACTCCCATGTGGTTTTAGTCATTGACCTGCCCTATAATGGGTCGGGGGGTATGTCTTGTTAGGCGGTGGGATCATCGCCCCGGTGAAAGATTTAGATGTTTCACACTTTACGATAGTAGTCGAGTACTTGTACTTTACTTTGTAGTTAGGACGTGGGTGTGTTCCTACGGGCCGGTCGTTCCTATAGAGGGACCTCCCGGTAATCAATCCTTCCTTCCTTCCCGCCTCTCAGATCACCGCAGCCAACCACATTCTGAAATTCACGAAAACATGGGCCTCTCCTCACCGGCAATGAGTCTGCTCTCATGGTTTCCATCCTCCTCGGCCATCTTACCCTCACAAGCTATGCAATTGCACTTGGGACTTGAGTAAAGATTATTAATCGATGTAGCCTACAACAAATGCAGTTATTATATGTGACCTTGATCTATACAGTGGCGAGCGAAAAGAATGCACGCAGGTGTTTCTCGCGAATCACCTGGTCGATTTTGCTTAGAATACCAGCCAGAGGTACATAGCGGTAGAGGATATGTACGAAGAAATTATGCAAGAAAATAAAAAACTGAGCTTAGAAAGTGCGAATTACTAGGGCTGGGGTTTTTGGAATATTTTTTAAGATCTAAACTGGAGTTTGATCAGGTTATCCAAGACTCTGATTCATAAAAATTTCGTGACGATCCAACCATTTCTTAAAATTTCCAAAAACCCCAGCCCTGGTAATTCGCACTTTCTAAGCTCAGTTTTTTATTTTCTTGCATAATTTCTTCGTACATATCCTCTACCGCTATATAACTCTAGCTAGTATTTTAATTGAGCAAGATCGACCAGGTGATTCACGAGAAACACCCGCATACATTCTTTTCGCTCGCCACTGTACATGTCAAGCCAAGCATGTCAACCAACTGTAGGTGACATGCTGCTCGAATCGTCATCGAAAACTAATTCGAAGTCCACCTGATTCACAAAATCAGCCATTGTAGCAATCTGATCAACATTAGTTGAGTGGACTTACCGAAGAGATGTCATTCTCAATTTCCGCAGCAAGAGTTTTCGCATATTCTTCAAGGTCCCGTTTTGCCTGTGGGCCGCAGTAGAAACAAGCTTGAGCCCGTTCGACCCCTTTTCCCACTAAATCCGACTCCCTCACCGTCTCTCCCCAAGGTTCCGCCTCCACCTCTTTCGCCACCTCCTCGATCCACTGTACCCACCACTTCCTGACATCCGGATCCGTCGACCGATTGAAGATGGAATACGCAAATGACGCCGTGTTCGTACCCACGCAGCGTCTACAAGTGATCCACGTCCAGGATTCGTCCGACTCTGCTAGAGCCGGTTGGAGCATGACTCTGGATTTAGCGACTTGACCACATAGCCGATGGTATTTCTGAAGGTGGATGAATTTGGCTGCTGAGATGAACTCGAGCTCGACGGCGGCGGATCCGCTCATTTGGTTGGAGTGGCGGAGGGTGTAACGGGCTGCTTTACGTGCTTCGAGATTCCAACCGTAGCGGTTGGCGATGGCAAAGACGCGCAGGGGCTGTGATTCGAGAAAGTGAGGAGAAACCAGACCGGATGAAGATCTGAGATATGTTAGGATGGAGGTCATTTCGAATTTGAGAGCTGCTTCGGCAACTTTTTGCAGTTGGGGAAGGGAGGTAAATGTCGTTTTATGAGCATGGATGCTGATAGGGAGACAGAGACCGAGAAGAAGCTGGAGCGTCTCGCTGTCTTCTGACATTTGGATGACAGGGATTTTGTTGTCTTGACTGCAAGGGCTTAGAATATCCCCCCCGTAGAGTGGTCCAGGTAGCCTGGGTGGCTGTGGTTGTGGGAGGGAGAATGTGTCGGAGAAGAAGGGTGATGAAAGAGCAAGCAATATCTTGAAGACGCGAAAATCGACGGGTTCTTCGTCTGAGGATCGGAGGACAACATCTGCTTCAGGGTGGTTGAACGGTGCAAGCGCTGGAATAGTTTTGGGCATCGCTGTAGATTGTTGCTCTGGACGGAGAGAGGAAAGAAGGTGCCCTGGAAAAACGGACGGTCGGCATTGGCGAGACCAAGTCGCCTCGAGGTGTTCTAAAATTGAAAGCTCCTCATTGATAGCTACGTCGTCGAATGAGTGAGTGCGATTATTATAAGTCACCAGATGTGATTAGTCGACGAATGTGTTGTAGTTGTATGAAGGAAAGAGTGAGATGTGCATCTTATTACAGCAGCATCTCTTGCGCATTCTTATGCCTCCAGATTTACAGCAACACAAACCACAAACCTCCAATGGTCGTCCAGTCAACGAAACCTATGAAGACCTCGACCCGTACACTGGTAGAGTTATCGGACATCGTTCAGAATCCTGGGTGTCCCCTTTACCCCTCGACTTCTACATATTTGACGATCTCGCGACTGGCTGCTGGGATCAATCTGAGCTAGAGAATAAATGGAGAGACACTGGTGCACTAAACGTGACGGGATGGATGGGAGAATGAACGAGAGGGTTGGATATGGGTCACCGCCACCGTGACCACTCTTCCTTGGAAGTATCAATGACATCCCACAGAGGGAGGCTGTAAATAGGGGAATATCGAGTACAAAGGAAGGTCAAAGCAATTGTCTGAATGTTCTTCACAACGCTCATTCCCGACATACGACCGCTAACCTACATTGTCAACGACGTGACAAAGACTGGCGAGCCTCTACCCTATGAAGCTCATCGTGTTGCTCAATGAGCTCATCTGAGACACGGTTCTCCCTCTACAAACACTTACTCGCTACGGCGGGCATTCCAGTTACTCGTCAACGAGCACTGCTGAGACTCGCTACAACGAGCACCACTAAGACTCGCTACGGCGAGCATCACTAAGACTTGCTACGGCGAGCACCACTAAGACTTGCTACGGCGAGCATTGCTAGTATGCTACTTGATCCGAAATTCTTGGAACCATCGATGGCTCACGCTCTGCGGCATCTACAACGCCCATCTTCGGTATACAATTTCGGTATTGCATGGCCATCAACCTCGCCAACTTTCGCGAGTTTCAGCCTTGCGGAGCTCATCGAGCTGCTCGTCTGAGACATTGTTCCCGGGCATCCCATCACTCGCTATGACGAGCGCTACTAAGATTCGTTACGACGAGCACCTTCAAGACTCACGGACCACATTGGACCTGAATTTCTCGACTTACACACCTTCCTCGACGACTTCAATGCTCCAAATTTTACCAGCCCTGGCTCGTCTGTCTGCTCAATGCCTCCCTCAAATTTCTTGAAGCTTCAATTTGCGGAGCTCGTCGTATGAATCATCGACGAGATGTAAGACATTAGTCTCATTCCCTCACAAAGAGTGCACCATGATGGTGACAAGCCCTACTGAGACTCCGCGTTACGCTGGGCTCCCTAGGCTCGGTATGGCGAGCACGCCACAAGCGCTCTGGCTTTCGCAGCATCAGTACCGCACCATGATTGTTGTCGTCTCCGACAGCCCCAGCCTAACTCAACATTGCAGAGAGCCCCTGATTGACTTTTATAGGAGCTTCAGACTCACATGGATGAGCAGCTCACACTGGGGCTTCACACTAGTTCTGACACAAAGAAATAGACCAAGGCCTGACCCTTGGTTGGAGATATTACCTTGAAGGTCGCTGAACTGCTTCAAATACGTGAGTCTTGCTTTCATATCTACACAACGGTGCATTTTTTGCCCAATACTATCAACAATAACGTCCCCAGCACGAGGCTCGGCATACGCCCTCTGTCCCTATCATCAAGCTCATTCGCAATTCACGAGACCAAGGTTGTCTAACAAGATATCCAGGCCGTGTCTCTGACGTCTATTGGGACTTGGCGACTGATATATTCGTGCTCTTAAATGTGTCTACATCTTGAGACCGCAGTGCGTCGTCCTGGGTCTGGTGGGGCTACCCCTGGTTGGTGATGAGTTATGTGCGATGCAGGAGAACCTGCTCGGACTCCCATGTGGTTTTAGTCATTGACCTGCCCTATAATGGGTCGGGGGGTAGGATCATCGCCCCGGTGAAAGATTTAGATGCCCCGAGGTTTCACACTTTACTATAGTAGTCGAGTACTTGTACTTTGCTTTGTAGTTGGGACGTGGGTGTGTTCCTACGGGCCGGTCGTTCCTATAGAGGGACCTCCCCGGTAATCAATCCTTCCTTCCTTCCTTCCGGTCTCCAGAAAGATGCACATCGCGGTCCGGGTTATTTGTGCTTGTTGATCTGTAACGTCTGAATTTTCATGATTTCAGTTTCACCTGCATTCGACGTCCGAACTTTCGAGCTGCGGTCTTTGTGCTTCTATTGAGCTTGTTATCGTGGCTGATACTGAACTCAACACGGTTTAACACGATGAATCGTCAAGATTCTGACGAACCAATGGAGGCCGCACCCCAAGCCAAACGGTTTAAGGTATGTGGTTGAGGTTGAACTTGCTTCTAATGAACGATTTCCTCAGGCATATTCTTGTTTTCCAGCACCAGTCTTACAACCAAGCACTGAAAGAAGTACACCTCCCTTCAAACTTCCAGCAAACACACCTTGATCACGAGGTTGGGGTGAGTAACAACATTATTACTTTGGCTCAAAATCTGAGGTCCGAAATTATAGGACAATGACTCGCATTTTCATGAAGCGTTGGATCATTGGAGACAACTCAACCTTGCACCAAGCTTCATTCAGTTTGCCAAGAAGGCTGATGGATTATCGGCATCCATGCCTCTGCTTCTACATAATTGGGGAGGGATTTACGAACTTTGGCTAGAAGCTTTCAAGTCTGCGGACGATGAGGGTCTTCGAGCATTGCTAGAGTAAGTTCCAAGAACCACGGTCTCTTTCACATATATGAAAATCCCTCTAGCCTTCTCCAGAAGATGGCGCATGATCTACGGACGACTATTTCTCCAGTCTACTCGTCACTCCTACAACAGCTGCTCGCCCTACTTCCGCGCTCGATATCAGCCCTGGCTCTAACTAGTCTTCTTGAAACTCTCTCTTCACTTTTCCGATACCTACTCATTCCAGCCGTAAACCCAAACTTACTGGAAGAAACTTGGAATATGGTGTCTTCTGTACTCCCAAAATGCCTGGGCGAAATTCAGCGAGCAGTAGCGGAAGTCTGGGGTGGGGTATTGAGAAAGTTGAAAGCGGGTCCTCGAGAAGACGCCATTAGGCTGTTGGCAAAGAATGCAGAAAACGCTGAGGATGCGAGTGCATGGGTCGTTGTCTTCGCGTGCCAGGTACCTCTCTCATCCAACTCCTTCGTGTCCTCCATTTGACGAGATTGCGCAGTCAGTCTCCCAAAATTTACACACGTGCACATTGGCCATCTTTGGACCTCTTCTGTCCTGTTACATTGACTCCGTTGACCCGAAAGCAACATATACGCTGCTTCGACGGTCTCTAACCGCTCTACTTCATCATGTCAAGAATGCCGACCAGTTCTCAGGTCTGACTGAACTTTGCATGGAACGGTCCACAGCTACCATCAAGGCGGGCGACGAAGAACGGACTCGAAGGATGTTGAACATCATGTCGGTTTTAATAGGCGTGCGTCAGGGGGCTAGATTGACAGGTAACTTCTTTTTGCCATGGCATGTCGTTTGTCTAACCAATAAACCTTTATAGACGCGCAGAAAGCGTCTTTATTCGCCGAATTGAACAATCTGCCGATAACACCTCAACTATACACATCTATCATCCTATACACTACATCGCTATTTGCTGCCTCCGAGATGCCCCATTGGATTGGTCCAGGTCTCAACTTTCTTCAAAACCTATGGATCATATCCCCTCCACCTTCAGAGTCCACGCCTTTCGCTCAAACTCGCATGTCCTTCACTCTCAAAACATATCTGTGTCTTGGTGATACTTCGTGGGGCGGCTGGAAAATGATTGCTTTGCCCTTGGTCTTCAAAGCAACAATGAAGCCAGAAATAGGTTTAATAGAGCACCACCCCCGAGAACTTATCGCGTTCTTGGCCGCTTTGAAGAGAGGGAAGAAGCTTGGACTCCCTGGAGAGGTTGATGTGGTCTGGAAACGGAAGATGGAAGCACTTGTTATTGAACGCCTGAAGTCTGGTTCATGGAAGCATGACGACGGGGTATGTGCTTCATTAGTGTCTGGCGTCGCTCATACTGACTCTAGTTTCAGGTGGCTGAACTAGACGACATAATAACGCTCTCATCGTTCATTTCAAACGCAATCACGATGCCGCTTATTGATACAATCAGCTCAACGATGAGTTCTCCAGAAGACGAATTCACTGTCCGGATTCTAGGACACTGCATGGAAGCGGTCGCCAAACGCGAGACTTCGGAATGGTCTTCGAAGATTAACATACCTCTGTGGACCAAGAGATCTACAGAGAAATGGTCAGGCTCGTATGAAGTCCTCGAGGGCTTGGTTGCACTCGCGCAGGCAAGGTGGGCAGTTTAAATCGTGAAACATGGGGGGAAAATCTAATTCCATCACTTACAGCCCATCAACGAAGCCCATCTCCGTGTCTCAGATATACCCGTCTTTATATCCATCACTCATTTCGCATTCCCGACCCCTCAGACTTGCCGCACTCCGTCTCTTGGATTGTAAACTAATAGACCCCGCACATGATCAAGTCGAGGTTTTGAAACGATGCCTTCAAGGCGAGGAAGTTTCTTTGGATATTCAAGGGGTGCGGGAGAGGGTCCTACGGATCGGGCGGGTTGGGCAAGTCGTAGGCGATGAGAAAGGGGCAGATCTATGTGCACGATGGCTGATAGCACAACTGAAAGTCAACCTGAGGCCCTTGTGGTCTCCTGCGGCATCTGCACTGGCGTCATTAGGCCAGAGATTTGGAGATCTGGTTTGGAGGTTGCTTTTCGAAGAACTGCAACTGCTGACCCTGGTAGCACCTATCGATCACTCCGGAGTTCTAAGCCCTTCGTCTTCATTCGAACGGGACCAACAAACGGTAGAAGAGGACGATCCGGATCCTTGGGAGGATGAGCGCACCTGGCGAGATCCCAGTGCACATAAGATGAGGAGCATTGTTGTTGTGTGGGATGTCCCGACAGGCGAATGGAATAAACTTCTAAAGGTATGTCGTTTCTCTCCTGGAAGATCGACGAGGTTGATTATCATTCCTCCAGGATCAAATTTCGCAAGAGCGCTTCGACACTCAATCATATGAACATCAACTGCTGGTGGCTATGGGCGAATGCTCCTCTTTGGTGGAAAAGCATAACCGCGACCTCATCCCATACTTCTTATCGCTCAATGGCCATACTGAAGACACAACTGCCCCAAGCAAATTGTCCAAGTCGAAGCTTATCTCTTGGCTAACCCTATTCTCTAAATTTGCTAACCCGAAGGCATTATACGCCACGGACACTCTGCGATCGCTCTACATCACCCTACTTTCACATTCGGACCGGTCAATACAAACTCTTTCACTCTCGTGTCTCTTCGCCTACAAATCGGCTTCACTTGTTCCCTATGAGGATCGCATACGGGCTCTCCTGGACGATACCAGATGGAGAGACGAGTTGAGTCTCCTTGACATGGACGACATACCTGCCTCTGCTCGCCCTGAGGTTCTCGACGTTATCATCCGCATACTATTTGGGGTCATGTTGGAGAAGAAAGGTCGAAGTCGAGGTGGAGGCGGGGGTGGTGCGGATCGAAGAGCTGCGGTACTTAGTGCGCTCGGTGGGTGCTCAGACAAGGAGCTCGGGCTCCTAGTGGACTTGATGTTACGGCCTTTCGGACGGGACAGAACGTCCTTCACTATAATTGGGGTGGATGAGGCGAAATTTCAGATTGATCTCGTCAAGATAGACGATGATGGCGTTTCCGACAAGCAAGTAGTCGGATTTTTGACATTGCTTTCAGACGTACTCAGAAACCTTGGTTCAAGACTGGTTGTACACTGGCCGGCTCTGCTCGGGCTGACAATCAATCTGGTTGCCACAGCTCAAGTACGCGTTGATGCGTCCGCCGCGGAGCCGTCTTCGTCGATGGAGGACATCAAAGAGGCAGAAGAAGAGGACTTGTCTGATGAAGAGATTGAAGTTGCGATAGAAAACCATGCTGCTGAACCTTCGAGGCCATCTTCGAAGGTCGTTCGGTCAATTCGCCAACTCGGACTGAAGCGCATTGCAGATTTCTTCCGCATTCCAGTTCTCTTTGACTTCACGCCCTACATGGCTTCCGCATTCGCTTCCTTTATCACTCCACGACTCTCGGTTCTCGATAAGGAGAATACACAGGCCCCATCTGCGCTGATGGATTTATTTCACGTCTGGTCCATCGATGGCATCCACCTCCCCTTTTTAGTCGATTTCGATCCCGATACATTGCCCAAGATCTACGACTGTCTCATCGCCACCAATGTCAAGCCTTCAGTCATCTCAAGAATATTTGACATCGTCGACAACATCCTCCAATCGTCTGCTGACGATGATTACGCCTCCGAGCAGGTGTTGAAACCATATGTCTCGCGGCTCCTCACGAATCTTTCCATTCTCACAGAGAGAACGAAGAATGTGTCAAATCTTGTCACCCCAGTCGGCCAACGGCAGATCACAATTCTTTCCGAGATCGCACAATACTCTACGAACTCTGAACAGTCGTCGACTCTCCTTACCCTATTCAGCCCTCTTCTCCGCAAGCCTGCCAAAATCATACCTGAGAAGGTGAAGGCTGGTTTGGTCAAGATTATCGGCGACCTTATCCGTCTCATCCCAGACTTGAGCAACAAGCAAAGCTCGACCTACCAGAAGACTTTCAGCTTGTTGTCACAACTGTTTCAATCATTGCGGTCGCGTCCAGCGAGGATGAACTTGATCTCAACGTTCCATCGGTTCGCGAACATCGACGACACTCTAATCGATCTTGCTAATCTGCTTGACTCCATGAATGCATACTCCACCAAACGACTTGACGAACCCGACTACGATCGTCGTCTCGCAGCGTTCACGTCACTGAACGAAGATTTATATCAGACATTCACCCCCTTCGATTGGTTGCCAGTGCTTTACAATATGCTCAACTTCATTCAAGACGCAGATGAACTTGCTGTTCGCAACAGTGCCTCATATACGATGCGGCGATTTGTTGACCTCGTCGCGGCTCAGACTTCAGCGGAATACGATCATATATTTCTGAACATATTGTATCCTGGGCTAAAAAACGGCCTGCGATCAAGGAACGAGATGGTTCGCGCTGAAGTTCTTGGTGTCATCGCGTTCGCCGTGGAGAAGTGTGAGCACGTATCGTCACTGCAGGAGATGAGGATGCTTCTGGAGGGAGGAGATGAGGAGGCGAACTTCTTCAACAACATATTGCATGTTCAACTCCATCGAAGGTCAAGGGCACTTCGCAGGCTCGCAGATCATTGCGAGGAAGGGCATATTCGGGGCACCACCATATCGGAGATCTTTGTGCCACTTGTTGGGAACTACATCATTTCAACGGCGTCTGTTGACCATCACCTTGTCAATGATGCCATTATAGCGACGGGTCGGATGGCGCAGCAGCTTACGTGGGGCGCATACAACGCACTGGTGCAAAAGTATCTGAAGCTGTCGAAAGCCAAAGACGAATCCGAACGTGTCTACGTCAGGACACTTGTCGCGTTGTTGGACAACTTTCATTTTCCTATGGAAGAGTCGCTTCCTACTATTGAGGCTGGGATTGAGCCTAGTGCGGATGATGGCGAAAATGAAGAAGACGAGGATCCTGCAACACAGCCGGTCGAAGCTGCCGTTCAGCCGGTCGAAGCTGCCGTTCCACCCGTATCTCAAAGACCTATGGATGTCGCTCGGATAGCCGATGCGGTCAACCTCCGGTTGCTGCCTAACCTTCTGAACCATCTCGAGAAACATGACGCCAATACTGACGACAATACTCGCATCCCGATTGCAGTCGGAATTGTCACAGTTGCGAAACACCTTCCAACTGCTGCACGTGAGGCCCAGATAACCAGATTGCTGACCATTCTAAGCCAGATCCTCCGCAGCCGATCCCAGGAGACTAGAGATTTGACGAGAGACTCGTTGAATCGTATCGTTGCCAATCTAGGACCCGATTACCTCCCGATTCTTTGTCGAGAACTTAGGGCGGCCCTAACGCGAGGTCCTCAACTACACGTCCTGGCATACGTTATCCATTCCGTTATTCTCCAGGTTACAAGTGGGGAGCACTCTGCCGCTTTCTCGACCCTCGATAACTGTGTCAACGATGTCGCTCATGTGTCGGCGGAAGTGATTTTCGGAGAATCAGGAAAGGATCTCGAAGCGGAGGATTTCAAGACGAAGATGAGGGAGGTTCGAGCATCTTCCTCGAGAGGACTAGACTCCTTTGCGCTCATGGCGAAGCATATCACTCCTGCAAAGATCAGTAGCCTTTTGGCCCCTGTCAAATCCATCATGCACGAGACCGAGGCGCTCAAGGTCATGGGGCTGGTTGACGAAGTCTTGAAGCGTATTGCGACTGGCCTCAACGGTAACCCTCACCTGGTGCCCACGGAGCTTCTTACTTTATGCAACACCCTAGTCAATCAGAACGCCAAATTTCTTCAGAAAACAGCAACCCGACAAAAGAAAAACGTCAAAGGAGATTTCGCTGTTCAGGTTAAGCGTCAAATGGCCGACAGCAAGGATCATTACACTAATAATTCATTCCGGTGCGACTTGGTTCTTTCTTAAAGTTTCAGCCAGATGCTTAACATGACGCACCAGCTTTGTTACATTTGGCCTAGATCTGCTACACACTGCGCTCAAACGCAATCGTTTTGATTTCCGAGATGCTGCTGTGATGGCTCGCCTGGAATCCGTCGTTGTTGTGGTCGGAAACGCCTTGTACTCTACCAACGCGGCAGTACTGATACTGGGTATGCGTTGCGCCTCGTGCCTTGCCCAGTGCCCGTTGAAGGCAATCGAGAAGTCACTTCCAGTGGTAGTCCGGCAGATTCTTGACATCATCAAGCAAACTGGCAATACCGAATCCGAGCTCGTTCAGGTTGCCTTCAAATCACTAGCGACAATTCTTCGAGACGGCCCCCCGGTGCAGGTGAAGGAAAAGGATCTCGTATATCTAATCGAATTGCTCTCTCCCGATCTCGAAGATCCGAGTCGCCAGGCATCGGTGTTCACTCTCCTTCGATCCATCGTTGCTCGGAAACTCGTCGTCCCAGAAATCTACGACTTGATGGAGAAAGTTTCGGAAGTTTCGGTCACCAGTCAATCTGCTCAGGTCCAAGAGCTATGTCGAGGTGTTCTGCTCCAATTTCTGCTCGACTACCCTCAAGGAAAGGGCAGATTGCGTAGCCAGATGGCCTTTTTCGCGAAAAACTTGTCTTACGAGTACGAAAGTGGTCGCACAAGCATCATGGAGCTACTCGGCGCAGTTATTGTGAAGTTCCAGGCTGCTCTTATTCAGGAGTATGCTGACCTTCTGTTCGTGGCGTTGGTCATGGTCGTTGCGAACGACGAATCAGCGAAGTGTCGTGAAAAGGCTGCACAGCTTATCAAGAACCTCTGGACCCGACTGGATGAAGAACGTAGAAACAACCTTCTATCACATCTGCACGCCTGGACTTGCCAAACTTCACAGCCGTTACTGACTTGGGTCTCTGCCCAGGTGTATGGTTTTGTCGTCGATGTAGCACAAACGGATTCCGAATCTTACGTCCAAACCATCCTTGACGACATGAAGGCCTCCCTCCAGCGCAGCTCCTCTGCCATCACCTCTGACAACGATGATGAAGACAACGTACAGATGGACGTCGAGCTGGCTTGGCAACTCCCCTACCATTCGCTAACAGTTCTGGCTAAAATACTCCGTATCTTTCCTGCATTCTCTATGGAAGACGACAAGATCGAGTGGCGACTCGTGACGGAGCATCTGCTCTTTCCTCACGCCTGGGTGCGGACAGCGGCTTGCAGACTCCTTGGGCTATTTTTCACCGCCATCCCCGCTGCAATCCCTCGAGCCGACCTTCCAGATGACTCTCCTTTGTCCATGACCGGTATGCACGAAGTTGCAAGAAAGCTCACTCAGCAACTAAAAAGCGAGCACCTTGACGAAGCTCTGAGCTTACAAGTTGTGAAAAACCTATTCTACATCGGGAAGTGTTTCTACCTACTCCCAGTAGGAGATATTGCCGCTGTTCATGAGGATGCCGAAAACATGCTGGATGATGAAGCTGCTCCCGTGGATGGTCAACGATCCCAAGACGACAAAGGGCCGAAGGGTAATAATCCTCTGCCTTGGCTCTTTTCAAAGCTTTCGTACCAAGTTAAGTCGGGCCATATCGCCCGGAGGAGTAGATCGGCTACAAAGGTAAGAGCCCGTGTTATTTGAAATGAAAATCATATCCTGACCTTTCCAGCCCAATTGGTCCCAACAACCTCTCGCCGGTTTGCGCTGGTTCGCCGCCATGTCTTCCCACATGGAACCAGCGCGGTTGGAGCAATTCCTAGTTCATATCCTCACCCCAGTTTACCGGCTGACTGAGGACGACACAATCAGAGATCCTCAGATAGGTAAACTTCACCCCTCTTCGTTGATGACAAAACAATCGACTAACCTCCTCCATAGAGGAGCTGAAAACAACTGCCGTTGAGCTGCAAGATCTCGTCCAAATGAAAGTTGGTACGACCAAGTTCTCCAATGTATACAATCAGATCAGGCAGAGCGTTCTTGGTGTCCGTCGCGAGAGGAAGGTGGCTCGAGTGCTCCAGGCTACTACAAACCCCGAAGCCGCTGCGAAGAGAAAGATACAGAGAAATTCGATCAAGAAGGACAGTCGCAAGAGGAAGGAGAGGGGTTATCTGTGAGTTTGACTGTCTGGTTATATCTTCGTGTGACTGAAACTTTACCAGGGAAATCCAAGGGAAGGTCAAGCGGCGACGGCAGGAGTAGGATATCTTTACGAATTTGATGACTTGCACGACTTTCATGATCTAGACACATCCGACTCTGCACATTGCATAGATCCACACTCATTCGTCCTCGCATCCGACACATTCACTTGTAACCCTGTATCAATAAAGTAGACCATCTCCGAGTTTCCATTCGCCTTCTTTCCCTTGCATCGACAGTATCATAGAATTGCTGAAACCGAATACTGGAAATGATAGATGGGTGGCTGTGCATTATAACCCCCTTGTTCTGAACCATCATAACGCGTGCAGGTGCCATTCAACAACTGTGAAGGTACAGGAATCATGGACCCCTTTGAAGTAAGGATGCAATTCATTGAGCATCTGCGTCGGCTGAATGCGTCAGTATATTGCGCGACAGTTCGAATTCTAGTGTTGAACGATCCCGCATAGATCACAACAGTCGATTCAAAGAGTTGTCACTTTCGCTGTGAAGCACTTTCCTCCATGTGGAGAGGACATTTGGGATTGTATTGTTGAAGAAACAGAGAAAGTAGGCTTGATATGCTCTTCTCTACGACCCGGCTTATTGACAGAACCCAACCTCATTCATATAGGGCAGCATAAACTCCCGAATCAATATCCTATACCTCCTCGACTCTCTATGTGAGACGTCGCTCCTTGTCAAATCCCACTCAAGGTCGGAGAGATCACGAGTTATGAACGCAAACGGTCTCTATG
>Ga0247741_1001356_pt1 | contig 13648 bp, 13 predicted proteins | sample UWRJL213509R2_FD_180945 | JGI IMG/M metagenome (GOLD analysis project Ga0247741, IMG submission 180945) | Plant litter microbial communities from Arlington Agricultural Research Station in Wisconsin, United States - UWRJ-L213-509R-2 | ecosystem: Environmental > Terrestrial > Plant litter >... | reverse complement strand
TATTAAACATAAGATGTCTTGATTCTAGCTGTCTTAGCTGGCTCTAAATAATATGGTCGATATTTAATGTATCTCACTGTGTATCTAGGCTATATATGACTATCATGCCTGCGCCAGTGTCCTTGTATGGCCATACTTCTTGCAGCAGACATATTTTCAAACAACCCAGTAGGCTTCCTGGAACACAGAACTCGGGAGATCTCGAGAAGCTCAACAGCGCTCGTGATCATCACATAGTAGTCCTACCGCAGAAGCATAGACGGCTGTTCCATCCGATTCCTAGTTGAAAAGACACGCACGGTTTGTACGAGGTTCAGAACTTTTAGAAATAGCCAGAGGTGAGTTGCAACGGCCGTGACTGACAATTTGCTTTCCATGTGGGGGTGATGGTCAAAAGCGACCCATCCGGAATATCATCGGCGTGGCAGTTCCGTCTTAAAATAGGCTAGCACTTTCTCTTAACCACATTTCGCATTCGCCATATCAATCTAGATTCCGTACCCAGGAACTCATGGAGAACCACTTTCCCTTTGTTCTGGCCATCAGCACTCGAGGCCTTATACGCATGCTCCAAGCTAAACTTCTGCTTCGGAGTTGCGTCAGTTGATAGAGTTTGGACCTTCAAATGCGGCTCGGCAAATAGCGAAACATGGGAAGGAGGAAACGTTTGAGGGGTACTTGTATTAAAGGTATCTCGTATTCTCGCTAGTTCATTCATATGGTGACATTGGGTGCGTCCGCTTGATCATCAATGCTGGCGTCAGACCCTTCCATCTGCAGTCCCTCAAGGCCGTATGAAAATCGAACACGCGAGGCCATGCTCTTGGGCAGCGGTCTTCAACCAAAAATATCGAATCTTTAATACTCTTCCAGCGTCTACCGAATCGTGATCGCTCCCTCAACGATCAATTGGTTGGGCATACCACTCCCAGGTTAGTCCGCTGGAACTATGAGCCGTCATTCTGCTTCAGCTGGGTCATCTTTTGCGTCTTCTGAACCATAATCAATTTGAATATTACCTTCATTCCTGCAATATCGACGTCGCGATCCTTCGCCTCCGCGTCAACGCTGCAGTGCTGGATTGACAGAAGTTTTCTATCGGCATCATTCCTTCAAGATGTCCATCGCGGTCTTCTGTTTATTGCTACCGCCGAACACTGGACGTTTCAACTAGGGTAATCGACATTCAACTGCTGATTTTTGATTCTCAGGGTCTGTTTGTTTCTCACTCTAGGTTCGTTCTAATCTGTCCTTCGACGCTCATGCTTCCATTTCAGCGTCCCGGAAGACAAGAATCGGCCTATAATTATCTGCGCCCAAGCGGTATCAAATCAAAAACGGAGCGCTCAATAAATGTGCTAGTTTTGATCAGGCGAACACGATCGCCCCCCTGGAAGTGATGTCGGTTGGGAACGGAATTCAGCAGTTGTGGTCGTAATTAGGTTAGAACTTCGAACTTGAATTAGACTATGGACCCACCTGCTTGGGATCTCGGTATGTTATCCAGTATTGGCTTTCCAACTGTTCAACACATACTTGCATCAGTCGCTACCGGCTTCTGACCCTCTGACTGTCACGGTTTCTCGGTGGAGGCCTCATAACATTGCCTCGATCTAATATCTCCTTCATCGCGTCGCATACAGCTTCACGTCTTACCTACTTCTTCAACGAGAGCTGAATAGTCTTTCGAAAATACCTTCAAGTTAGCATCTCTTTGGGACGATTCATTAAATATTCAAGCCGTCGTCTAATTTCGCTATAAACACATCGTTATCGCTGCCAGTGGTGTTGCTATGCTACTGCTCTCGACTCAAGGATATCAATGTTTTCAGCGCATTCAGAGGTCCTATCACCTTTATCGCTGGTGCTGTCGGCTGGATGGGTGGCTGTGATCATGGCAGGTGGGGCTGTGGATTGACTAGTATGGACCATAATCGATGTCTCGAAGGATGAACATAGTGATGGACCATCCTCATTCGCTTTTGTAGACATTTTCTACTCCTCCTGAATCTTCTTCTCTAACCGTCGTGCCCGCCTATACTTCCGAACGTCTTTTTTAACTACGGGCTGACCACAGGGGAAAGATACGGTTGTGTCCATTATCACGCCGCTCGCGGACTCCTAACACTTTTTTTTCTGAAAGCAGATCTTCTTCGTCACACACATAAGTATCGATGTCTTATCGCTTTCTATTGTGAATAAATATTTTCTGATAGGCTCGTGATCCAAAAGGAAACCGTGACTTGGGCGAGAGAGGCTCAATATATGATCTCTAGGTTCGTTTGCCAAATCCTTCCCGACTTTTCAACCTGCACTCAGGTTATATTTCGGCGTCACCGTAACGGAGGGAGCAGATGGGAGCGTGAAGCTTGAAGCCTGAAGAACGGAGACTCGACATATATGTCAATGAACGCTCAGCTATTCTCTGTACCATCCTTTTGCAAGAAGCGCGATGTTTTATGTGGATATTAGGCGAGTTTAAATAAAACTTACATGGCCCATTCTATGCGATGTTAGTACACAAGCCTACAATCACTGCAAAAAAAGTTCGTGTGCAATCACATGCAAGTCGCGTCTGACCGTTTTTCCTTGCAAACTAATATTTGTTCGCAAGAAGCTAAGGTATTGACATGCTATAGACTCGCTGTATTTTCAAAAGGCTGGAAAGACGCGGGCGGAGCGCTTTGGGAGACTGGACATATCTCTGGCCATAAATCACACATGCTGGTCAAGATGGCGCTAATCACAGCTCCCTGAGCTGAGCACAGCCACGCGTCAAGCCGGTAAAAGACGAGACGAGACTCACGATAACTTTTCTGGGTTGTCAATTGAATGAAAGCTGAGCTGGTAGTCCTATATATCTAATTTACGGATATATGAATGCACTTGGAACATATATACCTCTAGATACGAATATTGTATGGCTTGACTAAGTAGGTTCAATATGTATTCCTTGAGGCCTTGAGGGTCAGACCTTTGAGACATGAAGTATTTTCGACTCATATTCAGGCCGTATCAATGAGGTTGTGCTCTAGATACGCCACATATCCACCCATTCGACAATTCTAAGTCATAAGGAGTCGTTCTCGAGATTACTCGTGCGAATCCGGCACGATGCCGTCTGAGTTGGGTCATGTCGTCATTTCCGGACCGCAAACTCTTTCTCGCCTCCAAGAACCTGTCTGATATGACAACTTGGCAAGCTGCAGTGCGATGGCACTTTTCTTCGAGACTTGTCTACCGCCTGGCGCACCGAAGCTCCTAGATCCAAACACCGACTCCCTTTCCATGCGAAAACGCTACTCAAACATGCTTGCCCAATCATCGCCCTCCATCCGGCTGTTTTGATCTTTCCTTCCTCGCGTTGACTCTGCGATATCCTCTTCCGCGTCTCTGGTCCTCGTTCCTGTCAAAAATCTGAGCCGCCAAAAGAATATGAACGCTGTCCACTCGTCGTGGGACGCTGGATTCCGTTGAACGCTGGTTGGCTCGATATCAGGTATGCCCCTACCCACTGGTAAATATTGCGGGCTTTAGGCTCAAGACCCTGCCCTATCAGACTTTCTAGCCATCGCACCCCTACATTCGCACCATTCCAGACGCCTCATTGATCCACTCCTAAAAAGGTCTTCGAAACGCAGCAAGCCAACTCCCTCAACCACTCCAATCCCGGTGTTTACTTGCATCCCCTCAACGACCCCTGGTCTGCATACTCCGCCATCTCGTCTCCATTCACTCCGCATATCATGACGCCCTCATCCTCCGACTGGCCGCTCTTTCGCTTTTCCCCATCTGTGAATGCTCGGCGTCCTCAACTTCGATATCTGCGCGCCGTCCTTCACGACGCTCCTGCGAGGGGCTTGTTGATAGCTGCCTTTACCAGCCTGAATGCTAGGCATTATTCCCTCTGTAAGTGTGTTACTCTGTTATCAAATTTTCCGAATCTGAACACCCTATCGTAGACTCTGGACACCTAAGACGGCCGGAACTCCGACTCAGCATATACGAACGGGTTTATGCAACCAACCTCATCCACGCCTTCGCATACCTCTAAGTATCTGCGAGACAGAAGTTCGACTTCGAAGAAGGCGGGAAAAGAAATTATCGCGTTCGACATTCAGTGAACGATGAGCAATGCAGGACCTTACGCCTGACAGAGTGCGCCATCTTTCTTCCTGGTTTTTTCACCATTCTCGTCGCCAATCATGTTCTTGTACTTTTGGTTTTACTCGAGAGTAAGTATACTCCTAACTTCCAATTTCTACATCGCTGATATCCACCTTCCTTCAACCCAACGGAGACGGGACTCTTAGCCACTCAGCAGCTGTAGTCAATAGAATGACCACGGTGTCGCAAATCGGTTGACCCGAGTGATTGGAACCGCAACCTGTTTGCAAGATGTACTAGCTTCCGTGGGTCATGGAGACAGCCGGTCCAACATATACTTGAGTATGAGGATCTCAACCATGTCGGAAGAACGAGCAAGGTATGTGATTCTCCATAAAGATATTATTCTCGTCAGATTGACGCTCGTCTCTGGCGTCTCTAGATAAATCGAAACAAAGGTACTAGACGACGTCTGTGCCGCCCTGGTGAAGAGACACGGGTCTCCACGACTGCATTCGCCAACAGGATGGAAGTAAAAAGAATATTGTCTTCGTAGATCTCATAGCAAGCCTTGCGCGTATCTCGATCTATACGTTTCCTTCAAATTATCTGCGTCACGCCTTCTGTCTTATTCACGGTCTTACGACACTATAATAACGACTTGTTAAACTTCAATGAAGATTTCATGTATTTGATGGACTCCCGTTCACATCATGCTAGAAGGCGTGATAAAGACGGAATAGGAGAGCAACGATTAGCGAGCGTCTCTACCTCGTATAATAAGACTATTCAACCACTACACGTTCCAAATTAGAGATCATACGAAATTTTCATGGCCACGTACCTATAACCAGATGATGACGAGGTCGAACTTTGAAGCATCGGAGCGCAGAAAGAAACAACATTTCGTATCAACCCCAATACAACCAGGTGTCCTCGCATTGACATTCAGAATTTCAGGTCCACTCCGTCGAGAGGATCTGAAGCGTCTCAAGTCAATTTCTCAGATCCATTCACAACGAGTAAGGCAACTGAATCGCCAGTCCAGGGAAATTCCAGCGATGGCAGCTCGTCAGCATCCTGATGTTCTTGGCGGCGTCCAACCCAACATATGCAGCTTTTGGTTCCTCCTGAGCCACGACGAACCCAGGTTCGATAGTGGCGATGGAGATGACAATAGCGAAAGTGTGGGATTGAGGAGAGCTTTGGATGCAGTCGTCGTGGCTCGAGACGGGGAAGTAACGGCTCTGGTCGCAGCAACTGGCTGCCAAGGTCAGGTTGGCTGATGGAGGTGTGACGAAGGACAAAGCAGGGAAGATAGTGGTTCCAATAGAGCAAACTGACTGGCAGATTGTGCCTGAAAGAAGATACGAGTGTGAGTTACATGCGATGGTGGGATGAATGTAAGTAGAAACATACCAAAGAACATGGTCCGCCACGCGACCCCAGTCCCCTCGCACTCCTTCATTTTCTGATGCACGAACCAGCAGTATCGTCGAATAAAACCACCAGGAGCGGGACAATTGTCGCATATCGACTAGGTTTGAGGCCCTATGAGCTATAGGATCATCAATTCAATAGCCATTCCAACTGGCGGTTGCTGGTCCTTCGTGTTGAAGGCAGCCTTTCCAAATTAAACCACGGTGAAGATCCGGTTTCGAGTTACCCAAATTAACTTGCTCGTTTATGCGCCCAGCTCATCGATGAACCACCAGCGTGGGTGCTGATAGAGAGTGCCTAACATCGACCGTTGGTACGTATGTCAGGAGGTGGGAATCGTAGATGAGACAGAAGGCCGGAGGAGGGGTACGCGAAAGCGGAGATTTCGACCTTCAGGCGAGCCGTATAGAGGATGGATCAGATATAGGCTACCATGTCGAGTGGAGCTGAGGGGGAAATCAGGCGTCAGGACGTTGAAATTGCATGAAGGCGGACTCTTGGTGAGTGTACTTCCCACGAGAGAACGTCTTCTTTCGCAAGATGCGCGGACTTCCGAAGTGGCCACTTCATAGTACGCCAAACGCAGGGAATGACCTGTGGTGCAAGAAACTCGACGTACTGCAAGGTCAAAATGATTAGTCGATGAGCCTCGAATGGCAAGGGAAAACACGCACTGGACGAGATAAAACATTCAAAATTCCAATCTCCTCAAATCGTCCCAAACGGCACCAGTGACCTCAGATTTTTGATCCGACCACCCATCTCCTGGTTCTCGAACGGCCATCCAGTCCAGATGGGACTGGGTTCAGGATGAACTGCAAGCTAAGGACCTGAAGTGAGAGATTCGTAGGTCTGCGATGGTGACGAGCATTGCAGGACAGGTACTGAGGCGCGCCTGGTATGGCACTCGGTATGGACAAGCCTCCTTTCACCCATATTTCCACATCAGGCGGTTTAGTTCGCTTGGATGGGTTGCCGGTGCGGGGAATGGGAGATCGTAGATGGGAAATGATGTTTGAGATCCGCCCATAGGTTCAGTTATGTTCGAGTGGGAGTCAACGAGGGCGGTGACGGAAGTTGATGGCGAGTGCGTCCAGGAGAGAATTTGCCCTACGAGGTTGAGATCTGGATTTGCTGTTTCCTCCCTTTAGCAGCACCGATGATGTCCGGCTGAGGTAGCGAGCGAGCAGCGGTACTCGCACAGCAAGGGATGTGAAATAGAGGTACAGCGGTACGTTGGGGTCTTGATCTGGTTGAGGGTTGTTCTGGCACATACATGGCCGAACCTTCGCGCACAAGTCATATGTTGTCGATTACATAGCCTGGGATGGTTCCGTCTTTCTTGTGACTCGAGCCTCTGACGCGGAGAACGTGTCAAGAACTGGATTGCTGTTCCCTCAGTTCGTAGTGCAGTCACAGGTATCATATTGCCCTCGCTTTCGCAGCATTGCAGGATTCTTGGTCTTCACGGAGGTTAGAGGCAATCGTGAGTCGCTGTGTAATATATATTAGTAAATGCATACGATGGGAAGATAAATGGCTGGTACCTCCTCTCAGCACAGCGAGCTTACGTTGTCTTGTATATGCATGGTCTCCGATGTCCGGGACGAGGATATAGATGACTTTGGGAAGAAGCTGGTTAAGGGAGCGCGTGTAATTTGGATGGCTGAAAATTGAGGCTGTAATAAAGTATGATGAATATTGAGCTCGAAGGTTGAGTAGGCTCAGAGTCGTACCTTGGAACGACCTGCTATACCATCAGGCTGCCCATGCCATCCTCTCGCAATTGGCACCTCTTCCACCTTTCCTACTGCGCCATCGTCTACTGGAGAGTCGAGCACCAAAACTACCAGCGAACACTGGAGGCACTTCAGTTCGGCCAAGACAATGGCTACGTCCACCACACGGTCTGTTGACCGTGAATAGGACGGGTAGTTGCTGCTCAATCGCATTCTCTGTTGCAGTCGTAGCAAGTTTCGTCTCCGATGGTTGAAGATTGACTTTGCGGGCGTGACCGATCACGACGTTCATCTCGTCTCTGATAGAAGCGAAAATCAAGAGGGATGCCAACCGGCATCATCATGTGCAGCACAGCGGTGTTTGGAGAGGCAAGGCAGCCACGAGTTGAACACGGGACGCGAATCTGAAAGAGAACCAAGAGTAGGATCAGAGATGGGACGTTGAGACTGACAAACAGAGAAGGTATGACGAAAGTTGAAATTTTGAAACGTTGAAGGTGGTAAGGTAGAGGCAATCCATACTCATCGTGTGTCAGGTGACCGTGACGAGTCGTGACTCTGCGAAATTGAACAGAGCGTCGCCACCATCGTGACAACCTAAGACAACGATCCTTCAGCTTTAAAACAAGATCACAAATCACCTGGTCCCTTGCTCAGAATTTCGGAACCGCCAAAAATTCTGAATTGCTTTTTAAAACACTTTGGTGGTTTTAGAAATTCGATAGCTACCCTCAAGTAATTTGCATCTTAATTTCTTAATGAATGTCACGAATTTCACGTGACACACGATGAGTATGGATTGCCTCTACCTTAAAGAAAGGAATGTGGCAGTGCTGGTGATCAATTGATCCGAAAGCTCGACTTCTCGTTGGTCAATCGGCTTTCTTGCCGGTCGCAGCGCCTGGATGCTCCCGGACCCCGGTGTTCAGCAATGGACTACCGGGTAACACCTCACCTCACCCTTCTCCCGACTGGTCTGTTCGCGTCTCTACCCTGAACCCACTGCTCTTTCTGGTAGACCATCTTCTGTGCTGAGAAGTCGCGAGACCTCTTCGTCGTGCCACTCTGTTAGCCCCAGGCCATAACCTAGACATGTTACTGCAAACCGCTGAACTACAAGTTTTAGGAACTAGGCACGGACTTTGAGCATAACCATTTGAATGGCTCTATCAACCTAGCTGCCGAATTTTACGCCTCTCCATGGGTGCATTTCTGTCGATACCAACTCGTTTCCAACGACGCGACTACCCTCATGGTACTGCCCTATCGTTACCCAGCTACATTTGTATACGGTCATAATGATCTTGGATTGTTCACTCGATGAATGAGCCACTGCCTGCCAGCGTGTGGTCTTTCACAGGGGGTTGCCTGCTTTTGAATCTTTCCACCCCACGCGCTCGAGCCAGACACAAGCCATTTGTATACCGTGGGTCTTCATCCTCGCGGTTGGCACATCTACTTCAATTGCATGGGCGTGCCACAAATACAAAGTGAGGAGTACATTATCGCAGCACAACATGTAAGCCTTTGCTCGTGGTACTTAGCTACTCTTGATGACATCTAACCAGACGACCCCATACCTCATTTCGTTCACCCGAGGTCCGCTCCCCTGCGTTTCATCACAAGCCTTGCCACCTCAAAAATTGTCACGGCGCTTCTCATGTTCCTCCACCATCGCCTCGAGCACCTCCGCATCGTCCAAGCGGCCTAGGTCCCTATACGTGGCAGCAAGGTTCGACATGCTCTTGAGGGTGTCGGGATGCCCATCTCCTAGCACCCTCTTCATCTTCTCAATCACGTCCGCACCGAGTACCTCCGCGTCCTCCAAGCGATCCTGGTCTCTATAGGTGTTGGCAAGATTTGCCATGTTTTCGAGGGTCCGAGGGTGCTCTTCTCCTAGCACCATCTTTGTCTTCTCCATCGTCGCCACCTGAAGTACCTCTGCGTCGTTCCAGCGGCCTTGTTTCCAGTATGTGATCGCCAGGTTCAACATTGCCCTCAGAGTATCAGGATGCTCATCGCCCGACAGTCGCTTCCTCTTTTCTAATACCAACACCTCGAGCGCTTCTGCATCCTTTGAGCGACTCTGCTCCCTGTACGTAGAGGCGAGATTGCCCATGGTTATTAGGGTAGCAGGATGGTCATCTCCTAGCAGCCGCTTGCTTTTCTCCAATCTTACCAACTGAAGCGCTTCCGCATCATCCAAGCGGCCCTGGTTTCTATATGTATTAGCAAGATTCCCCATGCTCCTGAGGGTCTCAGGATGGTCCTCTCCGAGCAACCACTTCGACTTCTCCATCACCACCACCTGGAGCGCCTCCGCCTTCTTCCAGCGCCCCTGGTCCAAGTACGTGATGGCAAGATTCCCCATGCTCATGAGGGTGTCAGGATGGTCATCTCCCAGAACCAATTTTCTCTTTTCCAACACCACGAGCTCGAGCGCCTCCGCGTCACTCCAACGGCCCAGGGACCAGTACGTGGTGGCAAGATACTGCATGCTCGCGAGGGTGTCAGGATGGTCATCTCCCAGCACCCACTTTCTCTTTTCCACCACCACAAGGTACAGCGCCTCCGCCTCACTCCAACGACCCTGCTGCCTGTACGTGCCAGCAAGATATTGCATACTTGTGAGGGTGTCAGGATGGTCATCTCCTAGCACCCGCTTCCTCTTCTCCGTAGCCATCACCTCGAGCGCCTCCGTTTCCTTCAAGTGACCAGCTTCGCCATAGATCAGTGCTATATGTATCCCAACTAATGGGTTGAGATCCTCCGATCTCAGTGAGGCTATGGAATTTATAGTGTGTTTGAGAAGTGTGCGCCGATATTTGTAGTCTTCATCAGTGTATGCGATAGAAAATGATAGCCCAATGATAGTGATGATTAAGTTCTGCATATCCTGTCGGCTTCCCTCCATTGTGGTGCCACTCCAGTGATGTACCAGTGGATGAATACTGTAGGTGTGATTTTGATGATCATATTCTATGAGCGAGTGTGACCCAAGGTGCATTACGACCTTCTGGAACGTCCAGGAACTCCAGCCCGAATCATGTTTTCCAAGCTGTTTCAACAACCCTGTCACGTCATCCTGCAGTTCTGAATCATCCAGATTTTGTTGAGACAAGGCCGCTTTTTCGAACATCTCCTCTGAAATTCCTTCGTGATGCATGCAGGAGCAAACTTGGAGAAAAGTCCTTGCCGGTCCGTCAAGTTTGTCGTAGCTGAGCCTCCATGTTGAATAAACGGCTAAGGAGTACGGATCTTGTCTTTGAGTCTCTTCATTCTGTAGCAAGTTGTCGCGTTCACGTTGGTAGAGTTTTCGATACTCGTGTAAAGACGAGTGGCAGTGGATGAAGGCACCAGCTTGCGCGACAGCCAGCGCGAAGCAATGGAGTTCCTTTATCGTATATATCAGCATGACACTCTGCAAAGAAATAGGAGGAAAGTTCACCTGCACAATAGTCTTTGCCAGTGTGTCATTTTCGACGTTGCTTTCCTCTCGAGCCTGAACGAGAAGAAGGCTTTTTGCATCTTCAAGATCCATCCCTTTAACATCCGCATCTGCGTATTTAGTAGTGTAATGCCGAAGCTCTCGATTGCGTGTTGTAATAAGAATATTTCCAGAGGAGCATGAAGGAAAGTATTGCTTCAAATTCAAGTCGACATTGTCCGCGTTATCAAAGATGAGGAGCCAATTTCGGTCGGCCTGACTCGCAAGCCAACGGAGAGTCGCCTCCACTGTTTTCTTGGCATTTCCTGGGGCAACAGCCTCAAGATCTGTTTGAATAGTATCTTTGCTCGTGGCGTCGACGTAGAATATACCGGAGAAACTTGAAAAATAAGGTTGTCAGTAAATAAAAGTGTGATTCTAATCGACCTATTGCCATACCGTTTGTCTTTGGATTCCTCAATGAATTTGAACGCAAGTTGGCTCTTCCCCGCACCACCAAGACCATGCAGCACAAAGATGCGCTGAGATGCGCTCTCTGAGTCGAAATATCTGTGCAGCTTATCGAGAATGTGCCTTCGACCTATAAATGAGGTCACCGGCAGCGGACAGAGCTTGCGTTCTGGGATGTCTTGGGTTGACTCTGGTGGCCTGGGGGAAACTGGGGAAATCATGAGGCATTATCCAGACCACAAATAAGGTTTTTCCGTACCGAGCTGCTCAATCGTCAGTCGCGCTTTAGGCGCCGTGATTATCCTTCCCAACAACGCCAGCTTTTCGTCAACCTCCTTCTTCCTCAGATATTGCGCTGTATGAGCCTCTACTTTACTCAATCTCTCCCATTCCGAAAGCTTCATTCCCTGCATCCCCTGCTCCACGTTCAGCCGAAAGTATGTCCTCGGCAACTGCGCGAAGAGGCGTAGCATGTGTTCATGCGTATCTTCACAGTCGGTCGCGATTGCCCTCAGCGCATCGATAACATCTGTTGGTACGAGCTGTTGGAAGAACCCAGGTCTCCTGATGCTGACTGCCTTGATCTGCCCAGTACCAATGCTCACCAGGCACCCTATAGGACGAGCGCCAAATAAAGTCCTGGCTTCATCGAGTACAACCCAGCTGGGGTTATTGCGGCCTACTCCTCCGTCGATGAAAGGCCGTGCCCTCCCAATCTCGATGTGTTTGAAGAACGTCGGCGCTGCGGACGTTGCTCGAGTGGCCTCCCATATCTTGCATTCGGGATGAGTTTCGTGAGACTCATAGGATCTAAACACCATTGGAATATTCATATTGTGGGCATTCTTTGCGCAGACGAAGCTGAGAAGATATGTCAGATCCAAATAAATAATAGAGACTAGAGTCGCTTGTACACTCACGTCCGGCAACCTACAGCCTCATTTCGTTCCAATAAAGGTGATTCAGAGTCACCAGTGGCCTCCCTCATAATTAACTTGATTGCTGCTTCCAGTTTTGTCGCTTTGAACTTTCCATCTCCTGGCCTTCCCTTCGGATGAGAGAAGACGTGTTTCACTAAGGTGGCATAGTGTTTTATTGCCGTATCGATGTCCATCCGAAGCCGCCCAAGCATTAACGCAACTATCCTGTGATGTAACAATTAGTCGTAGCGTCTCATGTTCGGAAGCAAGCAGCGCACCCTCCAGTGCTGGTACCACCAATTAAATCAAAGTGATCACACGGCTTCGGAAGGCAAGTAAGGATCGGTTGGCCACCCTGCTTTAGTTTCTTGTTCTTGTTGACCATGACCTTGTGCATGAGTTCCTTGAGGATGAGGAGCTCGGAGAGTCCGCGAATGCTGCCGCCGTCTGCTCAAAGGTGACGAGTCAGGAGCCATATCCGCTAGCTAATATCATCATGGTGTTTACCCAATGCAAGTAGCTTGACAGGTTCTTCTTTGTCAGAGGAACTCATTGTTAGAGTATAGGCGATGGGGTCGACGTGATAGAGTAAAGCCTTTAAGCTTGTCCAGAAGTACATTCCACACAGTAATTTTATCGTCGCCAGGGTCCTAGTACGGCCGCACTTCTTATTTGCGAACAATACAGAAAGCTTCGTGGGATACGGGACTCGGGAGATCACGAGAAGCTCAATCGCGCTCATGATCATCAAATAGTAGTACCATCGCAGAAGCACAGACGGCGACTCCACCCTAGTTCAAAAGGTAAGCAAGTGTACGGGGGTCAAAAATAAGTAGCCAGAGAAGAGTTGGAGCGGCCATGGCAGATTTTCGCTCTCAAGTAGAGGTAATGGTCAAAAGCAGCCTCGACCTGGAACATCATCGGTATCATGGTGTTCGGTCTTTTAATAGGCCAGCGCTTTTGCCAAGCTTTTGCCACAACTCTCCGCACTCGCCCCACAGTCTCGCAATCTGTTCATATGGCGTTATTAGGTATATTATTAATAACTGTTCATCGCTGCCGTCGAACATTGAACGTTTTGGTTCAATTGAGGGATCGAGGCTGGTTTATGGTTCTAAGGCCCACCCTAGGTCAAGAACGCAGAGTTGTTCCCGAGGTGATTCCGGATACGTGGCTGTTGGTATGGGATTCCAAACAGTGGTGGCATGGCAGACATTTGAGCTCCGCCGGTCGCACCAGGTTGTTCAGCCGGCCGCTCCAGCTCTCGGGATCAATTACTAAGGTCGTTAATTGATATACAGTACAGTCGGCAGGTCTCCGGTAGCTGATTATTAGACTGAGTTAATTGAAAACGAATATATATTACCGTCGGCATGTAGGTATATTTTAATTACTGGATATTACTAAACGGTTATAACTCAATTAACGTGCGGATTAGCGCCCGTATATTGGCTACTGCACGACTCAGAGTATGCGAAAGTGGATTGATGTCTATTTACGGGCATATTTACACTACTAGACACTGTAGGGTTGTCGGTAGCTGA
>Ga0247741_1001355_pt1 | contig 13650 bp, 9 predicted proteins | sample UWRJL213509R2_FD_180945 | JGI IMG/M metagenome (GOLD analysis project Ga0247741, IMG submission 180945) | Plant litter microbial communities from Arlington Agricultural Research Station in Wisconsin, United States - UWRJ-L213-509R-2 | ecosystem: Environmental > Terrestrial > Plant litter >... | reverse complement strand
ATCCTGCCGCCCTTGCAATTCGTTAGCTACCAGACAATTATCGTTAGGTAGCAAACAATCGCAAAGGATGTCAGATGACTCACTCACGCATCGCGCTCGTCACCGGAGCCAACCAGGGTGTCGGGTACGAGGTGGCCAAGGCGCTCGTTGCCGACGGCGTCACCGTCTATCTCGGATCCCGCGACTACGACCGTGGAGCGGTCGCGGCCCAGCAGCTGGGCGCCATCCCGATCCAGATCGACATCACCGATACCGCATCCATCGCTGCCGCAGCCGAACGGATCAGAAGCGAACAGGGGCGGCTCGACCTGCTCGTGAACAACGCTGGCATCTCGAACACTCGGCGCGCGGCGGCGTCGCCCGAGCAGCTGGCCGACCCTCGGTTTCTCGAGGAGTATGCGAACGCGGGCAGGGCGAGCCGCGCATCCCTCGATGAGATGCGAGCCGTCTGGGACGTCAACGTCTTCGGCACCCTCGCCGTCTATCAGGCGATGCTGCCCCTGTTGCGCGACGGGGTAGATGCCCGCATCGTCAACGTCTCGAGCGGCCTGGGCTCGCTGACGGCAAACGCCGACCCCGACTCTCCGTACCACTCGATGTTCGGGGTCATCTATCCGGCGTCCAAGGCCGCCGAGAACGCCGTCACACTCGCGATCATGGTCGAGCTCGAGGGCACCGATATCAAGGTCAACCTCGTCTCCCCGGGCTTCACGGCGACGAACCTGAACAATTTCACGGGAACCGAGACTGTCGAGGACGGGTCGCGGGAGGTCATCCGTGTCGCCCTTCTCGGGCCGGATGGCCCGTCGGGTACCTTCACCCGGTGGGAAGGCGCACCGATCCCGTGGTGACGGGCCCGTTTGACAGAACGTTTGCGGGCTAGCTAACTGGTCAGGTGAGCAGCGATGAGATCGGGCATGAGGGCGTCGGAGCCTGGGCGAAGAGGTACTACTTCACCTACCGCGAGGCGCTCGAATCGGCCTTGCGGCCGTTCGGGCTCGGGTCGACGCAGTGGTACGTGCTGTACCAGCTCGCGAACGGCGGCCCGACGATGCAACGCGACCTCGGGCAGATGCTGCAGCTCGAGCGTGCGACCCTGAGCGTCGTCGTTGCGACGCTCGTGCGCAAAGGCCTGATCGAGCAGGCCCCGGGAGTAGACGATCGACGGCAACGGATGCTCGAGCTCACCCCCGCGGGAACCGAACTCTGGGCGAGGCTGCCCGACCCGATCGCAGATATCCGCTCGATCGCCTTCGGGCCGACGAGCGACGAGGACGCCGCCACCACGATCCGAGTGCTGCGGGAGGCGACCCAGCGTCTCACCGAGCACCTGGGTGAGCATCCCGCGCGATGAGCTCGTCCTCCGCCTGAGCGGAGTGGCGTCCCGACGCACCTCCTCTCCTCCACCCCTGCTCGGGGGCTGAGGATATCCACCGATATACCGCTAACGTCAGGCGATGTGAGCAAATCTGCATTGACGCCCCCGGCCGCCGTGAAGAAATGGTTCATCGGCCTTCGGCTCTCCACTCGAATCGGCCTGGCAGCCGTCGCCCTCCTTGCGCTGATCGGCCTGGCGACCAGCGGTCTCTCAGGGCTGCTCATCATGCTCGCCGTAGTGGCGATCCCGACGGCCCTCTACGTAGTCATCACTGGCCGCGGGTCCTGGGCGCGTATCCAGTCGCGCAAGACGGGCGGCGTAGTCGCCGCAGTAGCGTTGGTGGCGATCATCCTGGGCGGCGCGATCGCCGGCCCGACCGATGTCTCCACCCCCAACGCATCGAACGTGCAGGCCACTCACTCGGCGTCCCCGTCGCCCACGCCGTCATCGACCATCGCCACCCCGAAGTTCACCGATGACGACCCAGGCGACCCCACCATCACCGTCGCCGCAGACGGCTCGGCAGCGGTCGCTATCGCCAGCACCGACGGCACGAAGATGACGGCCGTCGCACTTCTCGCGACCCTGCCGATCAAGGGTCGTGCGCCGATGACCGGGTACGCCCGCACCGCGCAGTTTGGAGCAGCGTGGCTGGATGTCGACCACAACGGTTGCGATACGCGCAACGACATCCTTGCTCGCGATCTCGCCGCCGTCACCAAGTCGGGCACCTGTCGTGTGATGACCGGCGAGCTCGCAAGCCCGTATGTCAGCCAGACCATCTCATTCGTGCGCGGCAACACGACATCTGCGTACGTGCAGATCGACCACGTCGTCTCTCTCGGTGACGCCTGGCAGACCGGCGCGCAGCAGCTGTCTCAGGCGCAGCGAGTCTCGCTCGCCAATGACCCGCTCAACCTGCTCGCGGTCGACGCGAAGTCGAATGCGCAGAAGGGCGCTGGCGATGCCGCGACCTGGCTGCCTGCGACGAAGTCCTTCCGCTGCAGCTATGTAACCCGCCAGGTATCGGTGAAAGCCACCTATGGTCTCTGGGTTACCCAGGCGGAGCATGACGCGATCGCTCGCGTGCTCGACACGTGTTCGACCAAGGACGCGATGACCTCCACGTTCACCCCCGCGCCAGTCGTAGTCGCGCCGCCGGTCGTGGCGGCGCCGCCTGCGCCTGCCCCTGTTGCCACCGCGCCAAAACCGGCAGCTCCCGCGCCTGCTCCAGCGGCTCCCGCTCCCGCCCCGGCGCCGGCAACCGTAAATCCTGGAGGCTACTGCTCGACCCAGGGTGCGGTCGGAACGGCGAATGGCAAGACGTATACATGTGGTGGCAAGGGCCCGGATGCGAAGGGCAAGTTGCACTGGAACAGCTAGGCCGTCCGCCGTCCGCTGGTTGAGTAGCGCACGCCGTCTACGGCGTCCGCGTATCGAAACCATGGGGCTACAGTGCACCCGGTGAGCACCCAGTACGTCTTCACCGGCCGAATAGCCGGCCTAGGCATCACCTCAGGCGTGCGCCTAGTAATAGGAATGTGGGAGACAACCCCGTTCGGCCCCTTCGCCGACGTCATGATCGAAGAACCCGGCGGTCGCCGCATCCTGCTGGCTCCGACCGACGAGAGCGCGGAGTTCATCGCCACGACCTACACCTTTGACGAAGTCCAAGTCGCGCCGGTCACTTCCGCCGAACCACCGCCGGCGTCGCGCTGTCGGCCCCACACCTCTCGGTCGCCTTCGGCGTCGGCAGCATCTCCCCGCTAGGCCGTCTGCTCCGCATAGTCCCGCCGGCCTTCGCCACCAACACCACTTGGCTCCGGGCCATCGACCCGATGGCTCGCGTCCTGGTCCCCGGCGTCCGTACCGCAGGCTCTGCCAATGCGGGCCGCCGTGAGTTCTACGGAGTGACGCGGGCCCGCACGATTACGGATGCCGCGGCCACCTGGCAAGACCGCGACCTAGGCTCGCTGGCGCCCCTATGGCCGCCAGTTCGCTTCGGCTTCTCCAGTGCTCCGCCTTCGCCGCAGATCGTCGATGTGACAACCACGATTGTGGATTGAGTAGCGAGCGAGGAACGAGCCCGCGTATCGAAACCACCAGCGCCTAGCCCGCTAAACTCAAACGGCCAGCCTCTGTAGCTCAATGGAAGAGCAGTTCCGTCCTAAGGAAACGGTTGGGGGTTCGAGTCCCTCCAGGGGCACTCTTGATCAGTTCTGAACTTCCCAACAAATAGGCAGAAGTAGGTTCCTAAAAAAACTCCATCTGACATTCTGTGGCTCTTTGGAGTACACGCACCGTATTGCGAATTGACGCTGTTAAGGGTTGAACGGCGGGGATGCCGGGGCGAGCTGGAAATGCGCGCCTAAGGGCCCGCTGCGAAGAAGAGACTAAAGCGGTGCTGCGGATACGCAGGATTGATGATTGCCGCGCGGTCGAAACAAGTGTGCCTCAGATATTGTTTGAACCGTGACCACTCCTGACATCCCGCAGTTCACCGTCGATACAGGACTGTTCAGACAGTTAGGCGAATTGCTAGTAGGACGCGATTCAACAGCACTAATTGAACTAGTCAAGAACGCATACGATGCTGACGCGACACTGGTCGTTCTCAAAGGCGAGAATCTTCGTAATCTAGACGAGCCCGCAATTCAGGTTGTGGACAACGGTACAGGAATGACCGCTACTCAATTTCGATCCGGATTTCTTCGCTTGGCCGCGCGAAGTAAAGTCGGCGGAGATCGAAGAAGTATCGTTTTTGGGCGCCGATTTACCGGAGAGAAGGGCGTCGGGCGACTAGCAGCCCACAAGCTTGGCGCTCTCTTAGAGATCGTTTCGATCGCGCCAGAAGTCGGTGCTGGAGCTGTCATTCGTCCTGACGGCGAGGACCCGTTTGGACAACTCACTGTTAAGGGGTACCAGCGAGCCCTATCCGAGGCGCCAAAATCTGTGCTCGTCTCATCGATCGATTGGGACAGGATCGAAGAATCAGAGACGATCTCAGCGGAGACGGGGGGTGTCGCCATGGACCTCAACGTTGACCGGGGTCTGACTAAGACAGGAACGACACTGGTCGTGTCTCGCCTTCGTCACATCTGGACCGATTCCGACCTCGCTGATCTCAGCCGTCAGCTAAGGAACTTTGAACCCCCCAAGGCTTTGGCCAGCCCAATCCCGCGCACTGTCCTTAAGACGCCTCTCCTTCTTGGCGTGCCGAAGGTAAGAGACTCTGGATCAGGTGATCCCGGGATGCGGATCGAAGTTCAGGGGGACTTCGCGAGTGCGGAAGAGTATTGGAAGAGCGTAGAAGACAGTGCAGATTGGATCCTCGAGATTCATGCTGGACCTCGTCAGGATGTCCAGTTCAGCATGGCCCCGACGAATTCGGGTCTAAGGGGTAATCCTCACGCCATACCGTTCGATGCGTCTATGCCCCACCCAGCGCCTATGGTCGGCCCATACTTCGATGCGCGCATCTATGTCCGGTCCGGCGCCGTGCCGACTTTGGAGCGAGCTTGGTCCCGGCTGAATAGCGGCGTTCGGGTGTACCTCGAGGGATTCCGCGTCCTGCCTTACGGCGAGGTCGGCAATGACTGGCTTTCGATAGACCAGGACTACACCCGGCGGGCGGGTCGCGTTGAGGTGAATCCTCTTTTATCGGGGAGAGAGGACACTCTCGCCGAGCTCAAGAGTCTAAAGAGTCGTGACGTTAACTTGCGACTCCAGCCGAACCGTAACTTCTTCGGTGCAGTGTTCCTTACCGATGCCGGGTCAGGAGGCCTCCGCACCCTAGTAAACCGAGAGGGTTTTGTCCCGGACGAATCGTATGAGCGTCTCGTAGCGATGGTTAGGACGGGAGTGAATCTTCTCCACCGCTCGTGGGGACTTGCAGGACTTAGGCAGAAAGAGGCGGACGCGGCTGTTCAAGAGGAAAAAAGCAAGAACGCCGCGGAGGTCGCGGCGCGGGAGCTCGCCAAACGTCTTGCGGGAGACTCAGCTATCGCGGCTGGTGATCATGACGATATTGAGGACGAGGCAGCAGATGCCGCAGCGGCTGTTCCCGGCGCGCAAGACAAAGGCGACGAAGATTCCGGTGACCCGCCCGGGGAATCGGGTTCCGATGAATCGGACCAAGACTGGTCCCAGGGTGATCGGGATGAGGGGCCAACGTCCGGTAGTGGTGCCCGAATGCTCCGTGCGCTGGAGCAGATCCGGGTCGCCCTAAAGGCCTCAGACGAGGGTCGTGCAGACCCTGAGTTACTCGATGTGGCGTTGCGCAGTGCGTCCGCTTCATTGGATGATGCTGACGCCGCCGCGTCCGCGTTGCTTCGGGATTCGAGCTTGATGCGGGTGCTTGCAAGTGTCGGATCGCAACTCGCGACTGTCACTCACGAGATTGGACACCTCGTTCCGATTGCCATGTCCGCGGAAAGCGACCTTCGAGGGCGCGATGGTGAACGCTGGCCACCTCGTACGGCGGAAGTGCGCCGAACTGTGGTCGATCTCCGTCGAGCGATTGAACGTCAGGCGTCGTACCTGGTGGATGTTTCTGTCAGTGAAGCGAGAAGACGACGAACCCGACTCAACTTGTCAGAGCGCGTCGACATTTCCGTCGTGAGCTTCAGCAGTTCTGCGGCATCACGTTCAATTGAGCTGGACAATCGCGTTCAGAGGGAAGTGAAGACACCACCGATGTTTGCATCGGAACTTCAGGCGATGCTTTCGAACCTAGTGAGCAACGCAATTAAGGCCGCTAACGAAGGGGGCGAAGTCGCAATCCGGTCAGAAACGTTGTCGGATCACCTACGAATCGTTGTCGAAAACACCGGCAAAGCGGTCGACCTGGCCGAAAGTGAGTACCTATTCGAACCGTACGTAAGTACGTCGGTGGCAAGCGATCCTGTACTAGGGCAAGGCATGGGCTTGGGGCTAGCGATCACTAGAGGACTTGTGGAGCAATATGGGGGAAATGTTCACTTCATTGAACCAGGCGACGGTTTCGACACCGCCGCCGCGATAGATCTGCCGCGGCGATGACGACAGACGACACCCGCTACAAAATACTTTTTGTTGATGACGACTCGGACTCTCCGCAAGCCAGGCTAAGAGAATTGTTCGAAGGCACCTCTGCAAGGGTCGATATCCTCCATCCCGAAGATGTGCTTGACGAGAACCTCGCTATCTCCGACGTCATTATCGTCGACTACTTCCTCACGGACTGGGACGAAAGAGACGAGGTCGAAAGTGCGGCTCGCTCGCCGCGGGACGGTCTCGCCGTGGTGGCGAGCCTTCGCAGTCGTCTTTTGCCCAAGCTGGGGCAAAGATCCAGCACCCGATTTCCCGACCGCGCGGTCGCCTTCGCGTTGTGGTCTAGCAACCTCGCGGAGGCTACGTTCGGTTTGCCTTCGTACGTTCTGCCTCAAGTCTTCTCGCGGGAGAACAATCTGGAGTGGGCGTTCAATCGTTCAGACATACTCGCGCCCGAAGGTGTAGCCAAAATATTGGCTTTGGCCGACGCCACGGTTCGTCTAGCGACGATTTGGGAGCCCGAAGATTCGCGTCAGCCCGCGGATCAATTGCGGAAGTCGCTCGCGCTAGCTGAGACCCGTTGGTCCGACGAAGCATGGAACGATGTTCTCAATTGCCGACCGCCGCTGAACGAGTTGGGTGAGCGCACAAAAGGCATGGCGGTTGCACGTTGGCTGCTTCACAGGGTGCTGCCTTATCCGACCTTCCTGATGGACGAGTGCGAGCTTCGAATTCGGCTGAGAGCCCAGTCGTTAGGAAACGACGGATCGCCCTTGAGGGAAGCGCTATACGCGTCGCGCTATCAAGGGGTGATGGAATCATTCGCCGGAACAAGATGGTGGCGGGCGGCTGTCGAGGACTGGTTGTACGAAGCGACTGAAGGAGATTCTTCGAATCCCGAAGCGCTCGAGGCACTGTCCGAGAGCATTGGATACGAGTTTGCGAAGGATTGGCGTCGGCCCGTGGCGGTTATAGATCATGATTTGCGGCGAAGTGACCTAGTGCAGGAGCTTGACGATGTCCTCAGGGTGCGGCCAGATGACTGGCCGGTGTATGCCGATCCGGCTTATGCGCTGGTATCCGAGATTCACGCAAGTGACGAACTCAGAAGGATTACTGACCCTCTTGATCTTGATCGTCTGCGCAGTACATGACCGGACCGGCCAAGGGGCTACTTTTCGACGTGTCCGACTTCGAGAAAGAAATTCAAGCCTTCCCGCGAATCGCATCTAGATACCTCGCCCCGGGCGCCGAGCGTGTAATCCAACAGATGGGTGCTGATCTCCGCAACGCCATGAAGTACTCAACCCCTGAAGTTGCCTGGAAGGTGAGTCCGTCCAACCCCATTCGCACCCGCGGAAGTAGGGGCGAATACATGCCCGACAATCACGGGCAGCTCACCGTTTTCGCGGAGATCACCTTCATCTGGGTGATCGACCCGGAGCGACCGAACGGAAATACTCGAGCCGCCACCCGTTTTCGCCTCACAGGCAAAGCGAGCACACTGATTCGCATCATGGAGGGAGAGCCATTCGATGCGTCAAACGCAAAGGAGGTAGCGATGTGGCGTATGGAGGTTGGGGATAGCGCGGCCCCCGGAACTCACTTCCATGTCCAAGTCCTCGGTCACGAGATAGACCCGCCGTTCCCGAAAGCGCTCGACATCCCGCGTCTGCCTGGAATGTTTGTGAGCCCTCTGGCATGCGCTGAGTTTGTTATATCTGAGCTATTTCAAGACGAGTGGAAAAAGGACTCAGTTCGCTCCACAAGTGACATGGATCGGTGGAGAGGGGTGCAAACCCAGCGAGCTATTCGCCAACTTGAATGGCATCGAGACGAGATCAACTCAGCCTCGGGATCACCATGGACAGCAATGAAGGTTGCAAAACCTAAAGAAGGTCTTTTCGTCTAGTTTGCTAAATCACGCGGGTCTCGGGCTTTGCAACGCGTGCACTCCTAACCCTAAGCGAGCGACGCGCGGATAGCTTGCGCAAGTTTCGACCGATCACCTCTTGTTCCCGCGGTGACAGCGCGAGAGCGTCCGCCATCGCGAGGTCGGCAGTCTCGCGGGCGCTACGCCCTTTGACTGCGGAAAAGATATTCGATGTTGTGGCTAGAACCAACAATCGCTTTGCAGCAGATGGCTCAATTTTAAGCACGCCGCCACCGTAGCTGCGGCCGAAGAGTTCCGCAGAGAGAGCAGTAATTGACGACCACGAGCTGGTCACCGCAGCGCACTTAGAATCTTCGGGAGTTCCAAGTCGCCAAGTAACCTGATGGATCGCGTTGGTGCTAGCCGATCGCGATGAGTTGGCCACCAACCCGCGGTGATGTGCACCCATGTAAGGGAGGAAGGCGTCTGGAATGGGGATAGCCCCGAGCGCCCACCACGGATCGCGGTTACATTTGGCTCGAAGATGGACCCCCCGCTTTTCGGCGTCGCGAATTCGCTCGGATAACTCGGGAAAATTCGAAATAGACAGATCAGCGGGAAGGGCAAGGAGCTTTGTCTTTAAGCCTGCGGCGCTCTTTAATTGCAACTGTTCCGGCGAAAACGTCGAGCTGGTCAGCCATGCGCTTCTTGGGACGATATCAATTGAATGTTCGTCCACCGCAAGTAGGTGCATGTCGTGCGGAGTTGTCACAAAAAACTCGTTGGCGCCCGTCACCGTGCCAATCTTGATCTCGGCTATCTCGCCCAACGCCTTGAGCGACGAGGAACGATCAAGAAGGCTGTCGAAGAGCTCCCTGCCAGCTGAGTCCAAAATCGAAAGCTTCCAATCCGCCTCGAGCTCGCTTGAAAGAAAGGTTGCGGACTTCTCTTTAAGGATCTCCTCAAGCTCCTTAAGACCAGCGCATTCCATCGTCCTGATCTTGTCCGAAGGTTCTCCCGCCCTCGACGCCAGCAGCACGACCGTCTCCTCTTGAGCATCCTCGAAGACTCGCTCGCCGATTCTCACCATAAGTACTTCGCCGAATCGTTCGGCGAGGTACTTTAGGACTGGTTGCGCGTACTCGGCATGGAGCACGGAGCCCGGCAGAAGTAGTGCCATGCGACCACCATGCTCGACAAAGTTAGTGGCGTGAACAACGAAGTAAGCCCATAAGTTCGCCCGGCCGTTCAACGTAACGCCGGCGCGCTCCATAGCGCCGGAAGCAGAAGCAATCGCGTCGGGAGTGAGGCGATGATGTCGCACGTAGGGAGGGTTGCCGACCACAGCTCCTACGAGCGGGAGGTCGGTCCCCGGCGAAAGCGTCAGGAAGTCTTTGGCAAGTAGGTTCGATTCCGGGACGCCCGCTGAAATCAAATGGGACGCCCATTGCGCGGTGTCACCGTCGATATCAGTACCGTGAATGAGAAGCTCTGGGGCTTCCACTCCTAGCTGAACCAACTCATCAAGGGCAACTCTGAGGAAGGCGCAGCCGCCAAAACTTGGATCCATGACTTTTTTCGAGGTGCCATTGAGCGCCCATCGCAGGAGCGCCCGGGCGTACGGTTCGGGGCTGTAATAGGCTCCAAGGGTTCTTCGGTCGGGATTCATTGCACTCTTCTCGGCTCCCGAGAATTCTAGGCTCCAGCAACGAGATTTGAAGTGCTACCGGAGCTGACGCTTGTTGCATGCTGACCTGAGGGCTCAGCCAGGAACGATCTCCGTCTTGAATCCCTCAGTAGTGAGATAGACCAAACCCATCCCTAGTCCCGCCAATAGGTTCACCATGTCCTCGCTCGGGCGGTCTGGCAACAATAAGGACAACGACGGGTTCACGTCTGTCAGGTAGCGGCGATAGTCCAGGATCTGACCTATCGCAAGTCTCACTGAATCGCGTGTGGCGATACCTTTAGCTTCATACAAGACGTTCGAAGCTTCGTCATACACGTCCGTGAAAAGGGTTGAATTCGAGTTCGTCGGGATTCTCCATCGCTGAGTCGGATGCCCGTGGCTGGAAAGCTCCTCGGCCCAAGCGCGAACGAGGCTTTGCTCACGCTGTAGGACGTGCTTCGCGCTCGCGGGGCGCACGACGTAAGTGGAGGGCGCTCGCTGTTCCAAAGGAACGCGATCGGGGACGCCGACTTCCGGATACGCGAGAACTTCCGATTCACCGACCTTCTCCAGCGCGGGGCCGGCTATAGGCAGGCGCCGATAGCTACCTCGACCGTCGACGAATTCCACTTCCCCCGAACGCCTCAAATGTTGAAGTGTCTGCCTTATCTTTGCTCGGATGTTGAAATTGTTAGGGTGTTGGGCTTCAAGCAACGGCTGATAAGCGTAAATATCCGCGAGCGCGAAATGCTCTGAGGGAAGAGTGCGCACCAACTCGCGGATCTCTTCATCCCAGGATGGCGCCATAACCGCGAGTATTGCTTAGATGCTGCGTAGTAGCAACGCCCATTGGGTGCCCCCAGGTCGGAACAACACGAATAAGCCTCCTGCGTCCGCCTTTAGACGCTCGTTCATTCAAAAGTGTCAAGACCTTCTGAGGGCGATCGACCTTCCTTTTGTAAGCCCCACCGACATTGCACACAAGCGGCGCGTCCGTTGATTCGCGGCCGTCGTCTGCGCAGGATATGTTGTCACCGGCCCCCACTACCGTGAGCACTACCTCCAGAAAGTAGTCTCATGTTCCTGCTCGGCCCGACCGTCGTGTATTCCGCCAGCGACCTCACCGCGGCGGCCACCTGCGAGTGGGCGACCATGCATCGGCTCGACGCCAAGCTCGGGCGGGTTGAGCTGCCGAAGCTCGAGGACGACGACATGCTCGCGCGCACCGCGAAGCTCGGCGACGCGCACGAGCTGCGGGTGCTCGCCGACCTGAGGGCCACGCGAGACGTGGTGGAGATCGCGAGGCCGGAGAACCCGACCGAGGTCGAGGAGGTTGCGTCGCAGACATCCGTTGCCTTCGAGGGCGGGGCGGATGTCGTCTATCAGGCCGCGTTCTTCGACGGACGTTTTCTCGGGTACGCCGACTTCATCCTGCGATCGGATGACGGCAGCTACGAGGTCTACGACACCAAGCTCGCCCGGCACGCGAAGATCACCGCGCTGCTGCAGCTCGCGGCGTACAGCGAGCAACTGCAGCGCCTCGGCATTCGCACCGGCGAGCGGGTGCACCTGTGGCTGGGCGACATGCAGGTGAGTTCGCATCGGCTGCAAGACATCCTTCCCGTCTATCGCAACCGGCGGGCGCGGCTCGAGCGCATCATCGACGAACGGCTCGCCGACACCGCGCCCACCGCGTGGGGCGACGAGCGGTACGCGGCCTGCGGGCGCTGCGACTACTGCACCGAGCAGGTCGAGCTGCACCGTGACGTGCTGCTCGTCGCCGGGCTCCGGCTCACCCAGCGCGACCGGTTGCGGGCTGCTGGCATTCGTACGATCGAAGAGTTGGCCGAGGCGCCCGGCAGCGTCGATGGCATGTCGAACGCGACGCTGCGCGGGCTGCGGGAGCAGGCGCGCATCCAGCTCTCGCCGGTCTCCGAGGCCGCCCCGCTCGCCTGGGAGATCGCGGACGCCAGCGTGCTCGCAGCCCTGCCCACCCCCGACGAGGGCGACATCTTCTTCGACTTCGAGGGGGATCCGCTCTACCAGGAGGGCGACACCTGGGGCCTCGACTACCTGTTCGGGCTGGTCGAGACCGACGGCACGTTTCGGCCGTTCTGGGCGCACGACCTTCCGCAAGAGAAGCGAGCCCTGGTCGAGTTTCTCGAGTATGTCGTCGAGCGGCGGGCGCAGCATCCCGCGATGCACATCTACCACTACGCGTCGTACGAGCGCACCCACCTGCTCACCCTCGCCGCCCGGCACGGGGTCGGCGGCGAGATCGTGGACTCGCTGCTGCGCGACCACGTGCTGGTCGACCTGTACCCGATCGTGCGGCGCGGGCTGCGCATCGGCAGCCGCAGCTACTCGCTCAAGAAGCTCGAGCCGCTCTACATGCTCGACGCGCGCGAAGGCGTCGCCAACGCCGCCGACTCGATCACCGAATACGTGCGGGCGCGGTCACTTTTTGATGCAGGAGAGACGGATGCTGCCGCGCAGGTCATCGCGGACATCGCCCGCTACAACACCTACGACTGCCTCTCCACGCTCCGACTGCGCGACTGGCTGCTCACCCGTGCCGGCGAGCAGGCCGTGCCGCTCGCCGAGTTCGACGAGCTGCGCCCGCCGCACCAGGAGGCCGAGCCCGACCCGCTGTACGGGCAGCTGATGGCGCTGATCGAGGACACCTATGTCGCGGATCGCGACCCGACACAGACCGGCATCGCGCTCGCCGCCGCCGCGCTCGACTACCACCGCCGCGAGAACAACAGCTTCTGGTGGGATCACTACGACCGCCTCCGCAACCCGATCGACGAATGGGAGGGCACGCGCGACGTGTTCCGTGTCGACGACGGGGGAGTGGAGGTCATCCGTGACTGGTCTGTCAACGGTCGCGACAAGTCGCTGTCGCGGGACCTGCTGCTGACCGGAACGCCGGCGCCCGGCAGTTCGTTCAAGGTCGGCGACACCGGCCAGTTCGTGGTCTACGACGACTACGCGCCGGCCGGCGTGTCGCTGGAGCCGGGCGCGCGCTGGGCGAACGAGAAGTCCGAGCTGCTCGAAGTGGATGAGGTTTCGTTCCTGCTGCGCGAGAAGATCGCGGTCGGTGCCGACCCGATTCCCGACCTGCCGATTGCACTCGCGCCGTCGAAGCCGCCGCCTTCGAAAACGTTGGTGGAGGCCATCCAACGTTGGGCGTCGGAAGTGCTGGCCGCCTGGCCGCAGCCGCTCGACGACCCGGCGATGGATGTCCTCCGCCGCGCGTCACCGCGCACCCAGCTCGCGCCGATTGTGGAGGAACGCAGCGACGCGATTGTGGCATCACTACTGCCGCTGCGCGACTCGTACCTCGCGGTGCAGGGGCCGCCCGGAACCGGCAAGACCTACGTGGGATCCAAGGTGATCGTCGAGCTGGTGCGCGATCACGGCTGGAAGGTCGGCGTCGTCGCACAGTCGCATGCGGTGGTCGAGCACATGCTCGATGGAATCGTGAAGGCCGGCCTCGACCCCGCCCTCGTCGGCAAGAAGCCGAAGGATGACTCCGCGCACGGTCACTGGACCAAGCTCACCGATCGCACCCAGGGTGCCTTCACCGCGCAGGACGCCTTCGTGCTCGGCGGAACGCAGTGGACCTTCGCCAACGACGCCCGCATCCCGGCCCGCTCGCTCGACCTGCTGGTGGTCGATGAGGCGGGGCAGTTC
>Ga0247741_1001354_pt1 | contig 13655 bp, 11 predicted proteins | sample UWRJL213509R2_FD_180945 | JGI IMG/M metagenome (GOLD analysis project Ga0247741, IMG submission 180945) | Plant litter microbial communities from Arlington Agricultural Research Station in Wisconsin, United States - UWRJ-L213-509R-2 | ecosystem: Environmental > Terrestrial > Plant litter >... | reverse complement strand
AATAAAGGGCGGCTCTGGAAGCATCGGCATTTGCCGTCCGCCTTGAAAATAATACGATTGTGAGTCCCGTAGACAACAATTGACGAAACGAGAGCATCTACGTCCACTGCTATGCTATGAAAGTCCCCAGAAGCTGCTTTTAAATCCAGGCGCAGACTATGTTTACAGTTTCGCTGACGACAAACGTTGTCAAGAACTCCGCGACTCCCACTCAATTTACGACATTCCTCTGCAATGTGCCTCCCTGAACACCGCAAGCAGCGCACGCGACTGAATGATCGTTCGATCAATAGAGTTGGTATCAGCGGTCTAGATATAAACCACCAACTCCTAAATCGGCTCCAGCGAAGCCGACAATCCTTTTGCTTCCCTCTTCCGTTTGGTGGCCCAAGATCTATATTAAGTATCTGAACCCCATCGCCTCAGCCATTACCCTCCCCTCAGGACCATACCTACAAACACTGTGGACAGTCCGCACACGGACGCACTTCAGAACACCTATATAAAGTGTTACGCCTCCTTTGTGATCTGGAAGGCATGTCCATTGGGTTGGGTCATGAACAGACTGTGAACACCGGCCTAGGCTTGAGTGTGGCAGGGATTCATAGCAGAAACTATTCATCTCGTGAGACATTTCGTCCGCCTCCTTGTCGCTAATGTCTCATGCGTACTCTCACCTGGTGTTCAAATCAGTGGCAGCCCTCATCTTCTTGGTCATTGAACACATGTGGACCCTCAAGGAGGAGTATGTTTATATCTGGAGGTGTGTTTTCACGATTTGATTCCCATTGGTCTCTGTCGCAACGTCTATTTGCGGCACCTTATCTCGATCCGTTGGTTGTTGCACAATAGATGCTGACACCATGCATGATTCACTCCTGTAGGGCTCGTATTACTCTCGTCAAGATTCTCTATCTCGCTGCTCGTTACATGGCGCTCATTGTGTTGACGTTAGTACCCTGAGTCACCACCCAATCCCTCTTTTCTTTCTCCTACTCTCGTTACGCGATTATCATATTCACACTTACCTCTCATAGTGTTCATTATATTCTCGTACACACGCTCCTTTTGCCTGCCCACTCGGCCACAACTCCCATCTCTACAACTGAATGCCAAGCTTGGTTCCTTTTCCTTTTTGCGGGAACTACTCTCGTCACCGGGTTATTGGACACGGTTCTCTTTCTTCGAGGTGAGCTTTGTGGTGTCTATCAACTTATCCTTTCGTTCGTTAAATGACTTTCGCTCTCAGTTTACGCCTTATATCAGAAAAATCCCTACACTTACGCCCTCATATTGCCTCTCGTTTTGCAGCTTGTTGCTGGAGGCGCATTCGTATACGGGAACGCGTTTGATTATAATCGTGAATTAGGCACAGACGGCTACATTGATAGCATCTTTAATGGCGCTTGTGACATGAAGCAGGTCCCAAAAGAATCGCCATATCTTGCGTATGTGTTTCTCCTTATCTTTTTCCTCCATCCCCTCTCCTATGTTGTATTGCTAGCAAGCCATGTTGGTGACCATGCGCCCTATGTCCTCACACGCGCACTTTCTTCAGGCCTCGTACTGACCCTCTTACCCTCTTCATAGAGGGTCGGTCTTTTTAACCAACTTCCTTCTCTTTCTTGCAACCCTCAGCGGCCGCCGCAAAGTCGCCCGTAGCGTGGAGATGTGTGAAGTCAGTGATTCACACGGCGACAACCCCCAAACCCAGCGAACAGAACACGGCTCTGCTCAAGTCGATCGGGTGTCTAAGGACCCAGAACGAGATCAAACGATGTCGAGGATACCAATCGTCGTCGCCCTTGTTGTGAGAGAAGGAGGGTGGACGTGTGCTGTGATAGGCGGTATGTTAATTTTTAAGTCTGCCTTTCCCCTCTCCTTTACTGCGTGCTTGTTAAAGTGAACTCGTCTTCTGATATTAGCATTCGTCGCCTCAATGCTCCCATACAGCTTCAAATCTCGGACCGCAAACCCATTCGTCTTGTTCGTTTGGCCAATTGCTCTGTTAAGTGTTGTTGTGAGTCCCCCAACTTATCTAAAACCCATCGTTGGTAGCTAAAATCGGAATCTACTACTACGAACAAAAGACGTGTCGCTTGATAATGAACCTCCGCAAACTCAATCCATCACCGACTTCCCTATCACCGAACCAAGTGACTACTTGTGACTTTCGGTTGTCCACATTCGTCCTCGAAGACGAAGCTAATCCCGACGACCCAGACGCATATTGGGATCGGTTGGGCAGCTCAGTGATTGAACATACTGACGAGTCAAATGGAACGGCTAAGTCCACAAGTGGCCCAATGCGTATCGCTGAAAATTACGATACCGCCATTGCATCGACCCCTGGATCACGATGGGACCAGGATGGAATTTGCGAACTGCATAGATGAATATGCGTTGACAATATAACTCCCACTGTGGTTGAGTTGGCAGAATTAAAATAATTTCGCAGAAGCTAATTCACTTTACCGTTTGATTTTCGGTGTTCGTACCCAACTATATTATATGCATCGCATAAGGGTTGTAATTCCTACATCCTCACCCCCGTTCAGTCTTCTATCATTATTCATTGTCTTGCATAATATAGCTTTAAGTACATAGATTTGCGCTCATTGAGCGCATTCGAACCGAAAATATCACCATTAGCGCTTATCAGTTCATTCGACGAAGCCTACTACCTCTGAGAGATGCCATCCATCACGCTCAAGGCGGTATTGCCTGAAGCCTCCACGTTGGTATTTCCTCACATATTTTTGACCACTCGAGTGCAGTCATCACCCGGCCAGTGAGACAAACACGAATGTCTCTTCATTGGGGCGTGTCTCGGCCTCAAAATTTGGGGTGAACCTTGCACATGTCACCTTTGACCTACCCTCAAAGTCTTGTGAGACTGGGCTCAATTTTCGAGGGGCGTTCTCGTCGCTAATGCCCGAAAATCGGTTCAAAATCAAATTTTCTCTCGAAATAAAAATTTCTTACTGATTTTTCTCCAGGTTACTTAGTGAAATATGTACACAATGTATTTTTCCGAGCTTCTGCAATTAAAAACTGCACATAATTATCCCTGAATGAGCCAATTCAAACAATTGCGATGCGTACATTTTGTGATATTTTTATCGTCGGTCACTGGCAGGGCGATGACTGTATACCATGAACAGTCGGTTGCTGAAGCGCTGACATTCGATAAGGAATCACGCCTATCAAGAGGATGGTGCTTACAGACACCAACACTATCATAATTCGGCTTTATATAGGTTTACATTACAATACAAGATCACAAGAACGACTGGATGATTAGAGAGAAAACACTTCCGTGTGAAGCCCTACCCCGCCCAACGCCCTACCTTTGGCACTCATCTGCATTCTGGCAACGGCATTGGAAGCTTCTCGGGTCAAGCTCTCGGGCCCACTTGCACAGACTGCAACGCCGCCACCTTGACCAATCCAAGGAAGTTTCGAGTTGGCACTCGGTGAAGCCGACTCATCCGATTCCACAACAATCGCGGTATCTTCACATTCTGCGTCCTCAGACATTGGCTTCTCGTGAATGTTCGGAGGGGTTTCAGTCAACTTGGAAGTAGATGACGGAAAACCTGATCCTGGAGGAGTTATGAGATCGAGGAGAACCTTGTATATGCTTGGCCGGATGATCGTGACGTCGCAATTTGGTATGGGCGGGATAGCCTCCGGGTTACAAAGGCAGGTGACATAGATCGATATGTGCACATGAAGCGGCACAGGCGAGTTGGCGGATGAGGCCGCCACAGTGGCGATATCCATGAGAGCTGGCGCAAACCAATCGATTGATCCTGTACGAAGTTGAAGGATGATGAACATTAAGCCAAAAGATTGAGACAAGTAGAAACGTACCGAAAGACCTGATACACCACGCGACCTCAATTCTTCTCGTCTTCTCACCGCCATGTCTACCCTTACGTACACACCGCCCGACAATATCATCTAGCATACCAAGGGCGAATGTAATACCCGACCCGCCGGCAAACAAGAGGGCGGTCTCATATTGGCCGAGATCGAGACTACATCCACCGTATGGTCCATCAATCATGACTTGAGTAGGCACTTCTACGGGCAGTTGCTGTTCACCCGTTTTCGTCATTGTGGCAGCTGTCCCTTTCTCCGTTCGTCGTAAGAGCTCGGCTTGTCGTATTTCTTCCCCAGCCTCTCTTGCATATGCATTCAGAGCGTTCGTCCAGTTTCCGACAGTGCGGGCGCCGAGTGAAATACCAGCTGGCATTGAAGTTATGCATGTGGTGTCAGGTGGAGCACTAAAGATCGTAAGAGGATGTGATTCAAAGACACGTGCAGAGAAGAACACCCGAAGGCGAACATGTTGACCAGCAAGCCAGCCGTGGGTGGCATAAGGGATGTGGATCTGAGAAGAGAGAATGGTGAGACACAGGGATATTGCTTGAAAGTAAAGACAAGGCAAGAGAAGGCAGCAACTCCATGAAATTTATAGGGACTATGACTTACCAGCGTCATCTGGCTTCCTACGGGAATGATAACAGCGTCTTTGATTCGATGCCGGAACATTCGTAAAAGGATATCGAGGCCATAGAACGCCAATGGAGGGAAGATCCATGGTGATGCATATATCGTGTGGTAGCATATTGTGACGAAGAATGCTACATAGCTCAACATACTGCAATACAACAGTGAGTATAACTCTAGGTATTGACTGAGGAGTGGTACGCACTGGACAATGAAGAATACTTCGTAAGCGAACCTCCGCACTACCCTCAAGCTGCTGAGGACGATGATACCCAACAGGCTTAATGCTGCGATACCGGACGTTTCCTTTTGCTGCCCGAGGATGGCGATCCCAAATTCCAAGTGGTTCCGAATCCAAAGCGCCCCGTGAAGAAGTCCACCGAAGAACATGAGCCGGCCTGACCAGCGGTGGATGTAGTTGAGCTTCTCGTAGCCGTTTCCCGGACCAAGAAGCAGTGAGACTACTGAGTTCTTAGTTGCGAATAAGAAAACGATGGGGAATTGTGCGAGGGCGATGAAGCCTACGGAGCATCAATGAAAGACCAAATGGTTTACAGAATAGTCGAGGACATACCTGCACGATTCGAGTTGTCGATGAGTGGAGCCTTGAGTACAATGCACAGTATGACAGTGGTGATGTACGCCGTGATGATAAACACTGCCCACGCAATAGTCAGGAGTAATCTTGTAGCAAGCCGATGTAACGTACTTTGACCAGCATTCAGCCCAATCCCAGGTAGGGTCCAATAGAATATCGATCTAAATCGCCCAAAAAGAGTCTCCACGTCCTTCAGCGCCGATTTCTTCATCGGTTGACAAATCGTTGCCGAGGAAGGGACGGTAGGCAATGCCTGATATATCGTTCCTTCGCAATCCTCGCTGATACCGATCCAAGCGGCATATACCCGTCCGTTTTTAGCCGACCGTACGAGGTGAGGAAGCGATAGAAAGAAGAAGAAAGCCAAGAATGAGGGCCAGATTATCGAAAACTTGCGTTGCCATTGTGGATCGACGACATAGGAACTTCATACAGAGTTTGAGCAGTTGAGCAAGGTGGTGAGCAAATATGACATACTTGTACTGCTGAAACTGAGAAGGGATAACTGGAGGAGCTCCTGTGTCCGCCATCCTGCAACTCGGATGTCACGGTTGAGCCTGAGGAGCAGGCAAAGATGTCAATTGCGACCGTGTGAATACATATATTTGTCAGCGCTCGGCAGCAGTATCCACCATTCACCGAGTCAAGTACTTCCTGATCCGTCGAACAACGACGACAGTCTATCTTTTGAACTCGTTACCAAGTTAACTAGGAAACAGCATTTCTTTCTCCTCTTTCCTTCGATGTAACCACTGCCACGACGACTGTGTTCATGGGCATTACTGCTACCTGGGTGCCGCCTCTTGATCTGTCTGCGAATTGTTCGCAATCGGCCTCATTGTCGGGGTGGATAGAGAGAAGCTGGAAGAGATGCTCTCCCTGGTGTCGCTATCGCGTGCTAGGAACTTTTGAAAGAATTCTGATATACCCCCATCTGTGCTCAACTCCAAGGAGTGCACACGGACAGCAATAAGGACAAACACCATGCCTGGTGTTGAGAATAAGCTAGGATTCTGCGGAAGCTGTGTCTTTGGAAAAATCACTCACCGATGCTGGGAGCAATCGCGCCGCATACAATGTATTGTCCGTTGCTTCCCAGAGAATAAAGAACAATGAGCGCTAGCTGCTGAAGAGTGTATATCATAGCACTCTCGATGACGATCATCAAGACCTTGGGGAGTGTGATACTGGAAGCGTTCCGTGCGCCCGCGCTCGAGGATAAGCGGTGTTGTTGCCATATCTTGAAGGCAATCAATCCAGTGGTAATTGTGTTTTGTGCGAAAGAGATTGGATAGACAGTCACCATCCAGCGAGAGTAAAGGAGAGAGCTCCTAGGGCTTTCATCCCCCGCCCATATGAACATTGCAGTGTTTGAGCCTGAAGACAAGCGATGTGTATCATCAACCAGGTAGGAAATAAAATAGAATGACATACCGATGCTGAACAATAACAAGATTATTGGGAAGATGACTACCCAAATGGAGCGCATCCAAACCAGATAGCAGCGATAGATCTACAATGTTGGCAATTCAGTTTAATTATGGGTTGAATTGGGTAATAACTCACAACAAGAATATCTCCCAGCCATATCAAAACGGACAGCAACACAGAACTCGTCGTGTTTTCCCACTTTGAGCTGTCGAAAAAGTAGGCAGAAGGTCCTAGTGGATTGACGCGGAGGACAAAACCCTTGACCAGCCTCATTGTATCAATGCCTAATAAGAGGCAGAAAGATAGAACGACATTAACTCAAACGGAGCTCGTTTCAATAGTGCATTTACATACCAACGAGGGTAGAACATATTAAAAACATGGCTGCCACTCCAGCAAAGATCTATAAGAGATATTGAATGAAGCGGGTCCGAATCTTACGGAGAATTCGAAGACTCACGATTGCTGAGTTGGTTGTAATTCTGGCCCTTCTGCGTATAAGCCAGACAGCTTCCAAGAGGAGACACAAGTAGATCCCTACACCCAGTCAGCGAATGTCAAAAGGATTCTAGTGGTGTATGCTGCGACTTACCGTATACGAAGAGCTGGGCGTCCAGAGCGTCAGCGAGTTGTGGAAGAGAAATGACTTGAACTACCTGAGCACATATTGATAATGCGATCGCCTCATCAATGCTCAGAGCCATGGAAAAAATAGACGTAATTGGCGGCCGAAGCGCGCAACAGAGGAGACATTGCGGATCCCACTATTGAATATTAAATATAGAAAACCCTGACAAAATCCAATTAATGCTTCCCGCGCCACGTTTTCCAGCAGCCCGCCTACCCGACACAGGTCTACTACTCCGTGTCCTGTTTTTCCTCGTTTTGGAACCACTCTGTCAGACGAAATGAGTCGAGGCTCGTGGCTCGCCCAAGTATACTAACGGCAGTGTCAACGAGAGACACTCGGGTATCGCCGAAAAGTATGATCGATTGTGGTTCGCCGCAGTTACATTGAAGGAAACAAGAAACGAATGTCTACCGGAAGCTCCTTGCGAGGAATAATATATTAGCAGACGTACGTTCTTATCAACCAATTGTTGCCACCCCAATCACTCGTTCGAGTTGATCGCGGAAGTTCGTCCCAGGATTTGATTAGTTCCCATATCCGGATGACCCTTTGATCGAATAACGACAGCCGGCGCTAATGCGGGCACCTCGTAAGTAACCGCAAGTCACTTCTCCTTCCCAGATTAACGACACTGGCAGCTTACAAAAAAGAGCTCTTCGGTAGTATGGCATCTAAATTTACCAACATTTGATTAACAACGCGCTCTTAGGTCCCATGTCGCACTCAAATAGATTCCAACTTTCAACCCTGATCAGATTGGCACACATGGTCAGGGCGCGAGAGATACTCTAGCGCCCTGTTCACCAATGCTGAACCGCATCAGGATCGCTGGGAGAATCATTACCCCAGAGCGAGCAGTTCTAAAATAAATGACAGTAACCTACCTACTAGATCCTAGTATATTGTCCTCAAAACTATAACCTGCGTGATAAGTTCCCAGAATATATTCGCCAGTCCATATGACTTCAGCAGTCATACGGTACTTGATAAATTCTCCTTCTTTTACGCTGAAACATATGCGAAAGCGCGCTCCGAATTGGCAGATCGCAAGTAACTGTTCGTCAATCTTTTCCTAACAATGAATACAGAGATGATCAGTTAGAGCGGTCTGCAGCGCGTTCACTTGCTAACCTGGACACTAAAGGCGACAAAAATGAGGACGACTCCAATAAGAAACAAGGCGAAATATAAATACCACCGCACAGACGAGATATGTTTACCTCAGGATATTGTAAGGGCGTTCTGGAGGCTTGGAACCATGGTGAAGATAGTGATATCAGTCAATAAAATGATCTCAGCAAAGCTCAAGCCCGGTATCATGTGAAAAATATGTCACCGAACGAGTATCAGCCAGAAAGCATCCTTGGTTAGAACAAGGCCTCTTGTATGGACATCTTGGATGAGTTCTTCCCACGAATATTCCCGTTCAATTAACATAGAGTTTAGCGCAACACCTTCATTTATTGTTATGTAGGATCCGCGTTAGGTGGCAACTGGTGCCAAGGGTTGTCACTCGGCCCTATCACCCGTATTTAAGTAGGGCAAGTGCTATCAGGCAATTCTTAATGACGTTATTGTCAGCGAGATCGTTGTTGTGGATAATATTCAGACCACAATCCAGAACACATCCCGAGTCTAGATCCTTGATTGGTGGACATTTACCTGTTCAATTCCGAATTTTGTGCATTGGGCGCCATCGCGCCTCCCTGGACGTGCACTATATGTTGGCGCTGGTGATACCACTGACGATGGTCAGATTGTACATTGAGACCGGGTGATCGCCGTATGCAACCGCAAGATTATCTCTCACACCAGGTGATCTCAAGATCTCAACTCTCATCTACTACTGCGAGAGTGGGCCATTAGTCCCGTCCATGACCTTAAAAGTGTGCGTTCCTTCCATTATATTCTGTCGCGCGTGCCTTCACCTTAATTCAAGAGTTCCTCTCAGGGGGCTAGTGTATGCCATGGATTTTGAACTGATGGTCCTTGCCGCGTCGAATATAGATGAAGTTCGCGAGGTCGTTCTGCTCTGATTCACCTGCACGCGCTCTAAGATCATCCTCGAGGCTGGCTGCCTCATAGAACTGTATCGCTGGCCCAGTAGATTTCGGGAAATATAAGAACTCCTCTGCGATGTCCGGTTGATTAAGATCTAGGCAAGAGCAGCAGAAGAACTTGCACGCGAGCAGCAGCAGCACTAGGCAAATAGGAATTGGTATTTCCAGTTTGTTGGCCAGTGTCCTACGGTTAGAAAAATAAACATAGATGATTAAAAGTCCTCTCATCTGTCGAGTGCAGAAAATAATCTCTAAACGCTGCGGGATGACATCCAGTATATGTGTTGATTTCAATTCCCTGCCTACATCTTTTATTGACAATCCGAGCTTTACTTTCTACCGTGCACAACCGGATGATGCCGAAACTTAAGAGTGCGATCATCCACGGCGTACAAACGACTGCAGAATTAACGAGCGTACCTTTTCGGTTGAAGCCAAAGATTCAGGAAGGCATGATGCCAGACCTCAAGTTGTGGATCACTCAATCAGATCATGGTTTTGTATAACGGAATCAAGTCTCATGAAATAATGAGTCAAGACGCAACTCAGTCTGGGTTCAGCCACAATGTTGTTCAATTATGACCCTTGCGTCCTATAAACCTTCAATTACCATCATTACGGCACTGTAGAGTCTACTGTGAGCCGATAATCTCGAAATTTAGAGCTTACTACTTACACAAACCGAAACAGTGTGTCCCCCGCATGAGCCAGAGTTGGGATCGGTACGGCAAACATACCTAATGATTAACGAATGTGAGATCAGTTATTCTGAAAAAAACGTTCCAGAAAACAGTAAGGCGTACCTCAGGTGACTAAACGTGTTAGTGTAGCGATTGAAGATGATGGGTGGCGGAGAACAGCCGAATATTCCGGTAGTGCATGGGTTTTGATTAGTTGTCAGGCCATCGACGACGTTGCAGCCGGCGTCATAAACCTCCCCTGAATGTTGTTAGATTTCCGGCTCGAAAAAAGAGTACATGGCGAAACTACTTACATCGACTGATTCCATTCCCCAATGGAATCTGGCCCGAGATGCCATAGTTGAATCCAGGGCAGATGGCCCTTACAGCAGTCGCAAGAAGTGGAACAATAAGGGCAATAGTGAGCATGTTAAGTTTTCGTCTGTTGAGAGATGTCGATGAGTCTGGGGTATTGTCAAGACACGGAGATTCATGTCCCTTCTTATAATCGTCACCGTACGTATGGCACGGGTATAAAGGCCAAAGGTTTCCAATTAAACGTAAGCTTTTGGAGAGTTTCGTCGTATGTTTTGAATCACATTCACATGCATAGCAGATTCCACACTTCGCATCTCCAGGGATGCGCATTTCTGCCACACAAGCACCTTCTACCTTACATGGAGATATATGGGCGCCTTGAAAGAGTCTATTAATACTAGAGATAAGATTCCACCTCAGTTAATATCTGTGATTTGTAATGAATTTGAAATTCGCACATCTTTTTTTTGAAGGAAGCACTAACTTATGTAAAGTTAGAAGGCGCCGCAAGATGATGGGTCTACCCATCTCTTGTTCAGATTCAAGGGGGCTCCCACAAAGTGAAAACGACCTCACACGAGTGAATGATGAATGATAACAGCCACATGGATGTGACGATGACTTACAAAGGGGGCTACTAATTGCCACTAATTGCCACTGCCAGTGCACTAATAGCGTAACACGAGTCAGCTACGGCATGCCGCATAAGTAGATGTCCATTCGCAAAGTAAAAGTTACCCATGTGTATATAGTCTTCCTCGCATAGTTTGAGCAACTTACAAGCGCAGGTGAATTTCTTTGGAGATTACATTATTTACATATATTCCTCGGACCTCTGCCTTAGGGTTCAAATTTGAGCCATGCACGTGGTGGAACCATCTTTTAAAAATCGTCCACATATCTATATCGTGGTACTTACCGTCGCAGAGTGTTTTGGATGGGAAATCGATTCAGCCTCTCGTTCGTGAATTGCCGTACAGGCCCTGGTGCTTCCGGTATGTTTTCGAAATAGCCCTTTTCCCGCAGAGGCGCCGTTCAAGAATCAAAACAACTCGGGCAACGAAGATCAAAGTACCCTACAAATCGATGAGCGAACATCCACTAACGACCGTGATAACAATATCAGAGAATAAATTAATAAAGAGCCGTGCGCGGCCTATGTATAATCGTGTCTGAATCTCCGCTTAGTCAAAATCAACAGATCGAGTTCGTGTGTTTCTTATGAATAAAGAGATATGAGAAAAGTGACTTAGAGAAGTAGAGAGTCTCATTTATTAGGGTAGATGAGATGAACTCAAAGCCGTCCATGATTAAAACATTCTTTGCCGTTTCCCAAAAAGAGTAACAGCGAGAACTGTATTCTGCGCGTTTATTAATCTGCGGGCCGAAAGGGCCTGGCATACGTAATGCCATGACGACCCTCTTGTTCACTGACTCGTCTTCGATGCTCAACGTTGCGCTCAACTACGAGACAAACTACACGACCTTCTTATTCTTTCCTTACTCATATACAAGGATGCTGTGCGAACTCTCCTCATATAGCGATCTGGACGACATTTAAAGCTTTCAAGAGTTGGGCATCTAAGCACAACCCATCGTCTTCAACTGTATGTTCCACCGTCATCGACCCTCGCACCATTGTACGGAACCGACTAGGTCATCAACACGGCGACAGCGAACTCTCTACCCTCGCATACCACCAGAAGTCATCGAGCTTGTGTTAGACCACTTAGACCCCAATGACTTTCGAGATCGAGCTGTGCTTGCAAATTTCGCAACTGTCTCACGGTTCTTCATCCACCGCTGCCGGCAGAGGCTATTTCAGTCTTTCGATTTGAGGAAGGCGAGGGCTGTGGTGTACAGGTGTTGGGACAGCGGCAAACCCTCCGGGATGTTGAAAGCAGGCAAGCTTCCGGGGTCCTTTTTGGGAACTGCAAAGCCATTTCAGCGCGACATTATTCCTCCCCCGACTTACGAACGGATGCTCTTGACCTACATCTACAAGTTTGCGCAACTTCTGATCTACGCACCTCATCTTCGTCCGTATGTTCGCTCTGTCAGACTCTACTTCGATCTCCCAGCCGCGGACACGAACTTCCGGCTCTTGACTGCTTTAACATCCGAGAATCTCCCATCAATCCTCGCTCTACTCACCGAGATTACGGTATTTGAACTAGATTTCGAGCTTCCGTTGCCCTGGCTGGCTATCCATCCCAATCTGCGCAAGCAAATATACTCCGTTCTTCGAAGAGGCCGTGGAATTACACATTTGAGGCTGGGTGGCATCAATGGTGCTCCGATGATGTTATTAAATATGTCTTCTCGAATCAAGGACCTCAACCTCCGCGAAACGCTCGTTGATTTCCGAGGTCCTCAGGAATGGGCCGATGCAGGTCTCGTAAATTCATTCTACGGCCCTAACGAGCTTGCATCCACGCCTTATTTCCACCTCGAGTCGCTCTCTGTTGCCCGTTCTGGGGCAGGCATATCCTACGCTCTCCAACCAACTATACAGAATCTCATGAGAATGTCCGTGAGCAGGTTGAAAGAGATTGAACTCGATAGTGGGATGACACAACCGGAAACCGTCGAAACGTGGAGGATCGTCGTCGCGAACTGCCGGACCTTACAGAATCTAGTGTTCAACCAAAGGAATATCACCGCGAAAGCCTGCTTCCTCCATTTCGAGCAGGTCTCTGTATCAGATGGTGCGTCCAATATTTATCTCCTCTAGTGGTAGTAACATTCTAAATCATACGTAGGTCGACCAGCGCAGCGGGTAGCCATTCCCAACTATATGACCCTCGCCCCCTTGAGAGCCTTGACAGACTTGGGCATCACCGTCGTTTATCACAGTCTCGCGAGTTGGCATCCCGGTGCCGGGGGTGGAAATATGACCGTTCGTTCTCCTGCCAACGCATACGAGCAACCCATGCTCCAATGGGTGATACTCCTCAATACTGGGTGTCGTAGCTTGCAGACGCTGAAGGTGAAGATCGACTGCTACAGTCTCGAGGAAGGAGAGATCTTCTCTACATGCTTTGAACGTCCAGCAGGCGTACGAAATTCAGTACCTGCCGAACCGCTGATACAGAGCTCCTGGAAATCCCTTGACAAGGTTCTTTCCTTGACCTCGTCTTATCCTTCCCTCCAACGGGTAGATTTCACAATCCACGTACCAGAGGATTCGGCGAGCTCTTGCTCTGGGATGTTCACTCAGCGCGGTTTCTCGCAAACGGGGCCTTGGGGAATGCAGGACGCTAGGATGTCTTCTCTTTGCGAGAAGGAAGTTCGGACACTAATGAGAGGGACGAGAAGACGAGGTGTTCGGATTGGTGTAGAAGTCCTTGTGGAATGATAGGTTTGAATCCTGTGAGTACGATATGGTTGTACTTGTGGAAAAGTCATACCCAAACTCC
>Ga0247741_1001353_pt1 | contig 13656 bp, 15 predicted proteins | sample UWRJL213509R2_FD_180945 | JGI IMG/M metagenome (GOLD analysis project Ga0247741, IMG submission 180945) | Plant litter microbial communities from Arlington Agricultural Research Station in Wisconsin, United States - UWRJ-L213-509R-2 | ecosystem: Environmental > Terrestrial > Plant litter >... | reverse complement strand
TAGACCGGGTAATCGGGGCGGCCGGCGACCTGGGCGCGCTTGATCTCGCTGTCCCAATAGGCGCCCTTGACCAGGCGGATCATGATCCGGCGGCCGGTCTCCTTCGCCAGATCGGCGAGCGCGGCGATCACCAGTGGGGCGCGCTTCTGATAGGCCTGGACCACGACGCCGAGGCCCTGCCAGTCGCCGAGCTCGGGCTCGCGCACCAGCCGGTCGACCAGCTTCAATGAGATCACCAGGCGATCGGCCTCCTCGGCATCGATCGCGAAGTTCAGGTCGTAGCGGGCGGCGATCAGCGCGAGGCGCTTCACGCGCGGATAGAGCTCGTCCCAGACGCGGGCTTCCTGCACGGCCTCGTAACGCGGGTGGAGCGCGGAGAGCTTGACCGAGACGCCATGGCCAAGCTCCGGCCCGGCACCGGCCGCGGCCTTGCCCACCGTCTCGATCGCCTGGGCATAGATCTGCTCGAAGCGGGCGGCATCGACTTCGGTGCGGGCGCCCTCCCCCAGCATGTCGAACGAGCACAGCGTGTCTTCCTTCTTCGCCCGGGCGAGCGCTGCCTCGATCGTGCGGCCGAGCACGAACTGCTCGCCCATGATGCGCACCGCGGCGGCGACGGCCTGGCGGATCACCGGCTCGCCGATGCGCGCGGCGATGCGCTTGATATAGCCGCCGATATCCTTTTTCGCGGTTTCGTCCGCCTCGACCAGCTTGCCGGTGAGGAGCAGGCCCCAGGTGGAGGCGTTGACGAACAGGCTGTCCGACTTGCCGACATGGCTTGCCCAGTCGGCCGAGCCGATCTTCTCCGCGATCAGCCGGTCGCGGGTTTCGGCATCGGGCACGCGCAACAGCGCCTCGGCGAGGCACATCAGCGCGAGGCCTTCGCGCGTGCCGAGCGAGAATTGCTGGAGGAAATCCTCGACCACGCCCTGCTTCTTCGCGGCCGACCGCGCCGATTCCACCAGTGCGACGGCCTCGGCCACGACGGCCTTGCGCTCGGGGAAGGACAAGGGCTGGTGCGCGAGCAGATCGGCGATGGTCTCCGCCTCGTCGCGATATTTGGCGTCGTCGATCATGTCCCAGGGCGAGCGTGGCATCGGGGCGGTATCCTTGGCGGGTGGCGGAGATGAGTGGACATCTTCGTCATACCGCTTTCCGGCGTGAACGTGCTTCGTTATATCGGCGGTGATGCCGAAGAAATCTTGCAGATGAGCGCTCGTTCCATCGAATCTTCGGCGGACGCCGTCGACCTCCGAATCCTGCGGATTCTGCAGGAGGATGGACGCATCACCAACCAGGAGCTGGCGAGCCGCGCGGGCCTGTCGCCGGCAGCGTGTTTCGACCGAGTGAAACGGTTGCGGGCGAGCGGTGTGATCGTCGGGTACACGGCGCTTCTCGACCCGGCGAAGCTGGGCCAGGCGCTGCTGATCTTCGTCGAGGTGGTGCTCGATCGGACCACCGACGACGTGTTCACGGCGTTCGCGGCGCAGGTCGGGGACATTCCCGAAGTGCTGGAATGCCACATGGTCGCGGGCGGGTTCGACTATCTGCTCAAGGTGCGCGTGGCGGACATGGCGGCGTATCGCCGGTTCCTCGGCGAGATCCTGACCAGCATCCCGGGCGTGCGCGAGACGCGGACCTATGCGGTGCTGGAAGAAGTGAAGGCGACGACGCGGTTGCCGATCTGAGGTGGGTTGTCTGGTGTTGGGCGGCATCCTCGCCAACAAGGCGCGAGTTCTCAAACCCGGCGGTAACGGCCGGAAGTGGGCGGATTGCAGATGGGCTGCTTTGGAGCGGGTGGCCTTTATAGGCGGACGGAACTGACGTAGGATCGGTCCATGTCTGATGACCTTCTCACCTTCGCAGAGTGGATACCATTTGAGGCCGAGCGTATCGTCAGGATGGGCCTGCTGGCCCCCGAGGAACATCGCGCGAGCTATATGCGCATCCAAATAGAAGCTGCGCTCGCGAAGGCGGCGGCGCATTTCCGGGATGGTTTGACGAACGCTGATCCGCCACGCACCATTTGGTGAAGGTCGTCCGCTAAAAGGAGCTTGGGTGAGGCGTCCGAATAGCTGGAATCGGGCGCCATCAGCCTTAGAGAATTTCGCCCTGTCGGTAAGCGATCTTTGCGTCTCCCCGAGGCTTAGTTCCGCGTTCAGTAAGCGAGACGCTCGGTATGTGGTCGATGCGTGTCAAAAGGACGCCGAGAAAGTCAGCGACCGTCCGATCACCATCAATAGCTTCGACGTGAATGCGCAACGCGTTAGGATCGGTGCCGAAATTTCGCACAACAGCACCTCCGCCAAAAAATCGATAGGCAGTTTCTCGGATAAATAAGGCCTGCTCCGGGGTGAGTTCGCAAGGCTTCTGTGGTGGGGTTGGCGGTTTCGCAGTTGGCATAGCGATCTCTTAATCAAACGGAGCAACGTCCGCTATCGGGGATTCTGACAGCGGGACGGAATGGCGGAACGTGGGCGACTCTTGCCCGGCAGCTTTTCCTCCCGAAACCCGCCCGTACGAATCGAGGCGAGATGAACGCGTTCGAGGCCGGCGAACGGCGAGACCTGGTGGTTTGGCATCGATCCGGTTTGATCGCTTGTTTGAGCAGAGCGAACATTGCCTGACGACGAGAGCAATCGATAGCGGCAAAGACCAACTTTGCGCTATGAGCACATTGCGAGAAGAGGAGGGCAAAAACTTGTCACTTACGACAATTCAGAAACCGCTGGTTGTTGCGGGAGCAGTTCTGTTCCTGCTGGGCCTTCTCCAAGGCGCTGGCGTTCAGCTTTTCGCAAATCCTCGCATGGCACTTTCGGCGCATTTGACCGCCGTGCAGAGCGGTATGGCGATGATGATTGCCGGAGCATTATGGCCCGCTCTTTCGTTACGACCACGGACCGGGAGCATTGGCCGACTGGCGATCATAGCGGGTATGTACGGGCTCTGGATCGGCTTGACGCTGTCCGCTGCAACGGGTGCAAGCGAGGCGCTGCCCATCGCCGGCGCAGGCCACAGCGCCGATCCAGTCAGCGAGAAAGTCGTTTCCGCCGTGGTTCTCGGCTCCAGTATTCTGATGACGCTCGGCTGGCTTTTGTTTGTTATCGGAATCATTCGTTCAAAGCGGGCTTAGGTCGCGTTTTTTGGGCATGGATGCCAAGACACGAGTTCCTCTGTCCACATCGCGCCGGCCTCCAGGCTTTTTGGATCGGCGGCAGTGAGGTAGTTAGCGAAATCGTCGCGAAGATACGCTGGGACCGCTCCGTCCAGATACGCATCCGGACCGCCTATACGCTGAGTTTCAGAGATGAGGCTTCTGTATCGCAGGAGAGATTCCGCAAGAGTTGCGACATCACGATTGATGTATGTCGGGATGAAATTCCGGTCGTGATTCAGGTAGAGAATCGCGCCGCTACTAGCGACAACCACCGGATCGCCAGAGCCATTTGATCCGATTGCAATGTACGTGTCGAACCCTTCGGGGCGACTGGATTGAGGAATCCAACCAAGTTTTTCGGGAGCGAACGTCAGAAATGGGGAGGCTTCGCCGGGCAATCCTACTTCTAGCAGAAATGAACGCGTCTCACTCGGCAGATTGGCGCCTGCAAGATCATCTTCAGAAAAGCGAACGAGGAGTCCGCCCTCCATTCCCCATGCAATTTTAAACTCCTCAGCGCCCACGAACTGGCCGCCGCGCTTCCCGGATGGCAACGCCGGTGACTACGGCACCGGCCAGGACGATGGCGGCGATCGACAGCAGACCGGCGGGTGAGATCGCCACGCGCATTTCCACCACGGCGTTCTGGCTCAGGACTGGACCGATTGCGTTCGACATTGCCCGCTCCTCAAACCGCCTCGCGACCCCCGAATGCTGCCCGGATGAAAGGCGTCTGGCAAGGGTGTCGGTCGGCTTGCTTCGCTCGGGGCGACGCCTGCATTTGCAACCTATGCCTCGAAGCGCCCCTCGCCTCGATCATGGTCATATCGTCTCGCTACCGGAAACGCCGGCAGCCAGGATTCCCGGCGGATCGTCCAGAGCTCATAGGTCGGCATCAATTGGTCGGGCGCGTCCAGCGCCCCCAGATTCACTTCCACTTCGTCGTCGCTGCGTCCAAACACCGACGAACCGCAGCGCGGGCAGAAGAACCGCCCGGCATAGTCGCGTGTCTCACCGGTGATCGTCACCGCGTCCTGCGGGAAGATCGCCGAGGCGTGGAACAGCGCGCCATGATATTTTCGGCAGTCCATACAATGGCAGATACCGACCCGATAGGGACGCCCCGATGCCTCGATACGGACAGTGCCGCACAGGCAACCACCGGTGAATCGCTCCATGCCGTGTCTCCCCTGGGTGCCGTGGTCGGAAATGGCGGCCATCACGCACAGGCCTCCGCGCGGGCGAGAAGAAACGCCTTTTCCCCCGCGTTGCGCGTGAGGCCGGCCGCGGCCTCGAATTCGGTGCGTGCCTCGGCCAGCCGGCCTGCCCGGAACAGAAAGTCGCCGCGCGCCGCCGGCAAGGGGGCGTATCCGCGCAGGGCTGCCTTGTCGGCAATCCCGTCCAGCAGCCTCAGGCCGGTTTCAGGCCCGAAGGCCATGCTGTGCGCGATCGCGCGATTGAGATCGACCACCGGCGACGGCATCGTGGCGCGCAGCCGGTCGTAAAGCGCGGCGATGCGGGGCCAGTCGGTATCGGCAGCCTTTTTCGCGCGCGCATGGCACGCCGCAAGCGCGGCCTGCAGCACATAGGGGCCCCTATCGTCCCCGGCGGCGCGGTGGGATTCGGCGAGCAGTTCGGCGCGGGCCAGCGCGTCCAGGCCCCGGCGGATCAGCAACTGATCCCAGTGCGCGCGATTCTGCTCGGTCAGGGTTAGCAGGGCGCCGTCCGGCCCGGTGCGCGCCGTCAGACGCGAGGCCTGGATTTCCATCAGGGCGAGCAGGCCGAGCACTTCCCCATCCTCCGGCAACAGCGCCGCCAGCATGCGACCCAGCCGCTGCGCCTCCAGACAGAGGCCCGGCCGGACAAGGTCGTCACCCGCGGTCGCGGCATAGCCTTCGTTGAAGATGAGATAGATGACCTCCAGCACCGAGGAGAGCCGCGCCGCGCGGTCGGCACCACGCGGCACCTCGAAGCCGAGACCCGCCTTCGCGATGGTCTTTTTCGCGCGGACGATGCGCTGGGCGATCGTCGCCTCACTCGACAGGAAAGCTCGGGCGATCTCGTCCGTGGTCAGGCCGCCGACGACGCGCAAGGTGAGCGCCGCGCGGGCGTCGGCCGAGAGGATCGGGTGGCAGGCCGTGAAGATGAGGCCGAGCAGTTCGTCGCCCGGATCGTCGTCGCCGAGATCGCCTTTCAGGGCCATGCCCGCGTCCGTTTCGTCAGGCGCGACGTCCAGATCCCGCGCTATCTCCTCATGCTTGCGATCGCGCATCCTGTCGCGGCGGATCGCATCGATGGCGCGGTTCCTGGCGGTCGTCATCAGCCAGGCGCCGGGATTGGCCGGGATGCCGGTCCTCGGCCATTGGGAAAGGGCCGTGACCAGTGCGTCCTGCGCCACTTCCTCGGCACGATCGACATCGCGCAGGTAGCGCGCAAGGCCCGCGATGAGCCGGGCCCGTTCGATCCGGAAAATCGCCTCGATCGCCTGGTGCGTTTCGCCTGCCATGCCGCCTTGTCGGGCAGCGGCGCAGGGGAGGCAAGCGGGTCTTGAGCGACCGTATCCGGCCCTTGATCAGCCCGTCGAGGCGGCCATGAAAACCGCTAGCTGATCGGCAAAGGCGCGCTGATAGGCGGGCCGCGCTTCGGCGCGGGCGACATAGGCGGCGAGGTTCGGATATTCCGCCAGCAAGCCCGATGTGCTCAACCGACGCAGCACCTCCACCATCATCAGGTCGCCGGCGCTGAACGCGCCGTCGAGCCAGTCGGCATCGCCCAGATACGCGGAAAGATCGGCCAGCCGGGCGCGGATACGATCCTGCACGAGCGGCACGCGCTGCGCCGCCCAGGGCTGGTCGCCTTCGACGATCTTCGCGGTGAAGAGGTCGAGGATCGGCGGCTCCACCGTGTTGATCGCGGCGAACATCCAGGTAACCGCGCGGGCCCGGGCATTCGGCTCGTCGGGCAGCAGTCCGGCATGGCGATCCGCGATATGGAAGATGATCGCGCCCGATTCGAACAGTGCGAGGTCGCCTTCTTCATAGGTGGGGATCTGCCCGAAAGGATGGAGCGCCAGGTGCGCGGGTTCCTTCATTTCGGCGAAGGAAAGGAGGCGGACGTCATAGGGCTGGCCCGTTTCTTCGAGCGCCCAGCGCACGCGCATGTCGCGCGCCAGGCCCCTGCCGCGATCGGGGGAAGCCTCAAAGGCAGTGATGGTGATGGTCATGGCCAGGCTCCGAATGGTTGCAGGGCGCTTCGAGAAGCGGCCGGCGTCTGCGCTTCATTGAAAATCAGCTGCCTCGTACAAGGGCCGGATTTCGATCTCGCTCGGTCCAGGCATGGGATTGGGGCAGCGCTTCACCCAGGCCACAGCCTCCTCCATGTCCTTGACCTCCCAGAGCCAGAAGCCGGCGACCAGTTCCCGGGTTTCGGCAAAGGGCCCGTCGATAACGGTACGGCCGGCGCCGTCGAACGCGACGCGCTTCGCCTCCGAGCTGGGCTTGAGCCCGTCGGCGGCGAGCAGGATGCCGGCATCGCGCAACTCGTCGTTGAACTTGCCCATCGCCTCCATCATCTCGATCGCCCAGGGCGTGGGTTCGAACCCCCTTTCGCTGTCTTCGGTCGCCTTCACGAACACCATCACATGCATTGGCTGCCTCCTCGTTTTGAGCCCGGCGCATCGGCCTGGCATCGGAACGACGAACGAGGTTTCCGGAAATCGACATGGCCGTGCAAATTTTTTCGGCGAACGCGCGCGGCGCGGATGATCGGCGTGTCCAAAGCCTGGCCCGGCGCCGGCGTTTCGGGCAGCACTCGCGAACCCGGCGCTTATTTCTCCGACACGACCATCAGGCGGAACGTGCCCGGCTTCGCCATGGGCGAGGCACCATTGCCGGCCTTGTCGTTCGGCCGGAACAGGTCGGCAGTCGAGGTGAAGGCGCGGTGCGTCTTGGGATCGACCGACACCGTCCCGGCATCGTCGTCGATCGGCAGAATCCGGTTCAGCGCGTATTGCGTCTTGTCGAGCTGATCGATGATCGTCCAGCCACCCTTACGGTTAGCGACGAAGATTCGGTCCCTGGCGTCGTCATAGGCGATACCGTCGGGGTCTTCGCCGACCTTGGCCGTCGCGACGATCTTGCCGCTGTCGGGATCGACCACCGCCAGCAGCGAATTGCCGGTGCAGCCAGCGAACAACAGGCGATCGGTCGGATCGAACGCCAGCGGCCCGGGGCGCTCGCAGCCGTCGAGCTTGATCGTCCGGTCGAGCGCCAGGGTCTTCGTGTCGATCTCGGCAATCGCATTGCCCTTTGCGAGATTGACCCAGAGCTTGCCCAGCCCGTCCGATTGGGAGAATTCGGGCGCGTTGGGCAGCTTTATCGTCTTGATCACCTCGGCTTTGTCCGAGTCGATCACGCTGACGTCGGACGATTCGCCGTTGAACGCGAAGATCATGCCCGAGGCGAGGTCGTGCACGATCGAATCAGGCTTCTTGCCGGCCGGGATTGCCTTGATCGTCTTGCCGGTCGCGAGATCGAACATCACGACCGCGTTCTGCTTGCCGTCCGTCACGAAACCATGGCCCCGCGCCGGATCGAGCGCGACGCCGTGCGCTCCTTTCAACCCCTCGACCTGGAACAGCGGCGTGAGCGTGGCGAGATCGAGCACATGCACCACCGTCGAGTGCGTGACGTAAAGGCGGTTCGCGCCAGCATCGATCGTCAGATAATCGCCCCGGCCTTCACCGGGCAGTGGCACCTTGTCGACCTTGAAGGCGGTCGGTGCAGAGTCGGCCGCCGCATTGCCCGCCAGGGCAGACTCGTTGCGCGGCGTGGGCTGGCAACCGGCAAGGGCGATGGCGGCGATGGAGCAGGCAAGTAAGCGACGCACGATACCTCCAGGCTTCCTTGTGCTTCACCTTATTCGCCGAAGTATAATCGCGATGTCATGCATGAGGGGCAGAATTCCGGGAAATTGTTACCAACCATGATGCCGCTGTTCTTGCGGATACTGTAAAGGCACGCGCCTTGTCCGCGTATCCCACGGAATATCAAGTTACATTTATGTATGCTTGCCGTCACCCGACTGTCATGGACGAGTGCCTGCTCCCTTCCTTGCCCGGCCAACCAGGCGCGCCCGCGCAAGCCCGAGCGCGCGGTTACGCCTCTTCGGGCCAGTAGAGCCGCATCGGATTGGTGACGAGCAGCTTGTGCTGCAGCGCAGCCGTTGTCGCGATGCGCGGGATGACGTCGACCAGACCGCCATCGTCGGGGATACGGTGTTCCATCGTCGGGTGCGGCCAGTCCGTGCCCCACAGGACCCGATCCTGATAATCCTCCACCAGCGGTCGCACCGCCTCGACGAAATCGTCATAGGGCTCGCCCTGCGGCGACAGCCGGTCGGGGCAGGTCACCTTGGTCCAGATGTCGTCACGGCTGTCGAGCAAGGCCCGAAAGGCGCGCATGTCCGGGCCGTCGGGCCCCTGGGCCACGTCCGGCCGGCCCATATGGTCGATCACGATCGGCACCGGGATGGCAGCGAGGAAGGGTCTCATCTCCTCGAGGATGTCCGCCTCGAAATAAACCACGACATGCCAGCCGATGGGCAGTCGGCCCGCCACCTCGAGGAACTTGTCCTTGGGGGCGTTGTCCACCAGCCGCTTGAGAAAGTTGAAGCGTATCCCGCGGATGCCGCCCTCATGCAGCGCCTGCAGCTCCGCCTCGGATATCGCGGGATCGACCACCGCGATCCCGCGCGCCTTGCCGTTCGATCTGGCGATGGCGTTCAAGGTCGCGGCATTGTCCGTGCCATGGCAGCTCGCCTGGACGACCACGTTGCGCGCGAATCCGAGTTGGTCGCGCAGCGCGAACAACATATCCGGGCCCGCATCCTGCGGCTGATATTTGGCGAGCGGGCTGAACGGGAAGTCGTCGGCGGGGCCGAAGACATGGCAATGTGCGTCGACCGCGCCGGGCGGCGGCACGAAATGCGGTGTCGAGGGATGTTCGGTCCAGCTGCGGATGCGGCCCTGCTCGTCCGTGCTCATGCGAAGACCTCTCCGTCCATCAATTTGCGCGCGGTGCGCAGCAGTGCCGCCGTCGCGACCTGCCCATCAGCGCCCAGTTCCAGTACGCAACTCATCTCGCCGGTCGGGTGCTCGACCGACAGCGTCTTGCGGCTGCCCTCGGGAATGTCAGCGACCCCGGCTGCGGGCGAGCCCTGGACCAGGCAGGCAGTCGCGACGCTGACCGCGCCGAGCACGCCGATCGTGGCATGCGCGCGGTGCGGAATGAAGCTGCGCACGGTCACCGCCCCGCCATGCGCGGGCGGCGCGACGAGCATCATCTTGGGCACCGATTTTTCGGTGACGTCGCCGAGGTTCATCATCGGCCCGGCCTGCAGGCGGATCGCCTCGATCCGCGCCTTGAGCTCCGTCGCCGCGTCGAGCGTGTCGCGATCCTCATAGCCGGTCGCGCCGACATCTTCGGCCCTGAACACGACGCAGGGCATGCCGTTGTCGATCAGGGTGCAGGCGACGCCGTCGATCACATCGACCGCATTGCCGGTCGGCAGCAGCGCACCGCAGGACGACCCGGCAGTGTCGCGGAACTCGAGCGGGATCGGCGCGGCGGTGCCGGGCACGCCGTCGATCCGCGCCTCGCCGGCATAGGTCGGGACCCCGCCGGGCGTCCGCACCGTGGCGACGGCGACCTGGCTGGTGTTGACCATGAAGATCGCCACGCGCGTCTCATCGCCCGTCGCCGGGAAGAGGCCGCGCTCGATCGCGAACGGGCCGACGCCGGCAAGCATGTTGCCGCAATTCTGCGCATCCGTGACGATCGCCTGGTCGACAAAGACCTGGAGGAAAAGATAGTCGACATCGACGCCGTCGCGCGTGGATCTGGAAACGACCGCGACTTTGGAGGTCAGCGGATCGGCACCGCCCATGCCGTCGATCTGGTTCGGATCGGGCGAGCCCATTACCCGCAGCAGGAATGCGTCGCGTTCGGCGATGTCGGCCGGCAGGTCGTCGGCGAGGAAGAACCCGCCCTTCGACGTGCCCCCCCGCATCCACATGCAGCGGACGCCTTCACTCATAGGTCAGCCCCAGCGCCGCCAGCTTGCCGCGCATGTCGTAGATATCGAGCCCCAGTTCGCCCGCCGCCAGCCGCTGCCGCTTCGATTCCTCGGCCGCCTCGCGCGCCTGCGCCTTTCGCAGCACCGCCGCCGCGTCCGCCCGCTTGACCACGCACACGCCGTCGTCATCGGCCACGATCACATCACCCGCCTCGATCGCCGCGCCAGCGCAGACGATCGGTACGTTGACCGAACCAAGCGTCGCCTTGATCGTGCCTTGCGCGAACACTGCCTTCGACCAAACCGGAAAACCCATCTGGGTGAGATCGCGCACGTCGCGTACCCCGGCGTCGATCACCAGCCCGCGGCACCCGCGCGCCATCGCCGAAGTCGCCAGCAGATCGCCGAAATAGCCGTCCTCGCAAGGGGAAGTCGGCGCCAGCACCAGGATGTCGCCGTCGCGCAATTGCTCGATCGCGACATGGACCATCCAATTGTCCCCCGGCGGCGCCGAGATGGTGACGGCAGAACCCGCGATCCGCGCACCGGCGTAGATCGGCCGCAACCGGCTGGCGAGCAACCCGATCCGCCCCTGCGCTTCGTGCACCGTGGCGACCCCGGCCGCCCCGAGACCATCGATCACCGATGCTTCGACACGCTCGATGTTGCGAATGACCCGACCCGCCATGTTGATCTCCTGCTTGAAGCGTCCGCCCTAGGCAGCGGGCGCGCCACGCCCCAATCACAATTGCACGCACCCGATAAGTTTTTGCTATAGATGCGCGGATGGTCGCCCCTTTTGACATGAACCTGCGCCACCTGCGCGCGCTCTCCGTTATCGCCGTGCATCGCAGCATGAATGCGGCGGCGGTCGCGGTGAACCTGTCGCAGCCGGCCCTCACCCAGGGCCTCGCCAAGCTGGAACGGCAGCTGGGCACCCCCCTGTTCGATCGCCATCCGGACGGCGTGAGCCCGACCGAGGCCGGTGTACTCATGGCCGACCGCGCGACGACCGCCGTCGATTATCTGACGGTCGCGACCAAACCCGCGCTGCGGCGGGGCGGGCGCGGCTTTGCTCGCCCCGAACAGCTCATGACGGCGAGCCAGCTCCACGCCTTTCTCGCCTTGGCCGATGCCGGCAGTTTCGTCGGCGCCGCGGCTGCGACCGGCCTGTCGCAGCCGGCGCTCCATCGCGCGGTGCGTGATCTGGAACAGATCTGCGGCGTCGCCCTCGCCGAGCGGCGCGGCCGCGGCGTCGTGCTCACCACTATGGGGCGGCGGCTGGCACGCGGGGTGCGGCTGGCCGCGCGGGAACTGGCCGCCGGGGTCGCCGAAGTGGCAGGCACACAGGATAGCGGCCGGATCGCCATCGGCGCCATGCCGCTGTCGCGCGCGCTGATCCTGCCCGCCGCCATCGCCGCCTTCGTCCAGGGGTCGCCGCGCGCGCTGGTCGATGTCGCGGAAGGATCGTGGCGCGAACTGGTCGAGCCGCTGCGCGACGGGGTGATCGACCTGATGATCGGCGCGCTGCGTGACGAGGCTCCGCTCGGGCTCGACCAGCGGGCGCTGTTCACTGACCGGCTCGCCGTGATCGGGCGCGCCGGCCATCCACTCGCTGCGAAGGCAGATGTCACGCTGGACGACCTGTCGCGATATGGCTGGATCGTCGGCCAGGACGAGACGCCGCTTCGGGGCCATTGGGATGCGCTGTTCAGCGGGCGCCCGAGCCCCGACGCGCCGATCGAATGCGGGTCGGTGATGGTGATCCGCGGCGTGCTGCGCAGCAGCGATCTGCTGACCCTGTTGTCGCCCGATCAGGTTGCGATGGAAGTTGAGGGCGGAATCCTCGCCGTGATCGGCCGGCCACTCGAACAGGGCGTGCGCACCATCGGCATCACCACGCGGATCGGCTGGCGCCCCACCGCTGCGCAGCGTCGCTTCCTCGCGCTGCTCGAAAGCGCCGTCGCTGATACAAGAATTCGGGAAAACCAATAACCGGCTCGACAATTGGATTGGCGGATTCGGGCGCGCGTCACCTAGGCCGGGGCCATGGATCCGGCATTCGCCTTTATCGGTTTCGGGGAAGCGGGCGCGGCCTTTGCGGGTGGGGCACCCGCACGTGGTTATGATCGCAAGACCGACCAGCCGACCCTGCGCGCCGCCAAGCTGAACGATTTCGCCGGCGCGGGCGTGACCGCCTGTGCCGATGCCAGCGACGCGGTCGCCCATGCCCGCGCGGTCTTCTCGTTGGTCACTGCCGATCAGGCGCTGGCCGCTGCCCGGACTGCGGCTCCCTCGATCGCGGGCGCCTTCTGGTTCGACATGAACAGCGTCGCGCCCGATACCAAGCGCGACGCCGCGAGCGTGATCGAGGCCGGCGGTGGCCGCTATGTCGATGTTGCGGTGATGGCACCGGTCCACCCCGCCCGGCGCGCCGTACCGCTGTTGCTCAGCGGGCCGCATGCGGAGGCGGGTGCCGACCTGCTGGCCGAGTTCGGCTTCTCCAACATCACGGTCGTCGATGGCGCCGTCGGGGCGGCCTCCTCGATCAAGATGATCCGCTCGGTGCTGGTGAAGGGGCTCGAGGCGCTGACCGCCGAATGCTTTCTCGCGGCGGAGAAGGCCGGTGTTTCGGCCGAGGTCACTGCCTCGCTCAACGCGAGCTGGCCGGGCACGGACTGGGCCGGCAAGGCCGATTACAATCTCGATCGCATGATGATCCACGGCCTGCGCCGCGCGGCAGAAATGGAAGAGGTCGTGAAGACGCTCGACGCGCTCGGCACCGGCTCCGCGATGACGCGCGGGACGGTAGAACGCCAACGCCAGATCGGCGCGCTGGGGCTGACCCCACAGGAAGGTCTCGCAGCCAAGATCGCTACCCTCTCCCCAGACAGACAGGCGGACGCAGCATGACCCTGATTATCGATTGTCACGGCCATTACACGACCGCGCCGCCGCAGCATGACGCGTGGCGCGATGCGCAAAAGGCCGCGTTCAAGGCCGGTGAGACGCCCCCGCCCTATCCCGCCATCTCCGACGACGAGATCCGCGAGACGATCGAACAGAACCAGCTCAAGCTCCTCAAGGAGCGCGGCGCGGACATGACGATCTTTTCGCCGCGTGCCTCGACCATGGCACACCATGTCGGCGATGAGTCGGTCAGCAAGGCCTGGGCGCGCGTCTCGAACGACCTGATCGCCCGCGTCGTCAATCTCTATCCCGAGACCTTCGCCGGCGTGTGCATGCTGCCGCAATCGCCCAAGGCCGACCTGCAGGGGTCGATAGAGGAACTCGAGCGGTGCGTGAACGAACTCGGTTTCATCGGCTGCAACCTCAATCCCGATCCGGGCGGCGGGCACTTCGCCTTCCCCGCGCTGACCGACCGCTACTGGTATCCGTTCTACGAAAAGATGGTCGAGCTCGAC
>Ga0247741_1001351_pt1 | contig 13660 bp, 13 predicted proteins | sample UWRJL213509R2_FD_180945 | JGI IMG/M metagenome (GOLD analysis project Ga0247741, IMG submission 180945) | Plant litter microbial communities from Arlington Agricultural Research Station in Wisconsin, United States - UWRJ-L213-509R-2 | ecosystem: Environmental > Terrestrial > Plant litter >... | reverse complement strand
AGGGTTAAGGGATATACCGGTAGGACGTTATGCCATCTCCGCCCGTCGTATACTGGCAAATGGTTCCACACAACCGATGGAGATCACCACCGTGGGGGGTACCGTTTACACACCGGTACTAACAACCGATTTCTTCCAGGAACAACCTGCAAGGTATCAACAGGTAGCGTTGAATATAAGGGTTAAGATATAATAAGGCATAAACCTGATAAACAGAATGATTCGTTTCATAACAGACCCTTGCCATTCATTCTTCATTCTTAATTCTTAATTCTTAATTCTTAATTCTTAATTCTTAATTCTTAATTCTTAATTCTTAATTCTTAATTAATTATCATATCCATCAGCCATGCGTAATTTATTGTTCATGCTGTTTGCTTTTGCCGCTCTTAGCGGGCAGGCACAGCCGAAAATATTATACTATGATCCCCCACCTAAAGGATTTGCTGAGCGAAAAATAGCAAAAAGCGGGTTAAAAAAGGATATGGACTTCTGGCAAAAAGTATTGGAAGAAAGCCACGTTAACCTTTACCATTCTATAACCAAGGCGAAACTGGATTCGTTGAAAAAAGCAATATTGCGATCTGTTCCGGATAGCCTGACGCATGCCGAAGCGAGCTTCGCGATAAGCAGGCTAAGCGGAGCCATAGGAGAAGGGCACCTCGGATTTACCAGTAACCCGGTTAGCGACAGCTTATATAAATCCCAGTCGCTTCGTTTTCCTTATATCCTGCAAGGCTTTGATAACGGTGCTTTTGTGGTTCGACAGGATGTGAGCGGTAATCATCCACCACTACCCTCCCAAAGCAGTATTGTTGAGATCAATGGCATTCCAGCACAACAGCTTTACGATCGTTATGCCGCTTTCACCGGCGGATTAGAAGCCTGGAAAAAACTGAATGTCGCAGAAAGTATCCGCAAGCTGTTGTTCCTGGATAATATCCGGAGCCCCTTTGTAATTAAGGCTTTGAAAGGAAAGGACACCGTATCTATATCTTCGAAAGGGTTTTCGGGATCGCAGGCGGATAGTATCAGTAAAGTTGTGGCTTCATCTTATTCCATACCTTCAGCTTTTTCGCTGCAATTTTTACCTGGCAATATTGCCCTGATCAGCTTTAACGATATGAATGGGCGGCTACGCGATTCCTTTGCTATATTTCTTAAAAAGAGTTTTGCAGAAATCGGGAATAAAAAAGCCGGAGGATTGATCATAGACCTTCGCCAGAACGGCGGCGGCGATAGCGGGCTTGGCGATATGCTGCTGAGTTATATTTCGTCTCACCCTTACCGTAATGTAAGTGCCATCAAAGTTAAAGTGAGCAGGCATTCCAAAGCACTTGCAAAGCTTCGTGAAAAAGAAGACCCATTCAGCAAATCAAAGAACGGCAGCCTGTTCGAATATAAAATAGACAAGCTTACCACTCCTGAAGAACAGCCGCTGCGTTTCACTGGCAAAACAGCGGTGCTGATAGGTACTGGTACCTTTTCGAGCGCCAATATGCTCGCGAATACCATCAAGGATTATAAACTGGCCACTCTTATCGGGGAACCAACCGCCGAACCAGGCAACGATTTTGGGGAAGTGTTCCCTTTCATGTTGCCCAATACAAGGGTCATCGCCACAGGATCCATTAAAATGTTTGTAAGGGCAAATGGCGACGCGTCCGATTTTACCGGTATCCAACCGGATATTTTTTCTGCAACTGGTATTGGCGATAAAGGAAAAGACCAGGTGATGGAAGACGCAATAAAATACCTGGGAAATAAGTAAAGAAATATTGAATAAGAAATAAGAATTTGTGGCAACATCCTAAGTTGCCATGCTTATAATGTTGCCACGCTTTCTTATTTTATGTTTTATCTTTCTTATTCTTAATTTTTTGATAGACCCAACCGTTTTAAGCGCCCCACCCGTTTATCATGCAAACAACTTTGCATGATAAAATTTTTACTGCCGTTCTTCCTGTGCATGGCGGCTATCAGCAGGGCATAAACCAATTCATCTTTCGACCTACACTTCGATACAGATAGATTCAACCTTACCATGGATGCTACAACAAGCCTGGATAGTTTTGTGAAAGCAAATCCCAAGGGCATTAAACTCAGGTTGTACGGGCATTGCGATGTGATGGCGGGGTACGAATACAATGACGCGCTTTCGCTGAAAAGAACACATGCGGTAAAAAATTACCTGGTAAAAAAAGGGTTTAAGGCAAGTGATATCATTGAAGAAAAAGGATTTGGAAAATGCCGCCTGCTCAACCGTAACCGCGGTGAAAATGAAATGTACCTGAACCGCCGTGTAGAAATTGTAACCGGTAATGATGAAGTGATGGAAGAAACCGCAACGGGCAAAACTCTCACAGAAGAGCTGGATGACAAAAAAAAACGGTTGGTAAAAACATCGTGTAGAAGAATATGAATTTTTATGGGGGCACTCATGTGATCGTCCCGGAGTCTCCGCCGGTGCTGCTCGAGTTGCTCGATTACATGAAGAAAAACCCTTCGCTGGAAATAGCGGTGGAAGGGCATATCTGTTGCCAGGAAGGTGATGGCGACGGCATGGATATGGGCACACGTACCAAAGATCTTTCCGTTAATCGTGCGAGGGATATCTGTAATTACCTCAACAAAAACGGGATCGCTTCAGCGAGATTACGCTTCAAAGGTTTTGGCCACCAGCAGCCCCTTACGCCCTATCCTGAAAAGACGGAAGAGGAAAGGACCGCTAACAGAAGGGTGGAAATAAAGATCGTGAAGAAGTAATAATTCTCCCGCAGATATGCGCAGGCAGCGGCATCTGGGTTTGTTTGATCCATGTGCGGGCAAAAAAATATTACTTTGTGGTAATAAATTTTACAGCCGTGAAAAAATCATTCCTGCTTATTCTTACTCCCCTCTTTTTTATTTCACTACAGGATCGGCCTGTTTCAAAACCATGGAAGGGAAAAATGCAGAGCATCCCCGGCCGGCTGGAATTTGAACAGTACGATGAAGGTGGTGAAGGCATCGCGTATCATGACCAGGACAGCGTGAACAATGGAAGCGGCAAACTCAATCCAGTGAACGGAAATCCTTTGAATGAATTCCGGCTAAAGGAAGGCGTGGATATTTCTTACACCAAAGATGGCGATATAGATGATAATCCGTACAACAAAGTAAAGCCTGCAATGAAAAGCCTTTATGTAGGCTGGACGGCCGAAGGAGAATGGATCAACTACACTGTGAATGTTAAAAAGAATGGCACCTACAATGCATCATTACAATATACCGCCAACAACAAGAGCCTGATCACCATCGATGTTGATAATAAGAACAGCATTGGAAATATTCCAATTCCTTCTACCCATGATGATGCGGACACGGTGGCCTGGCGGCAGTGGCACCATTGGAACAGGATCGATTCGTTATTCAGCATCCGCCTTACCAAAGGTGTGCATACGCTGCGGTTGCGGCTGGTGAAGAATGGGGATATTAATTTTGATCATATGGATCTGCTGTAGGAATGTGGCTGCGGCGCATTCCTACAACTGGCACAATCTATGCAATATATGTAGCAGACAAGGTTTTTGAAATAGCTCACACAAAAGATTACCGTAAAACTGGCACGAAATTTTGTAGAGTTTGTAGAAGATCTTGCACAGCAATAAAACGCTGACATATATTATTTATCATCTTAAAAATTAACAACTATGAACAAGTCAAAAGTTATAAAAGGATTAGTGATCGGAGCTGCAGCAGCGGCAATTGTGTACACATTGTTTGCGACTAAAAAAGGAAAGAAATTCAGGAAAATGGTTTCTGAGAAAGGTGGGGACTGGAGTGATGTTGTAAAAACAAAATTCAACGAATTGGGTGAAACACTCAAACAACAATATGGCAAAGCCAAAAGTACAGGAAGTGATATCCTGGAAAAAGGCAAACGCAAGGCTGAAGAAGTAAAACATGACGCCAAATACGCCATGTAAAGATTGATCCTTTTACTTTCCCCCGTGTAGCAGAAATGTGCCGGGGGAAATTATTTTTGTGCCCACCCATCAATTTTCTTTATGCAAATTACCAACAACGAAGAACTGGAACAGGCGATGACCGAATTAAAAAACAAACGCATCACTCAGGAGCAGGAATTCAAAGCGAAGTTTGAAGACGCGAAAGATTGGATCAGGCCTGGTAATGTACTAAAACGTGGTGTATCTAATATGTTGCATTCGGATTCAAAAGGCGAGATGTTGCTAAAAGCGGGTGCAGGTGTTGGTGTTGTAGCGTTAGGCGGGAAACTGATAGCAAAGAATTTTAAAAAGATCGGCGGGTTTTTATTGAAGAAAACAGTGGGGAGGTTTTTACCTTTTTAAGGGTTGCATTGCTAAATTATTTTAATGATAAGGGAGCGAAGATCGCAGAACTAAAACGATCGCAGATTTTAGAGGGATGAAAATGATTGCGCAGATTGTTTTGCTACGCAAAAGAAAATGCAGTTTGTAATATCAGTACAGATTTTACAAACTGCATTTTTAATTTTTACGAAGTAAAAATAATCTGCGGGATCGTATTATCATTTTAAAATCTGCGATCTTTTTCGCCTCTATCATTAAATATCCGTATTCAACTTCTTAATTGCTTTCATAATATCCGCCCCCTTACCCAACACCGGTTTAAAAATATCCCCCATTTCTTTTATCCTTCCTATAGCAGTGTGAATATTAAAATCCGTCATCTTCATTCCTTTTTTTACTTCCTCCCAATGTAATGGCATCGATACAGTTGCGCCGGGTTTTGGGCGAACGGAATACGCGGCAGCCAAGGTAGCTTGCGGGCGGTTCTGCAGGAAATCGATGTAAAGTTTTCCGCGCCGATTAGCGGTCATGCGTTCGATACTGGTAAATTTGGGCAACTGTTCCTGCACCAGGTGAGCGATCAATCTTCCGAATTCTTTGGATACTTCATAATCATACTTTTTTGCCAGGGGAATATAAATATGCAAACCGGTAGAACCGGAAGTTTTGCAATAACAATCAACACCGGCACTGGTAAGAATATCATGTGTAACGTTGGCAGTTTCGATCACTTTATCAAAATGATTTTTATCAGGATCCAGGTCGATGATGCACCAGTCGGGGTTGGAAGGCTTTTTATACGTGCTGCTCCAGGGATTCATTTCGATACAACCAAGATTAGCCATGTACAACAAAGCAGCATCATCATTGCAGAGCATGAAATTTTTGTCGATGCCTTCGCTGCTGTATGGAAATGTCTGAATCCATGACGGGACTTTTCCGGTGACATCTTTCTGGTAAAAACTTTTACCATTGATGCCATTCGGAAAACGATTGAGCGACTGCGGCCTGTCTTTGAGGTAAGGTAAAATAAACGGCGCTACTTCGTAATAATAATTGATAAGATCGCGTTTGGTGATATTTTCTTTTGGCCAGAAAACTTTATGCAGGTTGGAAAATTTGAGTTCATGGCTTTTTATTTTTCGCACCTGTGTTTCGTCAGCTGGATTGAGTAAAGTATTCCCTGACGTTTTTGGTGCCACTTTGTTTAAGGCTTTCGAAACTGCCGAAGATTTTTTCACCGCCGCCGGCGCTTTTACTTTTTTATCCCGGTGAACTTTTGCCGCGGGTTTATCTTCCCGCATGCCTTCAAAAGATGGATGCCGCATCACACCATCACTGGTGATCTCACGATAGGATACTTCACATACTAATTGTGGCTTAAGCCACGTAGCCTGCGCCTTTGGCGGTGTGGGGCGAAAACGGGAAGGTTTGTTCACATCCGGTACTTCATCGAACGGTGAAGTCTTTACGATCAACGGCTTGAATAATTTCATCATATCCTTCTGCATCTTTTCCGTGAAGCCGGTACCGATCTTGCCGGTATAGACCAGTTTTTTATTTTCAAACAAACCTACGAGTAATGAGCTGAATTGTTTGGCAGTGCCTTCATTTCGGGTAAAGCCACCGATGACCACTTCATGTCGGAGCTGGGTTTTTATTTTCAGCCAATCAGTAGAACGTGCGCCGGGAAAATATTCAGAGTCAGCTTTTTTTGCCATGATGCCTTCGAGGCCCAGTTTTTCCGCTGCCGCGAAAAATTCGGTGCCGGTGCTGTCTACATCAGCGCTCAGTAAAATATTGCCGGAGGTTGGTAAAATGGAGCTCAATATTTTTCGTCTGTCCGTCAGCGGTAGATGGCAGAGATCTTTTCCATTGTACCAGGGTAGATCGAATACATAATATAACAATTGCCCGTCGGCTTCACTTCGCCAGTTTTGCAGCAAACCGAAATTCGCCATTCCTTTTTCATCAGCCACGATCACTTCACCATCAAGCACGGCATTGAGGTTCATTTTTTTCAACTCATCGTAAATCGGATAAAATTTTTCGTCGAATGATTTATTATTCCGCGAAAGCAGGGAAACCTTTTTTTTGTAACAATGTGCCACGGCGCGGTAGCCATCCCATTTGATCTCGTACAACCAGCCGGGGGTGTCGAATGGCGCATCGGTGAGGGTGGCCAGCATCGGGGAAATGAATTTAGGGGCCGGGGAAGTTTTTCCTTTTTTGAGTAATGAAGCGATGGATGTCATAGTGTTACCAAAGCAAATGTTGAACCACAGAGAAAAGGAGAGCACAGAGATACACAGAGAATCGCCGCTGGCGATGTAAAACGGAACGCAGATTTTTATGATAACTTAAGATCAATCATGATCATCATAAAAATCTGCGTTCTATTATAATGACCTCTGTATTTGTCTTTTACTCTTTGTTACTATTGTTCCAAATGTTAATTTTTTTAATTTTATTTGCTCAATTGAAAAACCTTCCTACATTTGCTTAACAGTGTTAAATCATTTACGCTAATTCAATTTATTCATCATGGCCAGCAAGGAAAGAATACAGCGGTTAAAAGAAGAAACGAGGGTAAGCATCCTCGATGCTGCCTTTAAGATAGTAAAGAATGAAGGCTGGCAGTCGTTGAGCATGCGTAAGATTGCCGATGAGATCGAGTATACCGCCCCGATCATTTATGAGTATTACGCCAATAAGGAAGCCATCCTGCAGGAACTGACGAGGAAAGGTTACCGGGTATTGGTGGTGGATCTGGCAGAGGCACGTGATGCACAGGCCACTCCTGAAAAACAACTTGAAGCGATGTGGCTGGCTTATTGGGATTTTGCTTTCGCACACAAAGAATACTATCAGCTGATGTTTGGCGTGGAAATGAACTGTTGCGTCATGAAAACCGAATGCCCGGAAATGCAATCGCCTGCTAAAATGATCTGTGATGTGATCCAGCAGATACTGAAGGTTCCATTAGATGACGACGCGGTTTGTACCAAATATTACACGTTCTGGTCCGTAGTACACGGGCTTATCTCCATCAATATTGTACGCCAGGGCGTAAGTGACGAGATCAACCAACAGATACTGAAAGACGCGATCAATGGCATCATTCGTTCTATGAAAGACTAGAACATTTTTTTTGTCAAATTACTTAACACCATTAAATGATTTTACTGACTTAAAAAACGCAAAAGACCTCCGGGGTCAAAGACCTCCGGGTGTTTTCAACAAACCCCGGAGCGTCTTAAATAAAAAGACTTCTGGCCTAAAGACACCCGGAGTTTTTGGGAAACCTCCGGCGTTTAAAATCAATATTTTTTTTACCCATTCACTTAACATCGTTCAACAATTTAATAACGTTTATGAAACAGTTACTCTCCATCAAAACTTTACTCCCCGCCCTGTTTTTATTCCTTGCGGGATGCTCTGCTAAAAAACCTGAAACTGCCGCTGCCCCGGGCCCGGAGGCTTTCCCGGTAGTACAGGTGAGCCAGGCTTCAACCACTACCTATTCTGATTATCCTGCTTCGATCGAAGGCACCACCGATGTGGAAATTCGTCCGCAGGTAGAAGGTTTTCTTGAACAGGTATTGGTAAATGAAGGCGCTTACGTTACTGCAGGCCAGCCGCTTTTCAGGATCAACGACCGCCTTTACAGGGAGCAGCTCAACAGTGCTAATTCAAGCCTTTCGGCATACAACGCGGCCATTACCAACGCACAATTGGAAATAGATAAACTGACTCCGCTGGTTCAAAATAAAGTGGTAGCGGATATCCAATTGAAAATGGCTCAGGCGGCTTACAAAGCGGCTGTCGCCAATGCACAGCAAGCAAAAGCGGCGGTATCGGCTGCCAATATCAATCTTGGTTACACCATCGTCCGTGCACCTGTAAGCGGCTACATCGGCCGCTTGTTGAAAAAACAGGGAAGCCTTGTATCCCGTGCGGAACCAGCGCCACTCACTACCCTTTCGGATGTACATGAAGTGCACGTTTATTTCGCACTAGGTGAAACAGATTTCATCGGTTTCAAAGAACATTATAAAGGCAACAGCATAGAAGAAAAGATCAAAAGCCTTCCGCCTGTTTCGCTCATTCTCGCCGACAACAGCATTCATCCTCAGCAGGGAAAGATCGATATCGTGGATGGGCAGTTTGACCGCACCACCGGTGCTATTACTGTACGGGCCAGCTTCCCGAACCCGCAGGGCTTGTTACGTTCCGGCAATACCGGTAAGATCCGTCTCGGGCTTCAGCATCCGGATGCATTGCTTGTTCCGCAGGCTGCTACGGTAGAAGTGCAGGATAAAATTTATGTATACCTGGTATCCGACAGCAACAAAGTGAACCGAAATCCTATCACCATCATCGGCAAGTCAGGCGCTGATTACCTGGTAAGTTCGGGTGTGAAAGTGAATGACAAAATTGTGCAGAACGGGCTTGATCATCTCCAGGACGGAATGGTGATCACTCCGGCGAAACCGGTGACTACCGTGGCACTCAAGAATTAATTTTATTTATCTGTAACTAACATTTTTATGTTTAAGAAATTCATAGAACGGCCAGTCATGGCCACCGTGATCTCCATCCTGCTCGTGATACTGGGCCTGATCGGACTCAAGTCACTTCCCCTTCAGCAGTTCCCCGATATCGCTCCACCGGCAGTGCAGGTGACGGCTTTTTATCCGGGTGCGAATGCCGAAACCGTCCTCCGCTCAGTAGCTCCATCACTCGAAGAATCGATCAATGGTGTGGAAGATATGAGTTACATGAGCTCTACCGCCAGTAACGACGGTTCACTGGTCATCACCGTTTATTTCAAACTCGGTACCAATGCCGACCAGGCCGCGGTGAATGTGCAAAACCGTGTAGCGCAGGCTACGAGCCAGCTTCCGGCTGAAGTAGTGCAGGCAGGTGTCACCACTTCCAAGCAACAAAATAGTTTGCTGGTGGTCGTGGACCTTTACGCGGAAGATGAAAAAACATACGACCAGACCTTTCTTGCCAACTATGCACAGATCAACATCATCCCGGAGATCAAACGTATCAAGGGTGTGGGGCAATCGATCATCTTTGGCGGTAACAAAGATTACTCCATGCGCATCTGGCTCAACCCGGCGCAGATGAGCGCTTACAACCTCGTACCCGCCGAAGTGATGGCTGCCATCCAGGATAAAAACCTCGAAGCCGCACCGGGTAAACTCGGCGAAAGCAGCAAGGAATCTTTTGAATACATCATCAAATACAAAGGAAAACTGAACCAGCCTGGTGATTACGAAAACATCGTGATCCGTGCCAATCCGGATGGTTCCATGCTTCGACTGAAAGACGTGGCCCGCGTGGAATTCGGCGCTTATACTTACGGAAATTACACCCGTACCAATGGCAAACCCGGTGTGAACATCGCCTCTTTTCAACTGGCGGGATCCAACTCCAACGAGATACAGATCGCCATCGCGGAATTGATGAAAAAAGTATCTAAAAATTTCCCGAAGGGAATCAGTTATACTACTATTTACGATACTAAAATTCCGCTCGACGAATCGATCGCACAGGTGAAACACACGCTGATAGAAGCGTTCATACTCGTGTTCATCGTAGTGTTCATCTTCCTGCAGGATTTCAGGTCTACATTGGTTCCTGCAATCGCAGTGCCCGTGTCGATCATCGGAACCTTCTTTTTCATGCAGTTGTTCGGGTTGTCGATCAACCTCTTCACGTTGTTTGCATTGGTACTCGCTATCGGTATCGTAGTAGATGATGCCATCGTGGTGGTGGAAGCGGTACATGCGAAGATGGAACACCGTCATTTACCCGCAAAAGCCGCTACCCTGTCGGCGATGCGTGAAATTACCGGAGCGATCATTTCCATTACATTGGTGATGAGTGCGGTATTTTTACCGGTCGGATTCATGAGCGGATCAACCGGTGTATTTTATCGCCAGTTCGCATTCACACTCGCCATCGCGATCGTGATATCCGCCGTGAATGCCCTTACGCTTAGCCCCGCTTTATGTGCTCTATTCCTGAAAAACGTTCATACCAGTGACCCATCCGTTCCTGTAAAAAAACTGACCTTCAAAGAAAAATTCTTTGCAGGATTCAATTCAGGTTTTTCAAAGCTTAACAATAAATATATAGGCAGCCTTCGTTTTCTTGCCCGTTACAAATGGGTGGCGATCACCAGCCTTGTATTGATCATCGCGTCTACTTTTTACCTGGTCAATAAAACCAAGACCGGTTTCATTCCATCAGAAGATCTGAACTTCTTCGCCATCGCTTTATCCATGCCTCCGGGTTCATCTTTGGAGCGCACTACCGAAGTGATCAAAGAAGGTGAAAAGGTATTGAGTAGTATCGAAGCAAAAAGAGCGGTGATGGGATTGTCTGGCTTCAACATTCTCACACAATCTTCCAATCCCTCTGCTGCCGTGGCTTTCGTATCGTTCAAGCCTTCGGCTGAAAGAGGAAAAATAAAAGATATCAATGTGATGATGAATGATACGCGGCAAAAACTGGCGCAGATCAAAGGTGGAAATTTCTTCGTGTTCACGTTCCCGACAGTTCCCGGTTTCAGTAATGTAGATGGATTGGACCTGGTGTTGCAGGACCGGACGGGTAACGGAACGCTCAACCGGTTTGCAGAAGTTTCTACCAGTTTCATCGGCGAGCTGATGAAACGTAAAGAGATCGCCTTCGCGTTCACTTCTTTCAAAGCGGATTACCCGCAGCTGGAGCTGGAAGTGGATGATGAAAAAGCCGAACAGCTCGGTGTGAAAGTGAAGGATGTATTGCAATCCATCCAGGCTTATTTCGGTAGTGCACAGGCATCCGATTTCAATCGCTTCGGTAAATATTATCGCGTGATGGTCCAGGCCGATTCAAAGGACCGGGCGAATGCTGATGCGATCAATGGCATTTCTGTAAAGAACCGTGCAGGAGAAATGGTGCCGATCAGCACACTGGTAAAACTGAATCGTGTGTACGGACCAGAAACGGTATCGCGTTATAACCTCTTCAATTCGATCGGTATCAATGCCATTCCAAAGCCAGGTTACAGCACTGGTGATGCGATCCGTGCGGTAGAAGAAGTGGCGAAAACCAGTCTGCCAAACGGTTACACACAGGAATTCACCGGCCTTACCAAAGAAGAAATTTCTTCCGGCGGGCAATCAGCGGTGATCTTCGGACTTTGTCTGCTGTTCGTATACTTCCTCCTGGCTGCGCAATATGAAAGTTATATCCTGCCAATGGCGGTGGTACTTTCCATCCCTGCAGGTATCCTTGGTGTATTTTCCGCTATCGGCCTGGCTGGTATCGAAAACAATATTTATGTACAGGTTGCTTTGGTAATGCTGATCGGTTTACTCGCAAAAAATGCGATCCTGATCGTAGAGTTTGCGGTACAAAGAAGACATGCCGGCAAAACGTTGATCGCATCTGCACTTGAGGCCGCAAAGCTTCGCCTGCGCCCGATCATCATGACATCACTCGCCTTTATCGTAGGTATGATCCCGATGATGCGTGCCACCGGCCCTTCGGCCCAGGGTAACCATTCCATCAGCATCGCCGCCGCCGGCGGAATGATCGCCGGAGTGATACTCGGTTTGTTCATCATCCCGATCCTGTTCATCATTTTCCAATACATACAGGAAAAGATCACAGGTAAACCAAATGCTATCAAACAATCTGCACACACACTTTCTGTGGTACCGCAGCTTGAACTGAATTAATAAAAAAGAGCTTTAAATAAAAGACCATGAACACAAAATTCAAATTATATGCTTTCATCGTGCTGGTGTTGTACGCCTGCAAGATCACAAAGGATATCAACATAACAGAAGCGCCTGTGGCGGAAAGTTTCAGGGATGTGACTACGACAGACACTACCAGCATCGCGGATGTGGAATGGAAAGATTTTTTTACCGACCCTGTTTTGCAGGGACTGATCGACAGCGCATTGATCAAAAATTTTGACATGCAACTGGCGGTAAAAAATATCGAACAGGCACAACTGGCGGCCAGCCAGGTGAAATGGGATTATATCCCCACTGCTTCGGTAAATATAACTGCAGGCTCTACACGCCCATCTGACAACAGTTTGAACGGGTTAAGCCTGAGTCAATTTCTAAAGAAAACACATGTCGAAGATTTCAACGCAAATGTTTCTCTTTCCTGGGAAGCCGATATCTGGGGCAAGATCCGCAACAAACAAAAAAGTGCGCTGGCACAATACCTGCAGACGGGCGAAGCAAAAAAAGCTATCCAGACGAACATCATCGCACAGGTATCGCAGGGGTATTACAACCTGCTGATGCTGGATGCACAACTGGCTATCGCGAAGAAAAACCTGGCATTGACCGATAGCACTTTGTTCATTACAAAATTGCAATTCAGCTCTGGCCAGGTGACATCACTTGCCGTGCAACAGGTGACTGCACAGGAACAGAATGCTGCACAGCTTGTGCCGCAATTTGAGCAGGACAGGATACTGCAGGAAAATGCGTTGAGCATTCTCACCGGAAAATTACCTGCTGCTATCAGCACTTCCACTTCATTAGATGCGATCAGTTTGCCGGCATCGCTCCATGCAGGTGTGCCTTCGGCAATGGTGAAACGCAGGCCTGATATCCGCAGCCGCGAACTTGATCTTACGATCGCGAATGCGAATGTGGGCATTTCGCAAGCGAGCATGTACCCCTCGCTGACCATTACCGCCGCAGGTGGATTGAATTCTTTCAAAGCGAGTAACTGGTTCAATATTCCTGCATCCTTGTTTGGTGCAGTGGCCGGTGGTTTATCGCAGCCGTTGCTGCAACACAAACAATTGAAAACACAATTGGAAACGGCGAAGATCGAACGCGAAAAAACGGTGATCGAATTCAGGCAGGCGGTATTACTCGCTGTTGGCGAAGTATCGGATGCTTTGGCAAAACTGGACAAACTGAAAGTGCAAAAAGATATTGCGGCTAACAGGGTAACCACTTTGCAACAAGCGACCTCTAATGCAGGACTATTGTTTCAGAATGGTATGGCAAATTACCTCGAAGTGATCACGGCGCAGAGCAATGTATTGCAAGGCGAGATAGAACTGGCAGTGTTGAAACGTGCGGAATTAGGCGCAGCTGTTGAGTTGTATCGTTCGTTGGGTGGTGGACAATAATTTTCAATTACACCAATCTTAGCAAACATGCCTGTCGGCAGACAGGCTACACGAATTGACGAGGATGTAAGCGAAGATTCAGAAAATTAAAGAAGAGGAATATTACACCTCCATATAAAATAACGGCCGCTTCGGAAGAAGTGGCCGTTTG
>Ga0247741_1001350_pt1 | contig 13668 bp, 14 predicted proteins | sample UWRJL213509R2_FD_180945 | JGI IMG/M metagenome (GOLD analysis project Ga0247741, IMG submission 180945) | Plant litter microbial communities from Arlington Agricultural Research Station in Wisconsin, United States - UWRJ-L213-509R-2 | ecosystem: Environmental > Terrestrial > Plant litter >... | reverse complement strand
TTAACTTGCTAATAAAATATCTTAATCATACCCCATCTCTGCATTTGTGACCAAATACGGCCGTTACGGACGGGGATGGTACGGTTTTGCACAATACGGACCCGTACCGTAACTACATCTACCTTGCAGAATTACGGACGTACTTTTACGGCCGTAGCCGTATACGGTACGGTGTCCAGCCCTACTTATCTGGCCACTTGGAACAACGTGAAATCACAGCATCTCCCATTCTTTGTTGCAGTAAAGGACCAAGACGAAAATTACGTCTTGGGGTTCTCTTATGCATCTGGTTTCCCAATGCCCGCATTTCAGGCATATCACCACACAGCCGAAATTTCTGTTTACGTCGATCAGAATGCCCGCACTCGAGGAGTCGGTACAAAACTCATGCATAACTTGATGGACGCCCTGAAGAATCCGAACAAAGCTGTTTCTCCTAACACAAAGCAAATCCTGGGCATCATGTCAGTAGATGTCGAGGGTCCGGGTAACGGAAGTGGATTAAGGGATTGGTATGGTCGTTGGGGTTTCTGTCAGGTTGGTGAAATGAAGAAAGTCGGGGACAAGTTCGGGCGCATAATCGATGTTTTGATTTTACAAGCGTCATTTGAAGACGGAGAGGAGGGTAAATAAATTGATTCAGATCGACGGGTAGGATATGCATACTAAAAGAACAAAGATATGTACATGATATGATTACGCATTGAATTTCATCCAAGCTTTATCAACCTTTCTCCCAGCGCCAAGCGCAGCGACATACCTATCAAACATCTCGTAACTTCCTCCCACCGACCCAGTGTTCGGATAATTCTCGACGTAGCGAGTCCATCGAATTGCTCTGCTCGTCGTGGAAATCAAAATTGGCGCCTTCAACCCTTCGCCACGAATAAACCTTGTGATATCCTCCCCAGCATTGAAGTTTTCGATCAGTTTCCCATCAGAGTTTCGTTCACGACGTGCGTAATCTGATATATAGCGTATTTTGTCGGGTTGATCATGTTTCCTTAGAAACTCTGGACAAATAACAGAAAGTTCTCCATTTTATGACGTGATTAGCAAGGCATACCTCGATTGACTGTAATCCAGTCCTCTGCTGATCCAGTAGATGCCAATTGAACAACCATGATTCCGCGTTTAGATGCCTCGAGCGCCTTCTCTGAATTCCTTTGCGCATTGTCATTGATCCAGACGAGTAAAGGGAGTGAAGGGTCTCAGAACCGTCAGGTTTGTCGCTTTATAACGCAAATGAAAACAACCCGCTTACCTGCGCTGTACACCTCGACCATGCCCCGGATTGTCCCATTGCGAACGTGATCTTGCAGCGTCTGGAAGGAAATTCTGCCCGTTTTTCGATGATCCAGTCGTAGCAGAAGTCTCATGCGCTGCAGGGGCCACAAGATTAAACCTAGATACGACGATATAGAGTTGCACAAAGCGTCGCCCTGAGCTAAAGTAGTCTGTTGAAAGTAACATCAGACCCAGAACCCCAGTTCCTCGCGTTTGCTCACCTCGGATCCGACATAGTGATTCCAAAATCTTTTCACATTTTCCGCAGCTGCTCTAGAAGGCGAGAAATAATGGACGATGCTAGGTGGTTGTGCGCAGCCCCTCCAGTTGCTACTCGCGGCACTCGAAATGACATTGTGCCCATGATAAAAATTCGCAAATTGAATCGCACCCATCAGCATGAGATACTGGTTCATGAGACGTTCATTGTCATTTTTGAGCTGCTCGGCCTCCGACCATGGATAGATACACGTGAAGAACCTATGCGATCGCGTCTCCGTCCAGAGATGCAGATGGAATTTGGTGTCGTTGAGGGCTACCGATAAGGCTTGAAGGTTGTGAATCAGCACCTGGTTCCGAGAGAGAATTTGTGGGTTGGATAGTAAAGGTGTGATGTTGTCCTGTATCTGCTGGACGGTGCTGCCTAGTTGTTTCACAATAGTGTAGTTGCTGTCTTGCTCGGCGACGAAGCGGATGATGGCAACAGTGAGAGTGAAAACTGCTGATGCAATTTCCATATAGATGAAGGAGGTGGTTTAGGATGCGAGAGATAGTGTTAATAGATGAGGGTCGAGCCCGCGAGTTGGAGGTGACAGTAGGAAGTGGGCATATGCTATTAGAGGTCTGATCATGGTGCGTGTATAAACGACTCGAAAACCGAATAGCGCTCCAGGTCCGCATCCAAAAAGTCGGCAAGGTCTGATCCAGCTGCGTATAGAGCAAGCCTGGTCGCCGTTGAGCTCCAAACTGAGTATATGACTAGAAAACCTTTTCCTCCCTCTTTCCTCCTGGTAGCGTGTACAGGAACCGTAGGCCTCCCCCTTTGGGGTCAGGCAACATTAGACCGGTTCCGGTCTAAGCCAGGTCTGAATCGTGAGGGCTGTGCACAGAGAGACGCCTGCAACAACAGGACCCACAAACCTTCTCCCTTTTGGCTCGTCCAGCTCGTCTATCACCAAACCAAAACCACAACGACTGAGAGGTTGGGCTGAGCTGAGCTATGCTTGGAAGCAGAGCAACCTGAGCTGCTCACCCATAAGCCGACGCAACCGCGGCGCAGATTGCGACGCCAGCCCAACCTAAAGGAGGCGATTTGTCGATAAGTAACATGTCGTTCACCACTCAACCACAGCAGATGAATCTCCATCCCATTGCATGAGAAATAACAGATAGACCTTTGCCCACTGTTCAAAAAAAAAATGCAGCCCGATTGTAGTCCACAGCACAACCAAGGACCAACTGGTAGATGAGCCAGACACTCATGACAGTCAAGGACAGATGAGCCTGGCGCTCATAACATTGGCAAAGCAGACGAGCGTTCCCTTCGATGCGTGACAGGGAACTTAAGTGAACGAATGAACCTGTCGTTCGTTACTCAAGCCAGTCGGAGTTGATCCCGAAGGGAGCCGTGTCTGGGTGTGCAACAAGCAAGCTGTCTGTCGCAGGACTGGTGCCTTGATGGCCAGAGCCTATCGTCCGTTCGTTGGGTTGCCTCTACCCCGGAGCTGGGCCGACAGTGGTGCCTACATCCCATGTCATGTCTGCTCCCAAATGTCCAATACCACCTGATGTCCTGAGTTGACGAAGATCATGGACATGTGGTGGAGGGGGACCTTGCTATGAGGTGGGAGCCTGACTGCTGGTGGAATAATACCCGGTATGCTCATGCCGGATTGATCATACTGCCCAAAGAAAGTGAAAGATGAAAGCAGAAGCAGCAAGACAAAATGAGCGAGAGACGCAGTACAATGAAAGTAAGCGACTGCGAGCGGCCGAGACGAGTGGAGGAGCAATGGCACTACACTTGCTTGGTTTACCACTTGGCTGGACGTTGGCGCCCTTCCGCCTTCGGCTTGAATGGTACCTGGCTAAGCCAAAGGGAGAGGCTTGCGGTTCTCGGAGACCCGGACAACGTAGTGCAAGAGAGCCTTCATCATGACCGCGGTCACAAAAGGGACTTGAGGGAGGGTGCAAGTCGGGATCGGCATGAGCATATCCGATTGCCAGCGTCTCTAATGGTATTGACACGATGGTAGGTAGGCCATCGATAGCTCGTTGGGCATGTGGGCATTTCACACTGGCAGCGCACTGGGGTGCGTACAGTTGCTCCACGACGCGTTGTATTCACTGCCATGGGGACGCTCAGTAGAAAATCAACTCGGGTCGTGTGAATATGTCACATGCGTTTCGGCCGGCAGCTCCACCTGTGCGCGATGAACTCGAAGCGCCCGGAAGTGCGTACACATGAACTCTTATTCAAGTGACAAATTTAGCAGTGGAACTTTGAAATGAACTAAACGGCCAACCACGAATCAATACAGAAACGAAGGGATGATGGCTAGCTAACCTTGGTAAGTTCGTGAGGCAAACGTATGTCAATGAGAATGCGCACATCAATTGTAGGTAGATCACTCAAATACAGGATGTACAGAGCTGTGAGTAAATGGACCAATTTGCTGTCTGAAGGATGGGGGTACTTGAAATTGCTGTAAAAGTCAAGTTCCGTAGATTCACAGTCCAAATGTCCGAGGGTCTTATTTTGTTTTATACTTTACAACATAATTGGAGTCTTATAATTCTTTAGTGGCCTTTTAATGTAAGTATATCTGCATCCGCAACGTTATAAAACGACCTGTTTTGCCTGGAGGTCCCTCTGTGTGACGCGTGATGTGACGCGTTTTTGGTTGAGAGATGCCTTCTGAACTGATTTTGCTTCTCCTCTCTCATTTCAGTTCAGCTTAATTTCTGTACTATTGCGACCGAATGTTCACGCTATGTTACATGTTACACCTATTGTTCACTGGGCAAGATGTTCACAACCCAAAGTTACACGTTACCGAACAGGAAAATGTTCACTTCGAGCCGAAGTTTACTGGTTGGTCGATCACAACGCTGGCTGACTGAGCCTGCGTTAGTGAGGTTGGGTGGAACCGAAGTGGGCGCCAAGGCGCCTACTATGAGGTTGCCGTCGTGCGGCGCGCCTACCCTCCCATTTTATGTCCCCGATGGCAGTCTAAGTATTTGCTTCGAAACCTCCTGTGGCTCCCACTTTTAACCAAAACATGAACCAGAAGAAGTTAGCCTTTGCTTGTTAAGGGACATACCTTTTAAAGTCGTATGTCATTCGATTCCTCGAGGGGTAGAACTGATATATGGCCACAAGCTCTTGAAGGTTTCTGAAATCTCGATAAAACCAACCCTACTCTTTTCAATGAGCTCTTATCAGATTTCGCTCAACCTTCATCCGTTTTCGATGCTGAAAGTGAGCCTGAATTTGTGGACGTCATTGAGGATACAAGTGATATCCAACTTGAGGTCGTTCAACCATTGAAGACCCAGATTACATTCATGAGGCATCTGAAGCCGAGTGCACAACTCAGACGATTATCAAGCTAAAATAATAAAATAATTTTATATAAAAAAAAAAAAGGCAATGTTGGGTGGTGAAAATGTTAGTATGATCATGCACCATTCATGTACACTGATATGGAGCGGGAAAACGGGTTTTAAGAGGTTTTAGAGGTCATTTCGTCAGGTGTTCACTCAGGCATGTTACGCGTTACATATGTCGATATTGTTCAGTTCACAGTATTTCGAAGCACACATTAATATAAGAGTCCTTGGCGTACTTATTTGACCAAAAACCAAAAAACAGATTAGGTAAATTCGAGTTCTGGGTTGCATAGCACCTGGAATATGTACACTTGAGCTGCTGGCAGGAACGCATGCCAGTGGACATATTCCGAGTCGCACGACACGAATGTACCAGTTGAATTCTCCACGTGCCCCCTCAGTGCCCTCCTCTCCCTCTCACCACCTCCAGCTTCGAAATCGTCTTTCAGACAGCCTCTGCTACACGAAAGCAACCCACCCTTAAATTAATCCGACAGGATGCCGCGAAAAGGATGAATATCCAGCATCAACGGGACGAGGCGAGAGATATATCAAAAGAGCACGCAAAAAACCACTTACCATTACCCATCAGATAAACTCACGTCTTGATCTTCAGAAATAGTATAGTATTCAAATGGACGGACGTACAAATAGCGCAGGGGATTTGGAAGCCCATGCCCGGCACTAGAATGGTAAATTTATGTTGGTTTTTTTTTTTAGTGACAAAGCCGCAAAATTTACCATGTCCTCAAATCCACATCGACACTATACAAACCGCACTACCTATAAAACTAACCATCACAATACCCGATTGCACAGCACGAGCAGTCTTCAACGTTCAACCCTCAAGTCGGGGCCACAAAGAGGAGACGGTTTCCCTTGCATCCGAGTAACAGCTGGCCAGTTCACGCCGAAGTTCTCAGCAAATGGCCACGCAATTTCTTTGCTTCTTGGTAGCCATTGATGCAAGGGCCAGCACCAAGGAGCGGTCCACTCGATTTGAGGCAGTACGACAAGTGTCACCCCGCATTTGTTGTGGTTAAGGATTGCGGCGAAGGCGCGGCTGGCGCGCTGAACAGTCTGGAAAAGGTGATCGGCATTCAAGAGCTATTGAGAGGTATCGTTAGGGCCATGGGGTAGACGCAGATGAGCTGGGTTCCCCAGGCCAAATTCGATGTTCGGTGGGCTGGTGGCAAACCATGATCAGAGTATCCCATGAGTTGTGGTATATGGGGAGTACGGCACATACTGTCCGGCTGATGCTCAGATTGTTAGATAACCCAATTTTTCACGTAGGGAAGACAATGAAAATTACCATGACCTATACAACCAATCTCGGGCACTATTACGAAGATGTAACAGCACCAGGCAGAGCAGACAGACTGATGGTGGTGCTAGAAGGAGTAAGTAACTCGTGAGAGCAACCAAGCAGCTTCAATTGGGTGAGTGTATGTGTCTCTTCTCTGTAGTGGGCTATATCTCACCTATGTCCAGATTCGAATGGGTACGTTGTGTCTGTCACCTCTCACCTTGGACGCAAGAGGGTGGTACCTCTCCCCTTGCATTTCCGTTTGGCAACAGCCTATAAAAATTAAGCGTCCAACTAGGACTCCGGATGTTCAACCAAGGCAAGCATAATTTTACGATGGCATTGGGACACGTTACTGCCATGCGGCAATGCGATGGCCCATCCAACAAGTTGAGGTTTCCATCAGGTTGATGCTTTAATTATGCAAGTGTCGTTTGAAGACTAAGGGCAAATTAATTTATTCAGATCAACGAGTAGACCAAAAGAACACAGATCGGTACAGTGGCTTACATAAGTATTGCACACGATCAAGGCGCGGCATTTCTGCTCGGGTAGATAGCGGAAACACAAGAACGGGGTGCAACAAAATGTGTTTGTCGCATGTCTAGGTAGTAAGCGAAATAGTCAGATAATTAAATACATGCCCTGAGCTCGTTTAGAAATAAAAAATGAAATACATTGTGAAATATTACGTGCAATTCTTTTGACTGTGCCCATTTAACCCCCATCTCTGCTGCTTTGCACCCCAGCACCTGCTCTGCATCCCCTCAAATTTTGCACTCTGATTACTGTCAACATGGTCTATACTTCCCCCACCAAAGTCGCTCGCATTGTTACCTGGGACAAGCAGGGCATCCCTCGTCCTGATATTGCCCGGAACATTGGCATCCACCGCACTACTGTTGCCCGTATCATCGCTCGTTTCGAGAAATCGGCCAATTTCTATCATGTCAACCCAAAAACTGGCCGACCTCGTAAATTTGAAGAACGTGACGCACGTGTGGCAGCTCGGATGCTTGCGCAGGGTGAGGCAAAGCATGTCACCCAGGTCCAGAAGGAGCGCTTTCCGGATGTGGATGCCCAGACTATTCGTCGACGTCTCAAGGAGTCTGGATTGGTCTGTCGTGTACGCAAGACCAAGCCCTACATCAGCAAGGCCAACAAGGAGAAGCGCCGGCTCTGGGCACTTGCCCACGCGAACTGGACCGTAGAGGACTGGAAGGCTGTGATCAAATCTGATGAGTCCAAATTTCTCCTTTTCAAGTCCGATGGGCGTCAATATGCCTGGTTTAGGCCCGGACAGGCCTACGATGATCGGTTTGTGAAGAAGAAGATCAAACATGGTGGTGGGAGTGTGATGGTGTGGGGGTGCATTTCTGCAAAGGGTATGGGGAGGCTGCATCGGATTGATGGGATAATGCGAGCGCAAGAATATGTCGAAATTCTTGAGGATTCATTCCTTGGGAGTCTCAAGGATCTCGGCTATCGCAGAACGGGTAATTCGGGGGTTATATTTCAGCAGGACAACGATCCGAAGCACAAGTCCAGGCTCGCTATGTCATGGTTCAAGAGACACCGTGTCAAACTCCTTGATTGGCCGCCATCTAGCCCAGACATGAACATCATTGAGCATGTGTGGGATCAGTTGGATGCTCTTATACGCGCTCGCAACCCTCTACCACGCAATAAGGAGGAGATGTGGGCCGCTCTTCAGGAGGAATGGGAGAATTTTCCGCAGGAGAAGTTAGATGCACTCTACGAGAGTATGCCTCGTCGTGTTGCTGCTCTTGTGAAGGCTCGAGGGGGTCATACTAAATATTAGGTGTGCGGGAGTGCGAATCGATGTCCTCATTTCGAGCGTGCTGTATCATTTCTGCCTTGCAGCCACACTCAAAAGTAATGCACCAGGGTTTTTACATAGTTCTTCGGCTCTCTTTCTCTCAGATCATTATCTTTAGTAAATTACTTTCATTTTACATTGATAACACCCCCCTCTATCCAGTACATGTGTTGTTTTCGAGCTAGGTATTCTCATTGTCGAATTTGATCGAATTTACTGCTTTAGGTAATAGCGGTGCAATACTTATGTAAGCCACTGTATATGATTACGCATTGAATTTCATCCAAGCTTTATCATCCTTTCTCCCAGCACCAAGCGCAGCGACATACTTATCGAACATGTCGTAACCTCCCCCCACCGACCCAGTGTTGGGATATTTCTCGACGTAGCGAGTCCATCGAATTGCCCTGCTCGTCGTAGAAATCAAAATTGGCGCCTTCAACCCTTCGTCACGAATAAACTTTATGATATCCTCCCCAGCATTGAGATTTTCAATTATCTTCCCTTCAGAGTTTCGTTCATGACGTGCGTGATCTGATATATAGCGTATTTTGTCGGGTTGATCATGTTTCCTGAGAAACACTAGACAAATATCAGAAAGTCGTCCATTTTGTTACGAAATCAGCAAGGCATACCTTGGTTGACTATCATCCAGTCCTTTGCTGATGAAGTAGATGCCAGTTGGATAACCATGATTCCATTTTTAGACGCCTCGAGCACCTTTTCTGAATTGCCACATATATTGTCATCGATCCAGACGAGTAAAGGCAGCGAAGGGTCTCAGAACAATGGGGTTTGTTATTTCGTCATGAAAATGATAACCCAACTTACCTGTGGTGTACACCGTGATTACCCCCCGGATTGTTCCATTGCGAACGAGACTTTGCAGCGCCTGAAAGGAAACTTTGCCCGTATTTCCATCATCCAGCCGCAGCAAGAGTCTCATTCGCCGCAGTGTGCACAAACTCTCACCTAGATGCGACGATAGAGAGCTGCATAAGGCGTCACCATTGGCCAAAGTGCTCTGTTGAAAGCGACGTCAGACTCAGAATTCAAGTACCTCACGTTAGCTCACCTCGGATCCCACATATCGATTCCAAAAACTTTTTACCTCTTCTGTAGCTGCTTTGGATGGCGACAAGTAATTGACGATGCTTGGTGGTTGCGTGGTGTTCCTCCTGTTACTCGAGATGACGTTGCTCGAAATGACATTGTACCCATGTATATGATCCACAAATTGTACCGCACCAATCAGCATGAGATACTGATTCATGAGATGTCCGTTGTCGTCTTTGAGCTGCTCGGTCGCCGAACCTGGATGGATACTTGCAATGAACCTATGCGATCGCGTCTCCGTCCAGAGACGCAGATGGAAATTGGTGTCGCTGAGGGCTACCAATAAGGCTCGAAGGCTCCGATTCAGCGGCTGGTTCTGAGCAAGAACTTGTGGGTTGGATAGTAAAGGTGCAATGTTGTCTTGTATCTGCTGCACAGTGCCGGCTAGTTGTTTCATTACAATGTGTTTGCTGTCTTGTTCGGCCATGAGATGGAGGATGCCAATAGTAAGAGTGAAAGCTGCTGATACAATATCCATGATGAAGGAGGTGGTTTAGGATGCGAGAGATAGTTCTGATCTCTGCTGAACAATGAGGATCAAGCCTGCTATGGAGGGAACATATGCTGTTGGAGGTTCGGTCATGGTGCGTGTATAAATGATCCGAAAAAACGAAAGGATAGAAGATAAACCCAAATCCGATCCTGTGCGTATCCAAAATCTCGGCGGCGAGGTCCGATCCAGCTGCATATAGAACAACCTGGTCGCCGTTGAGCCCCAGGCAGTCAACTAGAATGAGCAAGAATGAGCCAAACAGATTGTGAAGTGTTGTTGGACACTAGATCAGTTTTAATCGCTTTCGAAAACAGATCTATTTTGAGCAATACAGAAGAAAATTAGCTGTATGATCGAGCAAGTCTGATTTAAACCGATATAAATCAGCGTCATATCAAGCAAGACCGAGTGAGCAGAATATACCCGTTCTAAGATGTTATCACCAATCGACTGCTATTTGTTGGTCCAAAGGTCTGTAAAGGAGACCACGTTCTCAGAGGAAGTCGGGACTGGTAGGTATGTAATTTCTCGAATTTCTGATACGGAGCGTATTCTTCAGTCTGCGGAAGGTGACAAAAACTGAAAGGTACGTTTTATCCTCACCACCGATCTTCAACCGCCAAACCTAATCAACCTTGAACATCAATATTCACTGAAAGTGCAACTCAGCTCGACTGGTGGTCTCAAGATGTGGACCATGACCTCCAAGCTGTCCTACTCCAAAAATTTCGACGAAATCGGCCAAAATCCATCATGTAAAGCGTAACAAGTCCGACGAACCAGTATCTATATGGCGGAACGAACGAGTATTAGCAGAATCACGAGCCGTAGTTGCGAAGAAGGGCGCTACTTTTGTCGGTGGAAACAGGCAAAGAGCTTTGCATGATGTGATTTGCGCAGACCCACGGATATGTCTGGGTTAGAGAGTGGAATGACAGAATCCAAGTTAGGAGCACCACCTACCAAAAGCGGCCTGATAACCTACCGTTCGCAGGTTGGCACAATTGGTATCAGACTTGCTTGAAAGGGGTTCAAAGATTCGACGCAAGTCGTCATTTGATCTAGATCGCTGCAGATTACTCAAAATGGCTCGGAATAGTTATCCGGGGCCGTAGTCTAGATCTTCACAGAAAACTTCAGACGCCCGTGCTCCATTTCGCAGTGCACACTCTCCATGTTCCCCACGATATAGTGAGCACCACAGTTCTCGATTTGAGAGCGTTCATGACTTGTGCAAACTGCGACAACGGTTGCTCCGCTTGCAACACCCGCACGGATGCCACTGGGGGAATCTTCGAAAACGACGCATTTGCTGGCTTCATATCCAAGGCATTCGGCGGCGAGTAGGAACGGGTCGGGAGAGGGTTTTCCAGCCTTGAGACGCTTGTCACACGCAGTGATCGTGACCGGAGGGGGGATTATCCCAACGCGCTGCATGCACCCATACGCTGACAAGAGGAATTAGAGAATTAACTAGAGGTATCATGTGTATGAACTCACCGTATGTTTTAGCTCCCGATGTTGCAACTGCATACCGGCCAGCCGGGATGGAGTCGATGAGCCTCTTCACACCAGGCAAGATACGAACTGAACGATCAACGTTCGCTGCTTCCACCTGCCATGCAGAGAGTGTGTCCTGCATCACCGTCTTCTCTGGCACCTGCAACCCTATTGTCATGCCTGCCACGCCATCATCCAGACCCTCCACTCCCCCATTCCCTCGAGTCACGTCCGAGGCCTGATTAGTCCGGATGCGAGCTGCCACGTTTAGCATGTGCAGCAGACGAGTACTGAACGAAGAACTCCGGACGCGCGAGGAAACAACAGATGACGATCGTGAAGAGCGTGCTGAGGCTCCTGGTGAAAAATCTGGGGTCGTCTCGTCCGAAGGAGGCGTCGGTACAGTCAGCGAGGACGAATTCGAAAATGGGCTGATCGAGCCAGCACTGCCGTTGGAGCTTGGTCCATGGATACCATAGGCATCAGCGAAGAAGAGGATAGATTCTTCGAATCTGTTGACCTCGTCCTCGATCTCGTGAGCTTTGAGGTGCGGCTTGAACTGGGAGAGGTTGTCGACGGCACGCTTGCCGTGGGTAGCTGCAATAACGTATTGGGGATCCTGCCCGATATCTCTAGCGACCCTGTCCCAGGCAGCCTCTACAGCGGCGATGGAGTCTGTAAGAGTACCGTCCTATACGGAGCGTTAGACAGAGCAATGTGAATGAAAGGCAGCGTTTCGTACCATATCAAACAGCACGGCGTCGGCGTAGAAGGTTTGAGGAGCGCTCATTGTGAATACGGAGAATAAGGAAACGAGAGAACTTGAGAGTAGAGGAATAAGAGCAACTCCTAGGGCGGAGGATTTTAAATGACTAGAATTTTGATTTATCCTAGCATGAGATCATTACCTCTCGCATTGCGCCACAACGACTCGCATAATTGCAGAAAATGTCTCTGGTTCCGCACGTTGGGGTTCTCAGTCGAAAGCCGCAGGACGTTTTCATCGTTGCTGAGTCCGTCTCAGACAAGTCTGTGAATCATGGAGACAGTGACGTTCTTGCACTTGATTCAGGTGTCGGCTAGATCTGCGAGCCCAGCAATTCAAATACAGCCTGAGGTTCGTCACGGTTGACGTTTTCAGATCTTGAGAAGGAAAGAAATGGGTGACCACCATCATTAACTCTCGGCTCTCGAGCAATCGCCAAGTTTGAATATCAGATCAATCAGATTTGCAGCGAAGTCGAGCTGAAAAGAGTTGGAAGAGCTTGCAGGGACCCGTCGCTATTTCAATTTGGTGGCGGGCGCGTAGCGTCACACGGACCTTTTGTCAGGTGACGTGACTAACTAATGAATGACTCCTGAAGCGCTTTGAGCGCTAGTACTTAGTAACGTTGATCTCGAAACAAGAACATAGGTCGAGCCTGCTAGTAGAGGTACCGCTAAAACCGTCCTAATTTAACTCGAATTATAATGCCTAGATTCAAGATCGGTCGATCTAGAGACTGATCTCTCGAAGACATCGTCGAGAAAGATGAATCTCTTCAGGTGAGTCTCGCACTGCCGATTCGATGTGGCTATCAATATCTTACATTCAATAACTCTTTAAGAAGCTCTGGTCGACCTCTAGTAACTGAATATAATTTCTTGCCCCTCGACGATCTAAGGAATCAGACCAAAGATGACATCTGTGGTGGGTGGATTCTACACGAATAAGTTGCGACCTAATGTTGCTCGTTCGGTGCTAGACGTTATTGCAGTCGTTTTGGAAGCTTCGAAAGTAACTTCTGTAAGCTTCTCACCTTCTGATCCAAAGGTAAGGCCCTTGACTACATAATAAAACCTGCCGCCGTCTCATCCTCACTCCTTTGAAGCAGATCAACAAACGAGAATTGACTCTTGTCGATAGCACAGGTTTCTCAGTGACCATGATACTATGGGATAGGCATGTTGAAGCATACTCTGACCTAAATACTTCATCCATCGTGGCTTTCAAAGGAGTCAAAATCAATGATTTCGCAGGTTTTTCCTCATTTTTTTCAGTGGCTCTGTGGTAAATAAATCATTGTCCCTAGGACGCGCCCTTGCCACGATTAGTTCAAGCTCATTTGTGGTAAATCCTGAACTACATGAAGCAAAAGCTTTGCGCCGTTGGTACTCTCAGTATCAACGCTCACTTCCCTCTGCATCTGATCATTCACCCCCATTCTGCACCCTCCACCAGGCCAAAGCGAATGGCTATGGAAAGAGGAACCAGCCCGAATATTTTTCCACCCTCGCCACTATTCTTTATATCAACTCGGACGCATTTTCATATCCAGTGTGTTCCGAGCAAGGATGCTTGAACGTTGTGAAGCAGGGAGAAGGGAAAGGCTGGAAGTGTCATGACTGTGATGCGACTTTCAAAATTCCAAAACATCAGTTGGTCGATGACACGAATTATCAAACAAGAGCTGATTTTATCGCGCTGTTACAGGTTTCGTCTTTCTATGAAAGTCTACGACAATTCTGGGC